>Ga0247844_1004547_pt1 | contig 18701 bp, 15 predicted proteins | sample LaCtaG_FD_192421 | JGI IMG/M metagenome (GOLD analysis project Ga0247844, IMG submission 192421) | Freshwater microbial communities from meromictic Lake La Cruz, Castile-La Mancha, Spain - LaCruzMarch201714.5m_1 | ecosystem: Environmental > Aquatic > Freshwater > Lake | place: Spain: Castile-La... | reverse complement strand
CTGGGCTTGCAGCAGGTTGGCGGGTAGCTGTGCCGTGCGGTATCCGTCGTAATAGGCCAGCGCCGCACCGATGGCGGGCATCGGGATGCCGAGTTCGGCGGACGCACTGACTGCCCGGCGCCAGCCGGCCTGCGCCTGCGTAACCGCCGCCGTGAAAAACGGATCCAGCAGCAGGTTCACAAGATCGGGGTTCGTATCAAACGCCTCTTTGATTTTCCCGAGGAACACCGAACGAATAATGCAGCCGCCGCGCCACATCAGCGCAATGCCGCCGTTGTTGAGCTTCCAGCCATACTCTTTGGCCGTGGCGCGCATGAGCTGGTAACCCTGCGCATAGGAAACGATCTTGGAGGCATAAAGCGCCTGCTTGAGATCTTCGATCATCGCCGCCTTATTCCCGTTAAATTTTACGCCCGGTCCTTTCAAAATTTTTGAAGCCGCCACACGCTCTTCCTTAATAGAAGAAAGGCAGCGGGCAAAAACCGCCTCGCCGATCAGGGTCAGCGGCTGACCGACATCGAGCGCTGCAACAGCAGTCCACTTGCCAGTTCCCTTTTGGCCCGCGGCATCGAGAATCGAATCCAGCACCTGTTCGCCGTGCGTGGTTTTATAACCGAGAATATCGCGGGTGATTTCAATCAGGTAGGAGTCGAGTTCGCCTTTATTCCACTCTTTGAATACTCCGTACATCTCCTGATTCGACAGGCCAAGACCATCCTTCATCATTTGGTAAGTTTCGCAGATCATCTGCATATCGCCGTATTCGATGCCGTTGTGCACCATCTTTACAAAATGACCCGCACCGCCTTCACCGACCCATTCGCAACAAGGCTCCCCGGCCTCGGTATGGGCAGATATTTTCTGGAAAATCGGTTTTACGGCCGGCCACGCGGCGGGTGAACCGCCGGGCATAATAGATGGACCGAGCAACGCACCTTCTTCGCCGCCGGAGACGCCGGTGCCGATATAGAACAGTCCTTTGCTTTCAACATATTTAACCCGCCGAACAGTATCGGGGAAATGCGAGTTGCCGCCATCGATGATAATGTCGCCTGCCTCCAGAAACGGAATAACCTTTTCGATGAAGTCATCTACCGCCTGACCGGCCTTGACCAGCATCATCACTTTGCGCGGTCGGTCGAGATTTTTACAGAGCTCTTCGATGCTGTGGCATCCGATAAACTTTTTACCGGCCCCGCGGCCGGCAATGAACGCATCCACTTTATCCACTGTACGGTTGAATACCGCCACGGTGAATCCTTTGCTCTCCATGTTGAGCACCAGATTCTCACCCATCACCGCCAGCCCGATCAGTCCAATGTCAGCTTTTTTACTCATCAGAGGCCTCTTTCTGTTTAAGCCAGCATAAGTGCCCGCAAAAAACTTTGCGAGCGCTTCTACTGACAATCAGATGAAAGCAAAGTTCGTCCGTCATGACAACTGTAGTGGGCTCCCTTACAAAAAGATCATCCGGCGATTGCGCCGTACATCTTGCCTCAGCGTTTCTGGCCGTGGTCTACTCCGCGTGCTGCCCTGGTAAGGTGTGAGCAACTGCGGAGCTGTATTTGAATAACCTGAAAATGAAAACGGCCTCAATTCTGTCTGTGTTTCTGCTTGTTGCCACATTGCAACTCCGTGCAGAGATGGTGACTAACGTCGCCACGGCTACAATGAACCCGCTCCAAGACGCCACCGTATCTTTGGCCAAGTTCGACTCAAGCCTTGGTACACTAACCGGCATCTATATCGAATTTGGAACAGCACTTTACGGTACTGACTATGCATTCGATAACGATTTAACCGTCTTAAAAAAACCAACTGTTACCATCTCGCTTGATGTTTTGTCCCTCCTCGTGAGTGTGGGGCTGGAAGGAACCGGCATTGGCGCAGACGGCAGTGATTTAAATATTTTTTCCTTTCACCAATTCAGTCTCGCTAAAGATGACGGCGACGCAACCGGCCAATTCAACACAGGCGGAGCTGACTATGGCAGATGGTTGCCAGGGACACTCAATACGATGGCCGGCGGTTATGTCACCAATAATGCGTTCACAGACTACATAGGAAACGAAAATTTCACGGCCACTATTAATTCGGATATCTCCGCCGCAATCACGACCTGGACCGGAGTGGAGTCCAGTCCGAATAATACTTTGCCTGTCGGAGAATTTTCCGTAAAAGTGGTCTATGAATATACGGCTATTCCGGAGCCGGCGGCCATTGGCCTGCTCGGTCTGGGCGGCATCTTCACCCTAACCACAAGCTGGATCCGCCGCCGCCTTGCGCATAATCCGTGCGCTTGACCAGCCCGTTTACCTTCAGCCGAAAAACTGCGGAATTTTTTCCAATGTTTGGAAAAAGGGTGTATAAACCGTTCCAGTATTTAAAAGCTTCCCCGGAGAACGGTCATGAGCAGTACATTCGGTACACTTTTCAGAGTTACAACGTTCGGCGAATCACACGGCAAAGCCGTCGGTGCAGTTGTGGACGGATGTCCTTCTAACCTGCCGCTGACAGAAGCGGATATTCAGCCGCAGCTCAACCGCCGGCGACCCGGCCAGAGCGCACTCACCACCCCACGCGACGAGGCCGATCAGGTAACAATTCTGTCCGGCACGGAAAACGGGATCACGCTCGGAACGCCGATCGCTATTTCGGTGAACAACCGTGACCAGCGCCCCGGCGATTACGGCGATATGTCTGCGGTACCGAGGCCGTCACATGCGGATTATACCTATTTGATGAAGTACGGCGTGAAAGCATCCAGCGGCGGCGGAAGGGCAAGCGCTCGCGAAACGATCGGCCGCGTGGCGGCTGGTGCCATTGCTGAAAAGTGGTTAAAGACACGCTTCGGCGATGTTGCGCTTGTTGCCTATGTAAGTTCTGTTGGAAAATTTACCGCGCCGGAAATCGCCGCCGAAGGCCTAACGCGCGAGCTGGTGGATGCCAATCTAGTGCGCTGCCCGGATATAGAGACAGCACAGAGGATGATTGCCGCGATCGAAAAGGCGCGCGACGCAAAAGATTCGCTGGGCGGTACGATTACCTGTATCTGCCGCGGTCTTCCCGCCGGACTGGGCGAACCGGTGTTTGATAAGCTGGAGGCCATGCTGGCGCAGGCGATGCTTTCGATTCCGGCGGTAAAGGGTTTTGAAATCGGCTCCGGGTTTGCCGGCACGCTGATGTGCGGATCACAACACAACGATGCCTTTGTTCAAAAAGGCACGCGTCTGGGAACAAAAACAAACTTCAGCGGCGGCGTGCAGGGCGGAATTACAAACGGCGAGCCGATCGTGTTCCGGATTGCGATCAAGCCGGTGGCGACCATCGGACAGCCGCAACAGACCGTCGGCCTTGATGGGAGAAACATTACGCTCGAAGCCAAGGGGCGCCACGATCCATGCGTATTGCCGCGCGCGGTTCCGATCGTGGAGGCCATGGCCGCACTGGTTCTGGCCGACGCCGCGTTAAGACAGGAATATCGAGTCTGAATGCGGCTTGTCTTTTCGCGCACCTTGATTACTCTGCCTTCCACTCCGCTTCTCTTAATAAGCGGCTTTCGCGCTCATGAAAAAAAACGATACAGATATCCGGGATATTTACCGGTCCGAAGATCCAAAACCGGAACCTGATCCGGAATGGAAAACACAGGAGCTTATCGAGCGGGAAATGCGCCGCCAGTTGATTTTTAATATATCCGTCGGTCTATTCGTCTTCGTCCTGGCGGCTTTTCTGGTTACCACCATTGCGAAAGAGTTCCTATTCAAAGCGGCGCCGATGGAGCCTGTGAAAGGAAAAATACAACGCGTCGCCGCCTATGCATTGCCGGAAGACGAACAGTGGGCTTTGGAGTACCGTCAAGCGGCGGCTCTGGCGGAAAACGGCGAGTCGGGCGGCCCAAAACCTTTTTCTACAAAGTGGGTAAAAAACGCAGCATATCACATCATTATGGGCGAGCAGGCGCTCCGGCTGGACGAGCTGGATGCCGCGCAAGATCATCTTGAAGAGGCTGTTGACACCTTTCCTTCGACAACCGGAATCCACGGCCGTCTGGGTGAGATTTATTTGAAACGTCAGTATTTCGAAAAGGCTGTTGATCAGCTACAAAAAGCATTGAAGGAACAGCCTTCTATTGACGTGCTTAACAATCTGGGCGTTGCCTACATGGGCGTCGAAAATTACGTTCAGGCGGAAGCCCTCCTGCAGCAGGCGATCCAACAGCAGCCGGAACTCGCCGGATGCCACAAAAACCTTGCACTGTTGTATCAGAAAACCGGACGCACCGATGCGGCTATGGCTTCTTTTGAAAAATGTTTTTTACTTACTCCACAAGATACGTCGCTGATTAAAAACTATGTTGCCTACCTCACATCGACCGGTCGATCTCGCGCCGCGATTGAGTTTCTCGAACAGCTTAAGGGCGCGGATCCCCTGTCGGTTTGTCTACTGCTGGCAAAAACCGCCGCGCAGGACGACGATGCCGAGCTCGCAGTTCGCAATCTGCAGGAAGCGGCACACTTTATTACCCCGCGGCAGACGATCGTGGAAATGCATGATCGTGTTTTTGACAAGATAGCCCGCACTGAAGCCTATGAGGCGCTTTTATACCGGCTCGAACTGGCGGCGGTATCACTTTCAACGAATCTTGATACGAAGGGTGAATCCACACATTAAAACGGTCAGATATATTTTGCTTTCCATAGATTTTTCATTACTCTACCGCGCTCAAATGATGGTAGGTGTAGCTCAGTTGGTTAGAGCGTCAGATTGTGATTCTGAATGTCGCGGGTTCGAATCCCGTCACTTACCCCAGATTCTGCCGGAACGAAAAGCACGAGGAGCCGCTCATGCATAAGAAAAAAAACGAAATCCGGGACATCTACCAAGGCAGTAATCACGATTTCGAGAAAGATTTTTCTCCGCAGATCGAACAAGAGCAGCTCGAGACACGCCAGCACGATCTGCGGCGTAGCCGGATAGCGTCATTTTTTTTCGGTTCACTGGCGATCATCCTTTCCGTTGCCCTGATTGCCGTAATCATCCATGATTTTTTAAGCGAACACAGACCTTCTGTGAAAGCCCGCACCGCAGAAAAACCCTATATTCCCCGCCATTCACTACCGGCCGAATCCCTTTGGGTGATGGATTATCAGCTGACGGTCGCACAGGCAGAATCTGACGGAAAGCCGGGTCCAAAGCCGCTTTCAACCAAATGGGTGAAGAATGCCGCTTATCATATCATTATGGGACAGCAGGCGCTGTCGATTAACGCGACGGAACAGGCGCTGGAACACTTTCAGAAGGTTGTAAATATTTATCCGGACATCGAGGGCTTGCACCTCGCCTTGGGAATGCTTCGTCTCAAGCGCGAAGAATATCCGCAGGCCGTAATGCATTTGGAAAAAGCGCAGCAGGAGGAAGAGACATTTGATACCGTCGCTAATCTGGGCGCAGCCTACATCGGTACGGAAGAGTATGAAAAGGCCGAGAAGTGTCTGAAGCGGGCGCACGAGCTGCGGCCTGAAAGTCCCCTCTGTTACAAAAATATGGCCGTGCTCTATCGGAAGATGAAGCGCGACAATGATGCGATTTATAATTTTGAAAAATATATCGATCTGCAACCAAACGATTTGGACACCATGCAGACCTACGCGCTCTATCTGACCAAGCTTGGCCGATGGAAAGAAGCTGCGGAGTTCCTGACCAAATTGACGCAAGAAGTGACCGATGTTGCGCCGATCTACTTCCTGCTGGCACAGGTTCAGGTACAGAACGGACAGCAAGGTAAGGCTATTGAGGCGCTGAAGCGCGGCATTCAGCTGGTTGACCCGGGGCTGGCGCTGGCCTGGATGAGCCGCGACGAGTTCAATACGGTGCGCAGTACCGGCGAATTTAAAACGCTGATTGATCAGCTTGAAATTGCACACGTATCGCTCGAAAAAGGCCGGTGAAGTTACCGGCTCAGCGAAACACGAACGCTTCCCTTGCCCGCAGAGAACTCCTCTTTGCCGCCATCCGTCAAAGTTTGTTGCGGACGAAATAGTTCATGAAACTGCCGGATTGCTCCGGCATCTGCCCGCGCATCACTTACAACTAAAGCAGACAGCCGGTTAATCCCCTCTTTCTGCAAAAGACGGGTTGTGCGCATCGTATTAAACGGGTTGCCGTCCGTTACCAATACCCACCGGTTTTCAGGCAACCGCATTGCCAACGCTGAATTGCCTTCGCGTATAATTTTTATATCGCGGGACAGTTCAAGACGTTCTGTACTCCAAAGCAATATAGACATCAACACCAGCAACAGCGCGCCTTTCCGCCAGCGAACCGGGCCGGTAAAAAATAAAATCAGCCCGGCGTACCAAAGGCCGGCTGCCAGCGCAGAGGGCGCACGCACCGCACAACAGGCACCGGGTAGCGCGGCCAGCCGGCGGACAATCCATATCAGCAGATCGATCAACAGCAGATTCGCCTGATTAAAAAGCACCGCCGCCGAAGGAAAATATAATGCCCCGCTCAGCACAGCAAGACATCCGGCCAGCATCACCATGAACGTCAGCGGTATAACCGCCAGATTGCCGATCAGCGCAACCGGCGAAAGGGTGTTGAAAAACCACGCGGTAATCGGTGCGGAAAAAAGCCAGGCCGCCAGCGAAGTGAGCATCAGCAATCCGGTATTACGCAGCAGCAAGGCCGCCGGATGCGGCCCGCTAAGCCGCCGAAGCGGCTCTTCCCAACCAGCCAGACGCAGCCCGTTAACTTGCCGTACAGCCCAACCGTTCACGATGATGAGTCCGCAAACCACAACGAACGACAGTAGAAATCCCGGGTCACCAATGTTGGCGGGCTGAAATGTCAGCAACAGAATTGTGGCCAGCGCAATGGAGGATACGGCATCGGGACGGCGTCCGGCCAGCGGCGCAACGAAGAAAACCGCCGCCATAGCAAGAGCGCGCAAAGCACTTGGTTGCAATCCGGTGGTGAAAATATAAAGGAAAAGGACCGGAAGCAGCAGCAATCCCCAACGAGGACGGGCTATGCCGAAAATTTTCAACCCCGCAATAAAAATTGCCCCCAGAATCACAACATGCTGACCGGAAATAGCGAAGATGTGCAGCGTTCCGGTGCGGGTAAATATCTGATAGAGCTCCGGCGGAATGGCCTGCCGGTATCCCAGCAGCATTGCGTGTAACAGTTGCGTCTGCTCCGGAAAGGCTTCGACACCCAACCGGAGCAGTGCAGCGGCGCGGCGGCGGATTTCATAACACAGGCTGGCCAGCGACCTTCCGGCTTCTTTGATTTTGCATGCGCCCGGTCCGGAAACGCTCAGAAATCCGTCGGCACCGCCGCGCGGTCTTTCATAGCCAGTGTAACGCCCTCTTAACCGCCACTGTTCGCCGAACCGAACCGGTGCGGCAGAATCTTTCAGATAAACCTTTAATACCGCATCGGACGGAAGCTGCTCGTCTCCGCGATGCACCGTTGCTACGCGAAATAAAAAAGAGACGGTTCCGTCGGCGCCGGAAACAGCCGGCTCATCTTCGACCGTACCGGTCAGTTCCTGCTCGTGGGAACTCACTTCGAAAACCGGCAGCGCCGCACGGGAGAAGGATGGCATTTCTTCGATAGCGCTGTGTGTAGCGGCAAGCACCCCGCAGGCGATATAAATCAACAGCGCCGTCCGGCGGCGCAGAACCGTCCAGCAGGCGACGGCCAGAAAAAAGGCCGCCATGGAGAGCAGGAATAAAGGGGCGCCGTCGACACATCTCTGAATATAAAGACCTGCGGCAATGGATAGGGCGACTCCGACCAGCGGGCGCCGCACCTGTTGAGCCAAAATCATTCCGGGCATTCTGTTATTTTTTGGGCCGCAAAGCTTCTAGATCAGCTTTAGGCAACGCCATCTCGCCGCCCAGCGCCGCAGGCGTTGTTTTTTCAGCCTCGCGTTTATTAATGGCTTCGATGGCCCGGCGGGTCTCTACACCGACAACCCGGTCGGCAAAGGAACGAAACTCTACCGTTTCACGGATCGGGTCAAAAACCGTATCCTTCAGCCAGGGAGAAACAGCAGCTTCACTGAACAGACTGGCCGCCTGCCCCATCAAGACAACCGCTTTGCCCGCTTCATTCTGCTGCGCATAACAGCGGGCAAGCGCCTGATAGTGCTCAGGCTTCGAATCAAGCCGCGCCAGTTCCAGATAATATGGAATCGCCTTTTGAGTATCCTTTTGTTCGAGGTATCCTTTTGCGCAACCGGCCAGCGCGTCCTTGTTTTTCGGATCGTTTGCCAGTATCCGTTCGAACAGCGACAAAGCCGCCGCCTGATTCCCCTGCTTAATCTGCCCCGCAGCGGCGATGGCAAGCACCGCCTGATTATTCGGCTGATTCAGAAGTATGCGGTCGGCCAGTGCCAAACCGGCCTCAATTTGTCCGCTCGCCTGTAATGCCCGCAACAGATTCATTTGAAGCTCCGGCTGCCGGCTGTCCTGATCGAGCAGATGGATACACAATGGAACCGCCTCGGCATAGCGCCCCTGCTGCATATAAATATCGGCCAGCATCTGTTGCGCTTCCTGGTTATTCGGGGTGAGGCGTAAAGCCTGCTCCAGTCGTTGAGCGGCCTCTTCATTTATCCCCCGGCGGGTTAGCGCCTCCGCCGAACGCAAGTGCCGCTCGGTCTGCTCCCACTGCTCCAGCCGCTGCCCAATCAGCGCCGCACTGACGACCAGCTCCGAAGGAACGGTCTCCGCGACAGAAGCAGCCCCGGAGTCCATCCGGGTCGCGTTAGCTTCCCACTTTTGCTGCTGTTTCTCTGTCGGTTTGGCCGCACGCTCCAGCACCAGTTTCAGCACGACAAACCCACCGACCAGCAATGCGATGATTAAACCCGTCCGGAGCAGGAGAAGAGCAATCGCCCAGCTACTTGCGCGGTTACTGCTTTCGCGGCGGCGAGCTGGACTATGCCTCGAAGTACGATGAGTCTGATATCCGACCGGGCCGGCAGAATATTCATCTAACGGGGTTTCTCCAACGTGCTGCGAATAAAAGCTTTGTTCGGAATTAGACTGTGCAGTTCGTGAGCTGGGTTTGGTCGGTCGGGCGTTTTTTTTGCGGAAGAATTTCATGACTTTATACGTTCCGGTCTTAACATAAAACGTTTGCAGTATTGGATGACCTGCGTAAAGTGTCAAGCACTGCGGGCCGCTACCCAAGGTCTGGTCGGAGGCTTTTTATGGAAATTTTTATTCTGATTCTTTTGTCACTGCTCGCCGTGCTGGTATTGGTCCAGCTCGGCATGGCTCTTCACGGAAATACCCGTCAGGATACGCGACTGGAGATGCTTACGAGCGGCCTCAACACACTGACCGAACAGATAGACGCCCGTGCCCGCAAAAGCGAAGAAGCGGTTCAGTCGCAAATCGAAAAACTAGTGGCCTCCAACAATCAGCGGCTCGACCAGATCGGCGAAAAGGTTGAACAACGGCTGGAGAAGGGATTCAAGGATACCACCACGGTTTTCGGCGATGTACTCAAGCGACTGGCACTGATCGACAAGGCTCAGGAGAAAATCGATAAACTCACTGAAAATGTCGTCAGCCTGCAAGAGGTGCTTTCTGACAAACGTTCGCGCGGCGCTTTCGGCGAGGTACAGCTCAGCGCGCTGATTTCGAACATGCTGCCCGAAAACAGTTATTCCCTTCAGCACACTTTTCCAAACGGTGTGCGCGCCGACTGCGTACTGTTTCTTCCCGAACCGACCGGCACCATCTGCATCGATTCCAAATTTCCGCTCGAAGGCTACCAGCGTATGACCGATCTGTCGCTGGGCGACGCCGACCGTACCGCCGCCGAACGTCAGTTCCGGCAGGACATCAAAAAACACATCAAAGACATTGCCGGAAAATACATCATTCCCGGCACGACTTCCGACGGCGCCATGATGTTTATTCCGGCCGAAGCGATCTTCGCCGAAATCCACGGACACTATCCGGATCTCGTCGAAGAAGCGCAACGGGCCCGCGTCTGGATGACTTCTCCGACCACTATGATGGCAGTCCTCACCACGGCACGCGCGGTACTGAAAGATTCCGCGACCCGTCAGCAGGTGCACCTCATCAAAGAACATCTGGTGGCTCTGGCGCAGGACTTTAGCCGTTTTCAGGACCGGATGGACAAGCTGGCCGCGCATATCGGCCAGGCTCACAAAGACGTTGATGACGTGCAGACCTCGGCCCGCAAAATCACCAGCCGTTTTGGAAAAATTGAAAAAGTCGAACTCTCCGGAGAACACCCTGTCCTGCCGGCCGATACGGACGACGATTAGGCTCCTGACGCTGCCAAAAGTCCGTTCGGTTTCCGGTTTGAACTCACCGGACGAAGGTGTTAGCTTCCCCGCCATCAAAAGCAGGCAGACGGGCCTGCGATTAAACAAGGAGAAGAATCATGGCTTATGTAATTTCTGATGACTGCTCAATGTGCGGCGCTTGCGAAAGTTCCTGCCCGGTAGAAGCAATCAGCGCAGGTAACGGCAAATATGTTATCGACGCCGGCAGCTGCACCGACTGCGGCGCTTGCGCATCGACCTGCCCGATGAGCGCGATCAATCCGGCCTAAGTTCGGGTTGGTTCACACGAAAAGCTCCCGCTTCGGCGGGGGCTTTTTTTATGCCGGGAAAAAACGGAGCAGTGCCAGCGCCGAAAAAATCCCGGTCAGCATGCCGAAGAATACTTCCAGACGCGTGTGGCCCAGCAGTTCTTTCAGCTTAACCTCTGACAGGTGATGCTCTTTAAACAGCTCGTCCACGATCTGATTCAGCAACTGCGCCTGCTTGCCGGCCGCGGCGCGCACCGTCTGCGCATCAAACATGATCACGGCGGCGAAACAGAACCCCAGCGTGAACAATGGCGAATTAAATCCTTCCGTCATACCGATTGTTGTCGCCACCGCGCTGGCCATCGCCGAATGGGCGCTCGGCATCCCGCCGGTACTCACCAGATAACGGAAGTTCAGGCGACGGCTTTCCACCAGACAAATGATCATCTTGGTCGTTTGCGCAATCAGCCAGCCGACTACAGCGGCCCAAAGGGAGATATGAACAAAATTCATTGGTTTTCCTTATCGAAGTTGCCTTCGGAAATCTGCTGAACAATAGAGAACTCCCGCCGCGCGGCGCAACCTTATTAAATTATTTCGCCCAAGGCGGAACTTCAGAGAGAACCGTATTGAACCGTGCGATCAATTTTTGCTGATACTCACCGGCAAAAGTTCCACTCAAGACACGCGGCAACGCTTCTTCACGTAATTCTACCCAGCTCGCCGGTTCGTCGCCCGGAATAATCGGAAAAAACAAACAGCCGACAGCGCGGGCGGTTTCCAGATCGCCCGGCGCGTCGCCAGCCATCACCGTTTTCTCCGGCGCGTAACGCCCTTTCATCGCCGTCGCGAGCGACTCGATCTTCGATCCCAGTTCCGCTCCGGCAATGACATCGACAAACTTTTCGAGACCGGCGTTACGCCACTCGTGTACCAGCGCCGCCTCGTCGGTCTGTGAAACTACAATCGAATCTGCCGTCGTACGGATTTTTTCGAGTCCGTCCGAAACTCCGTCAAACACCGGCATCTGCGGAACTGCCGCAATCTCTTTACTCACCGCCCGGCTCCACGCCAGCGCCCGCTTCAGCTCCGGATCGCCGGTCCGTTCAATCCGTTTCGCCAGCTCGTCCGCGCTCAGCGGAACACCGGATTTGGCAAACGCCTCCAGAGCATCCGTCGATGGCAGATTCGTACAAGCCGGAATATATTTTGAGACGCCTTGCAGAATCTTCAGCAGCAGTTCGAAGCGGTTAAGTCCGCGCCACGGCGAATAAAGCGCCGTCCATTCCGCCACCTTCCGGAATTCGGACTCGACTGCTTCGAGGCTCCAGAATTGGATAATGCCGGTATGAAAAATCCGCTGCTTGATCGTCATGCTGTCGAATACACAGCCGTCGGAGTCGATGGCGACCAGCACATCGTGCTTCGGCTTAAAGTGAATCAGGTCATCTCTGCACCAGGTTTTTTTCATCCGACGCAGGCTACCCGTTTGCCCGCGCCCTGTCCAGCGGGTCCGCCGTAGCCTTGCCGTGCCCTCCGAAGCTTTTAGCGCGAAGGCGGAAGCTTGCCGCACAGAGGATTTCCTGTAAACTGTAGCCGATGTCGAAACTCTTCACCATCCTGAAGCGGGTCTGCCATATCCTGCCGGAATCGCTGCGCGAAACCGGCCCGCTCCGCGACCTTGCTATCCGGGTCATGGAAAAGGTCGGCGACCGCGACGACATCTACTCGGCTCGCTACTACCAAACGCTGGTCGAACCCTATGCCCGCAAAAGCGTCCCGCAAATGGCGACCTCCATCGTAGAAACCTTTCATCCGGCATCGGCCATCGACGTCGGCTGCGGCTCCGGCGCCTTGCTCGTCGGCCTGCGTAAACTCGGCGTCCGCCACCTAATCGGACTCGACGCGGCCGAAGCCGGACTCGACATCGCCCGCGCCCGCGGACTCGTCGTCCGCAAATTCGACATCACCACCGAACGCTGGTCCGGCGGCGAACGGTTCGATATCGCCGTCAGCATGGAAACCGCCGAACACCTGCCGAAATCGGTGTCCGACCGCTACGTCGAACTGCTCTGCTCGCTCGCGCCGGCCGTCATCTTTACCGCCGCGCATCCCGGACAAGGCGGAATCGGCCACCTCAACGAACAGCCGCCGGAATACTGGACAGAACTGTTCAAAGTCCACGGATTCCAGCTCGCGGAAAAAACTATCGCCGACTGGCAATCCGCCTGGACCGCCGCCGGTGTCGCCAACTTCTACACCCGCAACCTCATGATCTTTCAGCGGGGGCGAGTCTTGTTACCGTAGACGCGGTGTCCTCACCGCGTTCCGCACGCAAAGAAAACGCGGTGAGGACACCGCGTCTACGTTTCAATAAAGACCCAAAAGGATTTCATGACTCGCCGTAGCCGCTGAATCTGTGAAGCAAATCGGCAAGGGCGGTTGCCCTTTCTGCCCGCCCCTGCTAAAAACATCCCGTGTTCGAGATTTGGAGTTCGGCTAAATTTTCTGCCTGATGAACCGCTGGAAGGAAAAAATGGAACTATGGAAAAACTGATTCACATTGTTATTCCGATCGCTGGCGGGCTGTTCCTCATCCTTACTCCTTGGTTGGGCGCGCCTTCTCGGTGGTGCAAGGCCATGAGTCACCCGCGGTTCAGGATCGGTTCCGCGTTGGCCGGTTGTTTCTTGCTGGCAAACGGCACCTGCAAGATCCTGATCGCATCCACTTCGATGGAGTTCTCGCCGTTAACATTGGCCTGGCTCGAATACTTTAAGCATGTTTTCGGTAGCATTGCTCTTGGCAACCTGCTGATATTGTCATTGTTTGCGGGTGTCGTTTTCGAGAATAAAGAAAACAAATAGGAACCTCCAAACAAACGTCAGGGGCTATTTGGTTCAGGATCTGCGCCGCGGCCTCAACGAGGACGTTACATTTCGCTGACTTTCGTTCCCTTCTGTAAAACTTCCCGTCCGAAGCTTGTCCAAACCTTGGAATTCAGGCTAAATGTGCTCCCACGACGAAAGGGTTCTGGATGAAGGTATTGGTGATTGGAAACGGCGGACGGGAACACGCGCTCTGCTGGAAACTGAAGAACGATTCGCGCAAGCCGGAGCTTTTCTGCGCGCCCGGTAACGCCGGTACCGCCCAGCTCGGCACCAACCTCGCCCTTTCCGCCACCGATGTCGCCGGGATAGTCGCCTGGGCCAAAGCCAACAAGCCCGATCTGACCGTCATCGGCCCCGAAGCGCCGCTCTGCGCCGGTCTGGCCGACGCTCTCGAAGCCGCCGGTTTCCGCGCGTTCGGTCCGCGCAAAGCCGCCGCCGAACTCGAAGGCAGTAAAAAATTCGCCAAGGAAATTATGCAGGCCGCCGGAGTTCCGACCGCCGCCTGCGCCGTTTTCACCGATGCCGATAAAGCCTGCGCCTATGTCCGCCAGCGCGGCGCACCGATTGTCATCAAAGCCGACGGCCTCGCCGCCGGTAAAGGCGTCACTGTCGCCGAAACCGTCGAGCAGGCCGAAGACGCAATTAAAGATGCGCTCGGCGGAGCGTTCGGTGACGCCGGCAGCCGCGTCGTGATCGAAGATTTTCTGGTCGGCGAAGAAGCGTCGATTCTCGCGCTAATTGACGGCGAACACGTCGTGATGCTCGCTTCGTCGCAGGACCACAAGCGGGTGTTCGACGGCGACCTCGGCCCGAATACCGGCGGCATGGGCGCTTACTCGCCTGCTCCGGTCGCCACGGACACCGTGCTCGATATTGTTCGTACGGAAGTTTACGGCCGCACGCTAGCCGAACTGAAAAAGCGCGGCATCACCTATAAAGGCGTGCTCTACGCCGGGCTGATGATCGACAACGGCAAGCCGAGCGTAGTCGAATTCAACTGCCGCTTCGGCGATCCCGAAACACAGGCGGTGCTGGCCCGCTGGGACGGTGACATCATTCCCGCACTCGAAGCCTGTATCGACGGCACGCTGTCCGAAGATTTGATCCGCTGGAAAAAAGAGCAGTCGGTCTGTGTCGTGATGGCGGCGGGCGGCTATCCCGGCGACTATAAAAAAGGCGACGAAATTTCCGGCCTCGAAGCCGCGGCGGAACACGCCGTCGTTTTCCACGCCGGAACCGCGCTCAAGGACGGCCGGGTCGTCACCGCCGGCGGCCGCGTACTCGGCGTCACCGGTATCGGCAAAGATCTGCGCGCCGCCGTCGATAACGCCTACGCCGCCGTGAAAAAAATCTCGTGGAACGGCGCGTTTTACCGCAAAGATATCGCACACCGTGAACTGAAGAGGAGCTGACTATGGCTAAACCGCAAGTGGCTATCGTAATGGGAAGTGCCAGTGACTGGAAAACCGTCGAAGCCTGTTTCCAGACTCTGGGAGAATTCGGCATCAAAGCCGAAGTGAAAGTCATGTCGGCCCACCGCACACCGCACGAAGCGTGTGAGTTCGCCGAGAACGCCGCCAAGAACGGATTTAAAGTCATCATCGGCGCGGCGGGCGGCGCGGCGCACCTCGCCGGAGTTCTTGCAGGTCACACGATTCTTCCGGTGATCGGAATTCCGATGCAGGGCTGGGCGCTCGACGGAATGGATTCTCTGCTTTCGACCGTACAGATGCCGAAAGGCGTTCCGGTCGCCACCGTCGCCATCGGCAAAGCGGGCGCGGTCAACGCCGCGATTCTCGCCGTACAGATGCTGGCTCTTTCCGACGCCGATCTCAAACGCAAGCTGGTGAGCTATAAAGCCAAAATGCGCAAAGAGGTGCTCAAGTCCGACGCCGATTTGCAAAAGCAGATTGGACAGTAACCTCCGCGAACCCACCCCGGCCTTCGGCCACCCCTCCCGTGGAGGGGAATTTGAGTTAAAATCCCCTCCTTTGGAGGGGTGCCGGCACGGCGGGGTGGGTTTCTAAAGTTTTTATGAGCGAAATAATTCAAGTTAACGCAACAAGGCCCGAGCCGGAACTCATCCGCCGGGCCTGTGCGCTTTTAGAGGCCGGCGAACTGGTGGTTGTTCCGACCGAAACGGTGTACGGCATCGCCTGCGATCCGGCGCATCTGGAAAAACTTTACGCCGCCAAGGAGCGCGACCGCGGCAAACCGGTGGCGCGGCTGGCCGCCAGTCTCGAACAGGTCGAGTCGCTCGGCGCAAAATTCGAAAAACACGGTCTGGCGCTCGCGAAACAATATTGGCCCGGCCCGCTGACGCTGGTACTCGATACACCGGACGGCCCGACTGGGTTCCGCGTTCCAGCGCACGAAGTCCCTCTGGCACTCGCCCGCGCTTTCGGCCGTCCAATTGCGCTGACCAGCGCGAACAAAAGCGGCGGAGCGGACGCCGTTTCCGCGCAGGAAGCTTTCCAATCATTGGAAAATCACGTCGCGCTGTTTCTGGATGCCGGTGAATGTTCCGGAAAAATTCCCAGTACGGTTGTCCGATGTTCAGGCAATGGTGTAAAAATTCTGCGCGAAGGAGCGGTTTCTGCCGCAGAGCTGAGCCGGACCGACTGATACCAAATGCGTATGAGGTTCGGTATTTATATCAAGGCCGCCGGGACGGCGGCGGTACGTATCGCAACCGTCCCGGTTGCCTTGTTTATAAACCGAATATCATGCGGTTTTGGTATGACGCCGCTCACCAATAAAAAGGGCGCCCCGAATTTTCGGAGCGCCTTATCAAAGCCGAGATCGAAGATTATTCAGCGTCCTCTTCTCTGGATTTCAGCTTGTTGCGGCGCAGCAGCCACGCGCCGATTCCGCCGAGACCGAACAGTAGCGCGGTCGCCGGTTCAGGAATCGCCGCGTAGTTTACCTGCAAACTGTTTCCCACTTGCGTCACCGACCAGGTGCCGTTGGTCCAGCCGCTCAGTCCGGTGGTGGTGAACGCGAACGCATCGGCGTCGAATCCGGTGATACCGTTCGCTGAGGTCAGGAAGATCCAGCTCATGGAGTCTGTTGGGTCGGTCGTTCCAACCAATCCGCCGAAGTTGACCACATCAATGGTCAGGAGCGAGCTGACGGAAATTCCGCTGAGCGTCGTTGTATTGGTTACATTGATCCAGTCCCAGTTCACACCGGCGATGCCGTTGGTCGCGTTGACTTCCAGTTCAATATGCGCGCCGCCATCCAGCGTCAGGTTTTCCATGGAGATCGTGCCGATTGAGTTGCCCGCCGCGATGGTGGCGTTGGATTGAATCTCTACATTGGCCAGCGTGCCGTTGCCGCCGAGGGTTGCGCCGCTTTGCACATTGAGCTGTCCGCCGCCGGTGACGGTTCCGTTCATGCTCAATTTACCGGCACCGGTAACATTCAGCGTGCCGCCGCCGGAGAGATTGCCGGAAAGAACGTTGTTACGCGCCGTACCGCCCGCGTCGGCGGTATTAATCGTCACCGTGTTGCTGACGGTCATTGCCGCCGACCAGTTACCGTTGGCGTTGAGCGCCTGCATCGTTCCACCGGTGAGCTGCACATTGGCGGCACCATTATTGGTGGTCGTATTGACCGCCAGCGTTCCGCCGGACATTTTGAACGTTCCGTCCGCGCCGTTGGTCAATATCAGGCTGTCGGCCTTAATCGTGCCGTTGTCCATCGTCACCGCGCCGCGCTGTACATCTACGGATCCCGCCGTAATCAGGCTGCCACCGCTGACGGCGAGAACATTGTTACTGCTAATCGTGTCGTATCCCAACGTGACCGAGGCGGCATAGACCGCGCCGCCGTTGGTGATCATCAGCGTATTGCCGGAGCCGTAATAGCCGACGGAGAGGATGTTGCTGTTGCTCCAGACCGAGCCGGGGCCAGTTACGGTTACCGCGTTGTTGCTGGCGGTGGAGTTCAGGCCGATGTAGCCGGCAGTGTTTTTCACCGTGCCGCCGTTGGTGATCATCAGGCTGTTGCCGGAGCCGGAATAGCCGACATAAAGGGTGCTGCTGTTGTCCCAGACCGAACCGGAACCGGTCACCGTCACCGCGTTGTTCATGGCGTTGGAGTAGTAGCCGATTAAACCGATGGTGTTTTTAACTGTACCGCCGTTGGTGATCGTCAGCGTGTTGCCCGAGCCGGAAGTGCCGACGAAGAGGTTGCCACTGTTGCTCCAGACCGCGCCGGTGCCAGTCACGGTCGCTGCGTTGTTGCTGGCGGTGGAGTTGAAGCCGATCCAGCCGCCGGTGTTTTTCACCGTGCCGCCGTTGGTGATCGTCAGCGTGTTGCCGGAGCCGGAACGGCCGACGTAGAGATCGCTACTGTTGCTCCAGACCGAGCCGGAACCGGTCACCGTCACCGCGTTGTTCATGGCGTTGGAGTTATAGCCGATGTAGACGATCGCATTTTGAACTGTCCCGCTCTCGGAAATCATCAGCGTGTTGCCCGAGCCGGAATTGCCGACAACAACGACGCCGCTGCTGCTCCAGACCGAGCCGGGGCCGCTCACCGTTACCGCATTGTTGCTGGCGGTGGGGAAAAGGCCGATGGAGCCGCCAGCACTTTTGACCGTTCCGCCGTTGGTGATCGTCAGCGTGTTGCCGGAGCCGGAATAGCCGACGTAGAGCACGCTACTGTTGCTCCAGACCGAGCCTGCACCGGTCACCGTCACCGCGTTGGCGGCGGAGTTGTTGCCGATGTAGCCGGTGGCGTTTTTCACCGTACCGCTCTCGGAAATCATCAGCGTGTTGCCGGAGCCGGAAGTGCCGACATAGAGGTTGCCACTGTTGCTCCAGACCGAGCCGGAACCGGTCACCGTCACGGCGTTGTTGCTGGCAGTGGAGTCATAACCGATGTAGCCGTTGGTATTCTGAACTGTCCCGCCATTGGTGATCGTCAGCGTGTTGCCGGAGCCGGAATAGCCGACGTAAAGTTCACTACTGTTGCTCCAGACCGAGCCGGAACCGGTCACGAGAACCGCATTGTTGCTGGCGGTGGAGGAAACGCCGATATAGCCCATGGTATCGTTCAACTGGCCTGCGTTCTGGATAATCAACACATCGTCGTGATAATTGATGCCGACATAATAGTCACCCGCCCAATTGGTCGTCACGCCGTCAATGAGGTTGGTTTGATAGTTGGCCGAGTACTGAGCTTGCGCCGCGCCGCACAGTGCAACCAGTACCAGC
>Ga0247844_1004546_pt1 | contig 18702 bp, 15 predicted proteins | sample LaCtaG_FD_192421 | JGI IMG/M metagenome (GOLD analysis project Ga0247844, IMG submission 192421) | Freshwater microbial communities from meromictic Lake La Cruz, Castile-La Mancha, Spain - LaCruzMarch201714.5m_1 | ecosystem: Environmental > Aquatic > Freshwater > Lake | place: Spain: Castile-La... | reverse complement strand
TTTTTCCAGGTACTTGAGTGCGTCTTTGATTTGCAAAGCAAACAAACGCGACAGGCCTTGGCGGTTTTGGCTGGCGGCCAGGTCGGGTTCATCAAACACCTCGATGGTCACCGAGTCGCCTTGGTCCACCAGGGCAGGAAAGCCAATCAAGGACTGCCCGCCTTTGCTGATTTCCATCAATTCAGGGAGTTCACCGAAGGCCCAGGTGGTATGGCGCTGGTTGGAGAGATGGGGGGCAGACGACGGTTTGGGTGCGTGTTTGAAACCGGGGTCAGCGCCCGACTTCTCAGCCGACCCCAATGGCGCCTCGCTCAGCGATTTCACTTTCAGGCCGGCCAGAGCTTGAAAAGCCCCTCGGGCTTGCGAGCCGAGTTCGGCTTTGAGGGCGCTGAGGTTACGGCCTTGACCGAGTTGGCGGCCGTGCTCATCGACCACCTTGAAGTTCATGAAGAAGTGCGCGGCCAGCATGTCGAGCTTGAAGTCGGTGCGCTTGACATCCAGGCTGGTTTCGTCGCGCACTTTTTTCAGCAGCACCTCGGTCAGGCCGCCCGCGCCAAAGACCTCGGGCGCACACAGCTCTGCGGCCAGTCGGGCAGCACTTTCGGGCAGCGGCACAAAGCGGCTGCGCGGTCGCTGCGGCAGGCTTTTCAATAGCGCCTGAATCTTGTCTTTGAGCATGCCGGGTACCAGCCATTCGGCCCGATCGTCGCTGACTTGGTTGAGCACAAACAAGGGCACGGTGACAGTCACGCCGTCTTTGGGGTCGCCGGGGGCGTGTAAATATTGCGCAGCACAATCGACCCCGCCCAAGCGCACCATTTTGGGAAACGCTTGCGCGGTGATGCCCACGGCTTCATGCCGCATCAGGCTCTCGCGGGTCATCAACAGTGGCTCGGTTGGGTCACCCAGCGCAGAGCGGCGACGCAACTCCTCTCGGTGCCAACGCTCCAGGGTTTTGCAACTGCACACGTCTGCGGGCAGTTGCTGCTCGTAAAACGACTGAATCATGGCCTCGTCCACCAACACGTCTTGGCGTCGGGATTTGTGTTCCAGGTCCATCACTTGGGCAATGAGTCTTTTGTTGGCCGCCATGAAGGCCAGCGGTGTTTGCCACTGACCTTCCACCAGCGCTTCTCGGATGAAAATGTGCCGCGCCAACACCGGGTCCGCCTTGGCATAAGGCACGCGGCGCCCGCTGTACACCACCAAGCCATAGAGCGTGGCGCGTTCAAACGCCACCACATCGCCGTACCTGGCCTCCCAGTGCGGGTCCAGCAGCTGTTTTTTCAAGAGGTGCGAGCCCACCTCTTCCAGCCATGTTGGCTCGATGTTGGCAATGCCGCGCCCAAACAAACGCGTGGTTTCCACCAGCTCGGCGCACACCAGCCATTTGCCGGGTTTCTTGCGCAAATGCACCCCGGGGTGGCGGTGAAATTTGATGCCACGTGCGCCCAGGTAGATGTCCTCTTCGTCTTGCTTCCAACCGATGTTGCCCAGCAAACCGCTCAACATGCTCAGGTGCAACTGCTCATAGCTGGCGGGCTGTTCGTTGGACACCCAGCGCTGCTCTTTCACCACGGTCAGCAGCTGGCTGTGCACGTCGCGCCATTCGCGCCAACGGCGGATGTTGATGAAGTTTTGGCGCAGTAAGATTTCGTGTTGGCGGTTGGACAGTTTGTGCGTGGCGCTCTCCCCACCCCGTGAACCTTGCAACCAATCCCACAAACGCAAGTAGCCGCTGAACTCGCTCTTGTCGTCCTTGAACTTGGCATGCGCTTGGTCGGCCTGGGCTTGCGCTTGTAAAGGGCGGTCGCGCACGTCTTGCACACTCAGCGCCGAGGCGATGATCAACACTTCGTTCAGGCTATGTCGCTCTCGCGCTGCCAAGATCATGCGCCCGACCCGAGGGTCCAGGGGCAGCTTAGAGAGTTCATGGCCAATCGGTGTGAGGCTGTTGTCTTCAGTCACCGCGCCCAACTCGTTGAGCAATTGAAAACCATCTGAAATCGCTTTGGCTCGGGGGGCCTCCAAAAACGGAAAGTCAGCCACATCGCCCAAGCGCAGGGACATCATCCGCAAAATCACGCCCGCTAAAGAGCTGCGCAAAATTTCGGGTTCGGTGAAGCGCGGTCGGCCGTTGAAATCTTTCTCGTCATACAAGCGAATGCATATGCCGTCAGCCACACGGCCGCAGCGCCCGGCGCGTTGGTTGGCGGCGGCTTGGCTGATCGGTTCGACCAACAACTGCTCTACCTTGCTTCGAAAGCTGTAGCGCTTCACGCGCGCCAAACCAGCGTCAATCACATAGCGGATGCCGGGCACGGTGAGCGATGTTTCAGCCACATTGGTGGCCAACACGATGCGCGGTGCGCCGCCGGTTTCAAACACCCGCTCTTGCTCGGCTTGCGACAGCCGCGCAAACAGCGGTAGCACCTCGACATGGCGGGTGTAGGCGTTGTGTGCCAAGTGGCCGCGCAGGTGCTCGGCGGCGTCACGGATTTCGCGCTCACCCGGCAAAAACACCAGGATGTCACCGCGCGGCGAGCCACTCCAAAGTTCGTCCACCGCATCTGAGATGGCGTTATCTAGGTCGTGGTCACGGCTTTCCTCCCAGGGGCGGTAGCGCATCTCCACAGGAAAGGTTCGGCCCGACACCATCAGCACAGGCGCGGGGCCTTTGGCAGAGGCGAAATGTTGGGCAAAGCGGTCAGCGTCGATCGTTGCCGAGGTGACGATGACCTTGAGGTCTGGGCGACGCGGCAAGATCTGCTTGAGGTAGCCCAATAAAAAATCGATGTTCAGGCTGCGCTCGTGTGCCTCGTCAATGATCAAGGTGTCATAGGCCAGCAACAGCGGATCGGTCTGTGTCTCAGCCAGCAAAATGCCGTCGGTCATCAGCTTGACCGATGCGTCGCGTGACAGCTTGTCTTGGAAACGCACCTTGAAACCCACCACCTCGCCCAGCGGAGTTTTCAGCTCGTCGGCGATCCGCTTGGCCACCGATGTAGCTGCGATGCGCCGCGGTTGGGTGTGGCCGATGATTTGTCGGCGACGCGGGCGCTGAGCGCTTTCGATGGGTTGGATGGCAGCATCGGGGTCTGACCCAGATGGCTCAAGACCATGGGTCCAACCCCCACGGCCCAGCGCCAAGGCCATTTTGGGCAATTGGGTGGTTTTGCCCGAACCCGTCTCGCCGCACACGATGATGACCTGGTGCGCCTTGATGGCCGCCAGGATGTCCTCACGCCGCTCGCTGACCGGCAGCCCAGCAGGAAATTCAATCTTCAAAACAGTGTTGGAATTCAAAATGGCTTGTTGTTGAGTGACAATCGCCTGTTCAGGCTTACAACCCAAGATTATCTGCGCCCATGTCCACTGTCTTCAATTTCACCTTTGTCCCTTGGTTTCGGTCGGTGGCGCCCTACATCCACATGCACCGGGGCAAAACCTTCGTGGTCGCCATCTCGGGCGAGGCCATTGAAGCGGGCAAGCTGCCCAGTTTGGTGCAAGACCTGGCCATGATCCAAAGCATGGGCGTCAAAGTGGTGTTGGTGCACGGCTTTCGCCCCCAGGTGAACGAACAACTCAAGGCCAAGGGCCACGCTGCGCAGTATTCCCACGGCATGCGTATCACCGACGAGGTGGCTTTGGACTGCGCGCAAGAAGCAGCCGGACAGCTCCGCTATGAAATCGAAGCCGCGTTCAGCCAAGGTTTGCCCAATACCCCCATGGCAGGTGCCACGATCCGCGTGATTTCAGGCAACTTCATCACCGCCCGCCCTGTCGGGATCGTCGATGGTGTGGACTTCAAGCACTCTGGCTTGGTCCGCAAGGTGGACGTGACTGGCATCAGCAAAACCCTGAGCCTGGGCGCCATGGTGTTGCTCTCGCCCTTTGGTTTCTCGCCCACTGGCGAAGCTTTCAACCTCACCATGGAAGAAGTCGCCACCTCGGTCGCCATCGCTTTGCAAGCCGACAAACTGATTTTTGTCACCGAGGTGCCCGGCATCCGAGTGCGCCCTCATGAGCCCGAGGGCGAAGACAACCCGATCGACACCGAAATGCCTTTGGACGTGGCCGAAGCCTTGCTGGCCAAAGAGCCCACTGCCACGCAGCCCACCGACATGGCCTTTTACTTGCAACACTGCGTGAAGGCCTGCAAAGCCGGTGTCGAGCGCAGCCACATCCTGCCGTTTGCAGTGGACGGTGTGTTGTTGCTGGAGATTTACGTGCATGACGGGATTGGCACCATGGTGGTCGACGAGCGTTTGGAGAGCCTGCGCGAAGCCACCTCGGACGACTTGGGCGGCGTGTTGCAGCTGATCGAGCCCTTGGAGCAAGACGGCACGCTGGTGCGGCGCGAACGCACCGAGATCGAACGTGACATTGCCAACTACACCGTGATTGAGCACGATGGTGTCATCTTTGGCTGCGCCGCCTTGTACGCCTACCCCGAAAAGCGCACCGGTGAAATGGCTGCGCTCACGGTGTCACCGAAATCGCAAGGCCAAGGTGACGGCGAAAAAATCCTGCGTCGCATCGAGCAACGTGCCCGCGCCCAAGGCTTGGACAGTATTTTTGTGTTGACCACGCGCACCATGCACTGGTTTTTAAAGCGCGGTTTTGTGCAGTCGCCTATCGATTGGTTGCCCGTAGCCCGGCAACGCAAATACAACCTTGACCGCAAGAGCGTGGTGTTGTTGAAAAAACTGGCTTAGCTTGATGGCGCGCTGAACCTTTGCTTGGTGACAAACACCAGCATCAACCAAAGCGCCATGGCCACAAACGCCACGAAAGACCAGTTGGCGATCGAGCCGCCTAAAAAGGTCCAGTCGACCACCGTGCAATCGCCCCCGCCACGAAAAATAAGCGGAATGGCGCGTTGCAAGGGAAAGGATTCAATCATCCCGAAAAAATCACGGCCACAGCTGGCGATCTCGGGCGGATACCACTGCAAAAAGCTTTGCCGCGCAGCCACAAACGCGCCAAACAAGGCTGTGGCCAAGGCCAAGCCCGCGAGCACCTTTCCCGCCATGGCAGAACGCCACACCAAGGCCAACAAGGCTGTCAGAGCGATCAGGGTCATGGCATAGCGTTGCACGATGCACATCGGGCAAGGCTCCAGACCCACGACAAGCTGCAGATACAAGCCAAAAGACAGCAAACCCAGACAAGCCAAAGCCAAGAGAGACCAGGTGTGGGTCAGGGTCAAGGTATTCCAGACATTTTTCAGCATGTGTGACTCAAGCAAGACGTAGAAATCTAGTCTAGCCGCAATCGCATGCTGCGTGATTGGGGCGACCCAAGACCCCGGGTGGGGCTACTCAAAGCTTGCTACAGTCACGGCTTAATTTGCCACCGCTCAAGGATTCTCATGGCCCGAACCGTCCACTGCATCAAGCTCGAAAAAGAGGCCGAAGGCCTGGACTTTCCGCCCTACCCCGGTGACCTGGGCAAGCGGATTTGGGAAAACGTCAGCAAAGACGCATGGGCGGCTTGGCTCAAGCACCAAACCATGTTGGTCAATGAAAACCGCTTGAACCTGGCCGACTTGCGTGCTCGCCAATACCTGGCTCGCCAAATGGAAAACCATTTCTTTGGCGATGGCGCCGATGCCGCACAGGGGTATGTGCCCCCACCCACGGCTTAAACACCGGCAAGCATGGGACCACAGGCGAAGCAGGCCATCGTGGTCGGCGCGGGTTTGGCTGGGGCTGCGGCTGCGCTTGCACTGGCCAACCGGGGTTGGCAGGTCTTGGTGCTCGACAAGGCAGCTAAGCCTTGTCAAGCAGCCTCTGGCGTGCCGGTGGGCGTGTTGTCCTGCCATGTCTCTATCGACGACAACCCATTGTCACAGCTCAGCCGCCAAGGCCTGTTGCTGACACGCCAGTTTGCCCAAAGCCATTTGACCCAAGGTCAAGACTGGATGGGCAACGGTGTGCTCGAGCGACGTATCTCACCCGACACCACCCCAAAAAAAGCCTGGGCCGAACCAACCACCGACAGCGTCTGGCACGGCCATGTCGCCTTGGCCACCCCAGCTCAATTGCAGCAAGCCAGTTTGCCAGCCGATGACACCCAGGCCTTGTGGCAACACCAAGGCGCGTGGATCAAACCCCCTGCCTTGGTGAAAGCCATGTTGGCGCATGATGCGATCGAATTCTCTGGACTCAGTCAAGTCGAGCGTATGCAACGCCACGCCAGCTCAGGCGAGTGGCAGCTGCGTGTCAAAACCCATATCCCGATCCCCAGCATGGGCAGTTACCACACCTTCAGCACCGAATCTGCAAGCCATGTGGTGTTGGCGCTGGGCGCACAAACGCCTGAATTTTTGAATCGGTTTTTGCAACTTGAGGACATGGGCTTGCACCCGATTGCAGGGCAAGTGTCTTGGGGATTGATGAGCGACCTACCCGCTGCAGAGCTACCAAGGTTTGCGGTGAACGGCCACGGCAGCTTTGTGTCTGGCGTGCCCACGATCGACGGCCCCGCTTGGTTCACAGGGGCAACTTTTGAGCGCTACGCCAAGCACGTGGCTGACACGCCCAAAGCCCACCAAGACAACCTCAAGCGTCTGGACGAGCTCTTGCCAGTCGCCTCGCAAGCCTTGTTGGCCGCTTCTGAGCCACTCCAGCTGCGTGCTTGGACCGGGGTGCGCTGCGCCACGGTCAACCGCTTGCCCAAAGTCGGCCCCTTGGACGAAAAAAACTTACCCGGCCTTTACCTTCTCACCGGCATGGGTTCAAGGGGTCTCACCCTTGGCCTGCTGTGCGCCGAGGTGTTGGCCGCACACATGGAAAAGAGCAAGCCCCCGGTGTCGGAAAGCTTGCTCAAAGCGATGCGCTTTGACTGACGCTGCTTAAACAGCGGCCAAGGACTGGTCCAGGTCTGCCCGCAAGTCATCGATATGCTCTATGCCCACGCACAAACGGACCGTGTCTTCGGTCACGCCCGACTTGGCCAACTCGTCGGGGTTGAGTTGGCGGTGGGTGGTGGAGGCAGGGTGTGTCGCCAAAGAGCGCACATCCCCAATGTTGACCAAGCGGGTGAAGAGTTGCAGCGCATCGAGGAACCGCGCCCCACCTTCGCGGCCGCCGTCCACGCCAAAGGTCAACAAACCCGAGGCTTTGCCATCGCGCAAATACTTTTTCACCAACGCATGGTCGGGGTGGTCGGGCAGGCCAGCGTAGTTGACCCATTTCACCTTGGGGTGTTTCTTCAAATGCTGGGCCACCGCCAATGCGTTGTCGCTGATTCGGTCCATGCGCAGTGCCAGGGTTTCAATGCCTTGCAGAATAAGGAAAGCATTGAATGGAGAAATGGCAGCACCCGTGTTGCGCAAGGGCACGACACGAGCACGGCCGATGAACGCGGCGGGCCCCAAGGCTTCGGTGTAGACCACACCGTGGTAGCTCACATCAGGTTCGTTCAAACGTTTGAAGCGTGCTTTGTGCTCGGCCCAGGGGAATTTGCCCGAGTCGATGATGGCGCCGCCGATGCTGTTGCCGTGTCCACCCAAATACTTGGTGAGCGACTGCACCACGATGTCCGCCCCATGCTCGATCGGACGCCACAGATAAGGGCTAGGCACAGTGTTGTCAACGATAAGCGGGACACCATGCTTGTGGGCAATGGCGGCAATGGCCGCGATGTCGGTGATGTTGCCTTGTGGGTTGCCCAAAGACTCCACATACACCGCCTTGGTTTTGGCATCAATCAGCGGCTCGAAGCTGGCGGGGTTTTTATAGTCGGCAAAACGGGTTTCAATGCCGAACTGAGGAAAGGTATGGGCAAACAGGTTGTAAGTGCCGCCATACAAAGCGCTGGAAGAGACGATGTTGTCGCCTGCTTCCGCGATGGTTTGAATCGCGTAGGTGATGGCCGCTTGACCAGAGGCCAAAGCCAGTGCTGCGATGCCGCCTTCCAGCGCGGCTACCCGCTCTTCCAACACCGATTGCGTGGGGTTCATGATGCGGGTGTAGATGTTGCCCGCCACTTTCAAGTCGAACAAATCAGCACCGTGCTGGGCGCTGTCAAAGGCATAAGCCACGGTTTGGTAAATCGGCGGCACAACGGCTTTGGTGACCGGGTCGGGTTTGTAGCCCGCATGCACGGCAATGGTTTCGATCTTCATAAAGTCTCCTTATTTTCATTACAGGCTTTATTGTTCACCAAGCTAGGGTTGCCGCCAACGACATATTCGTTCTAAGAACATAACGAATCCGTCTTATGTGTCTATGGCATATGCGTACAACTAAAAAATAGTTGGTAACCCTAATACCCCCCCTCTATAGTCGCGCCCTTATGGAAAATATTGCATTCATGGTGGCGGGCTTGGTGGTGGGGTTCATCGTGGGCCTGACAGGTGTGGGTGGCGGCTCGCTCATGACCCCTCTGCTGATTTTTGGCTTTGGCATCAAGCCTGCCTTGGCTGTCGGTACCGATTTGCTCTTTGCGGCGGGCACCAAATTTGGCGGCATGCTGAACTTTGCCCGCCAACGGGTCATTCCCTGGCGCGTGGTGTTCAGCCTGAGCCTGGGCAGCGTGCCTGCCGCTTTGCTGACTCTCTGGGTTTTGCACGACTTGGGCACCTCCAACCCAGCGGTGCAACACGCTATCACCTTCACCCTGGGCATCGCCCTCATGCTCACCGCTGCAGCCACCTTATATAAAGCGATCCGCGGTCCTCGTCGTTTGGAAATGACTGATCCATCAGATGCTTCACTTGCGCCCGATCAAACCAAACACCTCTTTTGGGCCGTGTTGTTTGGCGCAATCATTGGCGTGTTGGTCACGCTCACCTCGGTAGGTGCGGGTGCCATTGGCGTCACCGTGTTGATGCTGCTTTATCCGCAGTTGCCGCTGTACCGCATCGTTGCTGCAGACATCGCCTATGCCGTGCCGCTCACCTTGGTAGCCGGTTTGGGCCATGCCTCCTTGGGCACCGTGGACTGGCAACTGCTGGGCCTGTTGCTGTGCGGTTCTTTGCCAGGCATTTGGCTGGGCTCGCACTTTGTCACCCGCGTGTCCGAGCGGGTCATCCGTTCCGCCCTGTCCGTGTTGCTGGCTTGGGCTGGCAGCAAACTCGTTTTCATCTGAGCGTTATATGTACCAATACACCGACTTTGACCGCCGCTTTGTGCAAGAGCGTGCCGCCCAATACCGCGACCAACTGACGCGTCGTTTGAACGGCCAACTCAGTGAAGAAGAATTCCGGCCACTGCGTTTGCAAAACGGCTGGTATCTGCAGCGCTACGCGCCCATGCTGCGCGTGGCCGTGCCCTATGGCGAACTCAACAGCGCCCAACTGCGTGTGTTGGCCCGCATCGCCCGTGAATTTGACCGCCCGGATGAAGCCCTGTTTCAAGCGGCGCAAACCAAGCAAGACGCGATTGGTGGCATTCCCGCACCGGCCCTGAGCTACGGCTATGCCCACTTCACCACCCGGCAAAACCTGCAATACAACTGGATCCCGCTGGAGAAAAGCGCGGATGTGATGGACCTGTTGGCCTCAGTAAACATGCACGGCATTCAAACCAGTGGCAATTGCATTCGCAACATCACCGCTGACGAACGCGCTGGTGTGGCGGTGGATGAAATCGTCGACCCCCGCGCCTTTGCAGAAATTTTGCGCCAATGGAGCACCTTGCACCCCGAGTTCGCTTTTCTGCCGCGCAAATTCAAAATCGCCATCAGCGGTGCTGAAGAAGACCGCGCCGCCACCGCCTGGCACGACGTCGGTTTGCAAGTGCACCGCAACACTGCGGGCGAGGTGGGCTTTCGGGTCATGGTCGGAGGCGGCATGGGCCGCACGCCCATCATCGGCACGGTCATTCGCGAGTTTTTGCCCTGGGATCAAATCCTGAATTTTTTGGAAGCCGTGGTGCGGATCTACAACCTGTTTGGTCGCCGCGACAACATATACAAAGCCCGTATCAAGATTTTAGTGAAGGCCGAAGGTCAGAACTACATTGATCAAGTGGAAGCCGAGTACCAGCGTATCGTCACACAAGACGGTGCGCCGCACACCATCACCCCAGCCGAGCTGGACCGGGTGACTGCGAGTTTTGTGCCGCCCAGTTTGGCTGACAAAACCCATGTGTCCGTCGAGAGTGTGTTGACCCAGCTGTCCCAAGCCGCTGACGCCGACAAAAATTTCGCCCGCTGGTTGCAACAAAACGTGGCACCCCACCGCAACCCGCATTTGCGCGTGGTCACCTTGTCCTTCAAGCGCTTGGGCCAAGCCCCAGGCGATGCGACAGCCGATCAACTTGACGCCTCTGCCCAATTGGCCGACCAGTTTTCAGCCGGTGAAGCCCGTGTCAGCCACGACCAAAACCTGGTGCTGCCTTGGGTGTCCGCCGACCAACTGCCAGCGCTCTACCAAGCCGCGAAAGCCTTGGGCTTGGCCAAACCCAATATCCGCATGTTGACCGACATGATCGCCTGCCCCGGCGGTGACTATTGCGATTTGGCCAATGCACGTTCACTCCCGATCGCAGCGGCCGTCACCGAGCGCTACCAAGACCTCGACGAATTGTTCGACCTGGGCGAAATTGATCTGCACATCAGCGGCTGCATCAACTCCTGCGGCCACCACCACAGCGGCCACATCGGCATCTTGGGCGTGGACAAAGACGGCAAGGAGTGGTATCAGGTGACCTTGGGCGGCTCGGACGGCTCTGCCCTCAGCGGCGAACCCAAGCCAGGTAAGGTGGTCGGACCATCGTTCTCGTCTGCCGAGGTGGTGGACGTGATCGACGCGGTGCTGCAGGTCTACAGCGAAGAGCGCCAGCCTGGCGAGACCTTTATCGACGCTGTGCAACGCGTGGGGTTTGAGCCTTTCAAAGCCGCTGCCAATGCCGCCCGTCACCCGTCTGACGACGAGGCCTTGCGCCCTGCCGCCTGAAAGAGACCATGCAATTGCTTTCAAACACAGACAAACTCCAAACTGCCGATTTGCAACTGGGAAATGACGCGGATGTCTTGTCGCAAAACCTGCAAGGCGTGATAACCATCGAACTGCATTTTCCCAGCTTCACCGATGGCCGCGCTTTCAGCCAAGCCCTGTTGCTGCGCCGCCGCTGCGGCTTCAAGGGCGATATTCGCGCCACCGGCGATGTGCTGGTCGACCAACTCAGCCAAATGCAGCGCTGCGGTTTTTCCAGCGCCGTGCTTCGCGCCGACCAGAGCCTGGACAAGGGGCGAGAATTGCTGTCCCACTTCAGCGCCTTCTACCAAGGCGACGAGCGCCAGCCCCAACCTTTGTTTTCCCGATGAAACCTCACACCAAAGCCTCCGAGCTGCACGCCAAAGCCAGCGCCCAATTCGCTGAGAAGCTGGCCGCCACACAAGCGCAACTCAAAAGCGCGGCCGCTGAACTGCAGCCTTTGAAACAAGCTTCCAGCTTAGGCGCAGAAGATGTGGTCATCACCCACCTCCTGAGCAGCTTGCAACTCGACATACCCGTGTTTGTGCTCGAGACTGGCGCACTGCACAGCGACACCCTGGCCCTGCTTGAGCGCTTGCAAGCCCATTCCCGCGTCGCGGTGCAGGTCTACCAGCCCCAACATGACGCCGTGATGGCGTTTGTGAAACACCCGGGCCAAGCCGCGATTTACGACAGCATCGCCAACCGAAAAGCCTGCTGCGGCATCCGCAAGCTCGAACCGCTGGGCCGCGCCCTGCACGGCCAGACAGCCTGGATCACCGGCTTACGCCGCGAACAGTCGCAAGCGCGTGCCGAAGTCTCGGCCCAAGAAGCCGACGTGACCAACGGCGTGCCCATCCAGAAGCTCAACCCGTTGGTGGACTGGACCTGGGGCGACGTGTGGCACTACATCGCGACCCATAACGTCGACTACAACCCGCTACACGACCAGTTTTTTCCCAGTATTGGCTGCGCACCCTGTACCCGCGCCATCAGCCTGGGCGAGGATTTCCGCGCCGGCCGCTGGTGGTGGGAGGAAGAAAACGCCAAGGAATGTGGGCTTCATGTGAAAGCCTGAAAATCAGACTGCAACAGCATTGACCGAGACACCATGAACGCCATCACCCACAACGAGTTGCTCGGCTTGAGCAATGCCCACCTGGACGCGCTGGAAGAAGAAACCATCTTCATCCTGCGCGAAGTGGCCGCCGCTTTCGAGCGCCCCACCCTGCTGTTTTCGGGCGGCAAAGATTCCTTGGTGATGCTGAAATGCGCCGAAAAAGCCTTCGGTGCTGGCCGCATCCCCTATCCCCTGCTGATGATCGACACCGGCCACAACTTCCCCGAGGTGACCGACTTTCGCGATTTCCGCGCCAACGAATTGGGTGCCGAACTCATTGTGCGCAGCGTCGAAGATTCGATGAAAAAAGGGACGGTTCGTTTGGCCCACCCAGGCGAGAGCCGCAATGTGCACCAGTCGGTCACCTTGCTTGAAGCGATCGAAGAGTTTCGCTTTGACGCGCTGATTGGTGGCGCACGCCGCGACGAGGAAAAAGCCCGCGCCAAGGAACGCATCTTCAGCCACCGCGACAGCTTTGGCCAGTGGCAACCCAAGTCACAGCGCCCCGAGCTGTGGAACCTCTTTAACACCCGCTTGCACCCGGGTGAGCATTTCCGCGTGTTCCCGATCTCCAACTGGACCGAGTTGGACGTGTGGCAGTACATCGCCCGCGAACACATCGCCCTGCCTTCGCTCTATTACAGCCACACACGTGACGTGATCGAGCGCCGCGGTTTGCTGGTCCCCGTGACCCACATGACCCCGCCCAAAGACGGCGAAGTGGTGCAACAGCGCCAGGTGCGTTTTCGCACCGTGGGCGACATCACCTGCACCTGCCCGGTGGAGAGCACTGCGTCCAACCCCGAGGCGATTGTGTTGGAAACCCTGGCCGCAGATGTGAGTGAGCGCGGCGCCACCCGCATGGACGACCAAACCTCAGACGCCTCCATGGAAAAACGCAAGAAAGAAGGCTATTTCTGATGACGACCAACCTCGCTACCCGCCCTGCTCTCAAATTCATCACCTGCGGTTCGGTGGATGACGGCAAGTCCACGCTCATCGGTCGCTTGCTGGTGGACTCCAAGTCGGTGCTGCAAGACCATTTGGCGGGCGTGCAACGCCAAGGCGAAACCGACCTCGCCCTGCTGACCGACGGCTTGTCGGCCGAACGCGAGCAGGGCATCACCATAGACGTGGCCTACCGCTACTTCAGCACCGAAACCCGCAAATTCATCATTGGCGACGCGCCTGGCCATGAGCAATACACACGCAACATGGTGACCGCCGCTTCCAGCGCCGACGCTGCGGTGGTCTTGGTGGACGCGACCAAAGTGGATTGGGCTCAACCGGGTCTGTCCTTGTTGCCGCAGACCCGTCGCCACAGCTTGCTGCTCAGGCTCCTGCGCGTGCCCTCGGTCATCTTCGCCATCAACAAGCTCGACGCCGTGGCCGATGCCGCTACTGCCTTTGTCAACATCGCGCAGGCACTGCAGCGGTTTGCCGATGACGCCGCCCTGGACATCAACGCCATCGTGCCCATCTCTGCCCTCAAAGGCTGGAATGTGGTGAGCGCTCAGCCCGACTGGTGCAACTACAGCGGCCCTAGCCTGCTCGAACTGCTCGAGTGCTTGCCCGTCACCCCCGCCGACGAAGAAGGTCCTTTGGCTTTTGCGGTGCAGTGGGTCGAGAAGTTTCATGACAGCGCAGACACCTCCAAGGGCCGCCGGGTCTACTGGGGCCGGGTCGGCACCGGCGTGGCCCGTGTGGGCGACAGCGTCAAGGTGTTCCCCAGCGGCCAAAGCGCGGTCATCAAAGAAGTCCTGTCCGCGGTGCGCGTGGCGGGGAATGTGGCCGCCGGTCATAGCGCTGGCGTGGTACTCGACCATGAGGTGGATGTGTCACGTGGTGACTGGATGCTCTCGCCCGAGAGTGCGGTCAAGACCGACACCCAACTCAGCGTCACCCTCGCCTGGCTGGACGATGAGCCCCTGGTCGCTGGCCGGCTTTACTGGGCCTTGCATGGTCACCGCTGGGTCAAGGCCAAGGTCACCCGCATCCTGCACCGTTTGGACATCCATACCCTGGAAGAACACGAGGCCACCGAGTTGCCACCCAACGCGATTGGCCATGTGCAGCTGACTTTCCAACAGTCTTTGGTGACCCTGCCGTTTGAGCAATCGCGAAGCCTGGGTTCGCTGGTCTTGGTCGACACCGCCAGCCACAAAACATCAGCCGCGGTACTGGTTCAGGCCTGAGCCTGCACTGCCCCTAAAATCTCAATTTTCGCTGAACCCCCTCGTTTGAAAAAGCCACCATGACCCATGTTGTCACCGAAGCCTGTATCCGTTGCAAATACACCGACTGTGTGGACGTTTGTCCGGTCGATTGTTTTCGCGAAGGCCCCAATTTCCTGACCATCGACCCTGACGAATGCATCGACTGCGCGGTTTGCATCCCCGAGTGCCCGGTCAATGCCATCTATGCCGAAGAGGACGTGCCCAGCGATCAGCAGCACATGACTGCCCTGAACGCAGAGTTGTCCCGCATCGGCTGGCCCAGCATCACCAAGCGCAAAGTCCCCCTGACTGATGCGGATGACTGGAAAGACAAAACCGGTAAGCTGTCTGAACTCCAGCGCTGAAGCCTGTTGGGCTGTGCCAACCTGCCCATGAATGCCAACTCCCCACCCATCGACACCGACGCCTTGGTCATTGGCGCCGGGCCGGTGGGTTTGTTTTTGGTGTTTGAGCTTGGCTTGCAAGGCATCCATGCCCAGGTGGTGGATGTGTTGCCGATGGTGGGTGGTCAATGCATGGCGCTCTACCCTGACAAACCGATCTATGACATCCCTGGTTTGCCGCGCTGCACTGGCCAAGAACTGTCCGAGCGTTTGCAGCAGCAAGCCGCGCCGTTTGCTCCGCAGTTCCACCTGAAACAGCAGATCACCCAATTGCAGGTGCAGGCCGATGGCCGGTGGTTGGCTTCCTCCAGCGCGGGCTTGTCCTGGCTGTGCAAAACCATGTTCATCGCGGCGGGAGTGGGTGCTTTCATGCCGCGCCAACTCGCCGTGCCTGGCTTGCATACCTGGGAGGGTAAGCAAGTTTTCCATGCCGTTCCCGACCAACCCAACCTGCATGGCCAACACCTGGTGGTGGTCGGCAGCGACGATGCAGCCCTGCAAGCCGTGCTCGACAGCCAAAGCCAGGTCCCCGCCAGCGTCACCTTGCTGCACCGCCGCGCGAGCTTGGATGCCTCCGAGCAGCTGCAAGCCGCTTTCAACCTGGCCTGCGCCAGCGGTCAAGTGCGTTTGCAGGTCGGCCAAGTGCTAGCGGTGCAGGCTGACATCGCGCGGATGACGGGCTTGCAACTGACCACAGCAGAAGGCGAGCTGCTGCTGCCCTGCGACCAACTCTGGGTGATGCTCGGCTTGTCACCCCAACTCGGGCCGTTGACTGAATGGGGCCTGGACATGGCGAAAAAGCAGTTGAGCGTGAACACCGAAAACTTTGCAACCAGCGCGGCAGGTATCTTCGCGGTCGGTGATGTCAACACCTACCCCGGCAAGCGCAAGCTGATCGTGAGCGGTTTCCACGAAGCCACCTTGGCCGCCTTTGGTGCAGCCGCCTACTTGAATCCCGGCCAAAAAATCCCGCTCGAATACACCACCGCCTCGCCCAGGCTGCACAAACTCTTGGGCGTATAGAATGGCGCCACTTGCACTCGTGCAAGCACGCTGGGGGTGCTGAGGTTTCACCAAGAAACCAAGGCTGAGAAAGTCCCTTTGAACCTGACTGAGGTAATCCTCGCGCAGGGAAGCACGGCCTCTGTTGCTGCTCTCTTCAGCCCTTGGAGGCCTCGCCGAACTGCCATCCTTTTGGAACAACAGATGGCAAACATTCCTTACAACGAATCGCTCACACCAGTCAGTCCCGATCAGCGGGTTTTTGGTTGGTACAGCCACGCATCCCTGTGGTTTTCTTTGGGCGTGGGCCTCTTGGTCATGCAAATTGGGGCCTACCTTGTTCCCGCCGTGGGTACCCAAGATGCCTTACTCGCCATCGTCTTTGGCTCGGTACTCGGGGCTGGTTTGCTGGCCTGGGTGGCCAAGATCGGCTGCGACACCGGCTTGTCAAGCGCAGGCTTGATGCACCAGGTGTACGGCAGCCGCTTCGCTCGCCTGCCGGTGGTGCTCAATATCGTGCAACTGGTCGGTTGGACCACGTTCGAGCTGGTGGTGATGCGCGACGGCACCTTGGCCATGTTTGGCAGCACCTGGAGCGCTGCACCCGTGCTCGCGACCTTGCTCTGGGGCGGCGTGTTGACCCTGCTGATGGCCAGCTCCATGCTCGGTTTGGTGCGCAGTTTCGTCAGCCGCTTTGGACTCCCATTGGTTGTTCTGTCTTTGGTTTGGTTGACTTGGCAGTTTTGGAATCTGTTGCTCATCCAAGGTCTGTCGGCTTTTTGGAACCGTCCCGGCACTGGCAGCATGGGTTTTTTCTCAGCGGTGGATTTGGTCATCGCCATGCCCATCTCTTGGTTGCCCTTGATCGCTGATTACGCCAGGCACGGAAAAAACAGCCGCGCCGCCATGAGCGGCAGTTGGGTCGGCTACGCCTTGGCGAATGTTTGGTGCTACACCCTGGGTGTGATGGTGGTGAGCGTGTCTGCGCCGGACGCCAATTTGGTCAACACCTTGTTGCTCGCACAAGGCGGCTTGCTGGCATTGGGTTTGATTTTGCTCGACGAGTTGGACAACGCCTACGGCGATGCGTATTCGTCAGCGGTAAACAGCCACAGCCTGTGGTCTTCGATCAGCGTCAAACACTGGGGTTTGGGCATGGCAATTGTTTGCACGGGTCTGGCCATGTTGCTGCCCATGCACAGTTTGGAGCCATTCTTGCTGATGCTCAGTTCGGTGTTTGTGCCCTTGTATGGCGTGATTTTGGGTCGCTTGGGCACTGGCAAGCCGCCACACTCTGCCATGTGTTCGGTGAATTGGGGTGCAGCCGCCATCTGGTTGCTCGGCATTGGGGTGTTCCATGCCTGCAGACAGTGGCTACCGCACTTGGGCGCAGCACTGCCCTGCCTGGCGCTGACTTTTGCGCTGGCATGGCTTAGCCGCCCCTCGGCTGTAAGGGTTTCACATGCATGACCTGGGGCGCAAAACCATGGTTGAGCGGTCCGTGGCCTTGCCCGGTGCGCACCTGCGTACCCGTGGCGATGGCTTGCAAGATGAATTGACGTGCGTGCGCCACCGCCGTGTCGATCGGGTGACCCAAGGCCAGGTAAGCGGCGATCGCCGAGGACAAACTGCACCCCGTGCCGTGCACATTGTGGCTGTGGATGCGGGCCGCGTTGAAGGTCACCGGCTCGTGTCCGCGCATGGCCAACACGTCCACCACCTCGTTGCCCGCCAAGTGACCGCCCTTGAGCAGCACGCCCGTTGCCCCCATGGCTTGCAAATCCGCAGCCGCCGATGGCAGCTGATTGACTTGGCTGAGTGGCCGGCCGAGCAACAAAGCCGCTTCGTCCAAATTGGGCGTGAGCAACTGCACACGGGGAAACAACACGCTCACCAAGACCGAGATGGTCTCTTGCGCGATCAAGCGATCGCCACTGGTGGCCACCATCACCGGGTCAAGCACGACTTGTTTGAGTTGGTAATGGTCAATCGCCCAAGCAACCACCTCGACGATCTCGGGTGCGTGCAACATGCCGATCTTGACCGCATCCACACCGATGTCGTCCAACACCGACTGCAATTGCGCTTTCAAAAATGCCGCTGGCACCGCATGGATGCCTTGCACGCCTTGGGTGTTTTGCGCGGTGAGCGCGGTGATGGCGGTCATGCCAAAGCAGCCCAAGGCGCTGACCGTTTTCAGATCGGCTTGGATACCTGCGCCGCCGCCGCTGTCCGAGCCTGCAATCGTCAACACGCGGGCGTATTGGCCGGTGAAAGTGTGTGTGTTCATGGCGCTGATTATCAAGCGAGGTTCCGCGCATGAGCCAAGCCCTGGGTTGCGTGGTCCTGGGTGCGGGCCTGATGGGCCGCTTGCTCGCCCATGCCCTGGTGCGAGCGGGTCACCAGGTAACCATGCATGAAGCGCGAGGACCGGACGCACAAGGATCAGCAGCCTGGGTCGCCGCCTCCATGCTGGCGCCTTTGGCCGAATCGGCGATCACCGAACTGCCGGTGGTGCGCATGGGACAGCACAGCTTGGCTCGCTGGCCAGCCCTGATCGCTGAGCTGCCTGCCTCTGTGTTTTTTCAGCGTGAGGGCACGGTGATCGTGTGGCACCGCCAAGACGCGGGTGATGCCAAACGCTTTGCCGACAAACTGCGCGAGACCCGAACCCAGCTGCCCGCGTTGGCTGCACCGCAAAGCCTGCAAAGCACAGACCTGGCCCAGCTCGAACCCAGCTTGGCCCATAAGTTCAGCCAAGGCCTGTGGCTACCCGAGGAAGGGCAACTAGACAACCGCCAACTGCTGGACGCTTTGCTGGCGAGCTTGACCAACAGCCGCGCTGACTTGCATTGGCACAGCCCCCAAGCCCTGGAAGATGTCCAGGCCGACTGGGTGTTTGACTGCCGTGGCTTGGGGTCCAAGCCACAGTGGAGTGGCTTGCGGGGTGTGCGCGGCGAGGTGCTGCGCCTGTATGCGCCTGAGGTGAAGTTGTCGCGCCCGGTCCGCTTGATCCACCCTCGCTATCCG
>Ga0247844_1004542_pt1 | contig 18709 bp, 14 predicted proteins | sample LaCtaG_FD_192421 | JGI IMG/M metagenome (GOLD analysis project Ga0247844, IMG submission 192421) | Freshwater microbial communities from meromictic Lake La Cruz, Castile-La Mancha, Spain - LaCruzMarch201714.5m_1 | ecosystem: Environmental > Aquatic > Freshwater > Lake | place: Spain: Castile-La... | reverse complement strand
ATGCAGCGGTTTGTACCGGGTCGGCCAGGTCTTGCTTGCTCAAGATTTTGAGTGCGGGTTTGCCTTCGATCAGATCGGCCAGCATCGGGTTGGCACTCGACCCCGGCAGGCGGGCGTCCAGCATCTCAATGACGACGTCAATGTCTTTGATGCGCTCCCCAATCGCCTTGCGCGTGAGGTGCATGTGTCCGGGGAACCATTGAATCGCCATAAAAGAAGCCGCTGCTGACCGAAAGGATAAAAGTGGTGATTGTCGGGCAGTTCTCAGCCACTTGGCGCTGGATGGCCCCCTTTCACCCAAGCTTCAGTTCAAGGTCCAGGGGTTGATGAGGTCCACGCCTGTGCCCTGAAAGTCACGCACGTTGCGTGTGGCCACGATGAAGCCGTGGGTTTTGGCGATGGCGGCGATGGCACAGTCGGCAAAGCCCACGGGGTTGCCTTGGGCCTGTGCACCCGCCAGGCATGCGGCAAAACAATTCGCCGCACGGGTGTCAAAGTGCAAGACACGGCCCTCAAAGAGAACGCTCACTTGGCTGGCCAAGGCTTGGGCCAAAGCATCACGCCGTTTGCCTTGGGGCATGGTCTCTACGCCCGCCAGCAACTCGGCCAAGTTGATGCTGGTGATGAACAGGGTGCCCGGCTCTTGGGCGTTGAGCCAATGCACGACCCCGGGATGCGGCAAGGGTTTGAGGGGTTCTGACACCAAGTTGGTGTCCAAAATGATCATTCGAAGCTCGCTGGTTCAACCGGGCGCTTGTCGCGCGGGAACTCCAATTCGATGCCACCCAGTTGTTGGCCAATGGCCACCAAGGCTGAGCCGATTCCGATTTTGGGGGACACGGCATTTTCCAAAATCAGGCGAATCTCGGCCTCGGTGCTGCGACCATGCTGGGCGGCGCGCAGTTTGAGGGCCCGGTGTGTGGCCTCGGGCAGGTTTCTGACGGTGACGGATGACATGGCCGCTTCTCCTCCAAATGAGCCCTGATGATAGCAATCAATTGATTTGATATCAAACTGTCGAGCTTTCTTGGGGAGACTGACGAGGTTTTCTTGCACTTGTTTGGCGTGGTTTTTTATCGGTTGTGGGAACCTCAGCGGGCTCCAGCATGGGGGCTAGGGCCAGTTTTTCGTAGAGGTCAAACAAGTAGGCCACGCGGCTGGTGTCGTCGTTGCTTTTGTCGTAGCAATAGGCTTCGTCTACGGCCTCGTCGACCGCATCGTGCGCGGCTTGCAGGCTTTTGTTTTTGCGCAGGTTGTCGGGGTCGTACAGCCAGGCCAGGCTTTGGCCGGGGTGCTGGGCACGGGCGTCCAGCACCGCCTGGGCCGCGGTTTCGATGGCGGCTTGCTGCGCTGGGCTGGGTGTGGGCCAGGGGTAGTTGTTGTAGACGATGGTGTTGGAGTAGCGGTAACGGCTTTCGAGTCGGCCGCAGACTGCCCGAGTCCACGCGTTGTGCATGGTCGAGTTGAGCATGCCGAAGTGGTAGAGCGTGGCGTTGGGCACAGCAAAGGCCAGATTGCTCACGATGACTTGGCTGTCGATGTAGCCAATCGGCACAAATGAGCGCCGTTCCGACGAGACGCTGGGCACCAGCAGGTAATTGCCCGCAGGTTGGCGAATTTCACCAAACAAATGCGGCACAGCCGCCAGTTTTTGGGTTGGCACTTTGGGACTGGCCAAGCGCATAGTCTTTACGCCCGCGATGCGCCTTTGCAATTCAGGCGAAGCTGCCAAGTCTTCGTCGGTCATGTCGGCCAACCACAGGCAAAAGCGAGGCGTGTTGTTGATAAATTCTTCCGCGCCCAAGAAGGGCCGGATGTAGCGGGCAGCAATGGGGTCGGTGCTGCGGATGGCCTGCTCGTCGTCGGCGCTCAGCAGCAGGTGCCCACCGTCGGTGGGCTTGCTGCCGAAAATCATGTCGGGAATGCCTCTGAACAGCGGCTTCCTCTCCTTTTGCAAAAAAATGGCGGGTGCATCCACCAAATAAGCGTTGATCCGCTTTGTCTTTTTCAATTGCCCCTTGCCGCTGATGTCATGGCCGTAGTCCCATAAGTCGGGCTTTTTGGGCTTGTCCAGCCCAAAGCCCACGATCACGCAGTGCACCGCCGCCACGCCCGAGCCTTCGTTGCTCCATTTGAAGGTGCGGTGCGCAAAGTGGATGTGCAGACCTTGGTCAAACAGGGGCTGCCACAGAACCGACACCTGCTCGCCCTGGGTGATGCTGTTGGTGGACACAAACGCGGCCTTGATTTGCGGGTTGAGCTTGATTTGCCCAAAGGCCTTGATGTACCAGGCGGTCACGTAGTCCAACACGCCCGTCCCTTGGGCTTTGCCAAAGATCAGCGCCATGTCGGCTTTTTGCTCGGCGCTTTGCTGGGTGTAGCCCAAAAATGGCGGGTTGCCTACGATGAAGCTGACTTTGGGGGCCGCGATCACGGCGTTCCAGTCGACTCGCAAAGCATTGCCTTGGTGGATGTTGGCTTTGCTCACCAGCGGGATGCGCTTGTAGCCGTTGGCCCAGCGCTGGTTCATTTGGTGGTCCGTCAGCCACATGGCCACGGTGGCAATTTCGGCGGCGGTAGGGTCGATCTCGATGCCGTGAAACTGGTGCACGTTGCACAGGGGCATGGTCTGCTGCGCGCCTTTGATGCTGTTGAGTTCCATCAGGGTTTGCTGTTCCAGCCAGCGCAGTTCGCGGTAGGTGACCACCAAAAAGTTGCCGCAGCCGCAGGCGGGGTCAAAAAAGTGCAGGCTGGCCAGTTTGGTGACGAAGTTTTTGAGCTTTTTGGCGTCACCTTTGCACAGGGCCAGCTCGGCTTGCAGGGCCTCCAGAAACAGCGGATCGATGGCGCGGCGGATGTTGCGCTCGCTGGTGTAGTGGGCCCCAAAGTCGCGGCGCTTCTTGCTTTTGCCTTGGGCCTCTTCGTCGTCCCAATGCATGATGTGCTGAAACAGCGTGCCAAAAATGTCCGGGCTGATCTCGGACCAGTCGATGTCGCAGCAGCCCAGTAGCGCTTGGCGCGAGGCGGCGTCAAAGTCCGGGTCTTCGATGCGCTGGGTAAAGAGTGCACCGTTCACATAAGGGAAGTCCTGCAGGTAGGCGTATTGCCCATCCAGGCGCTGCTGACTGGCATCGCCCTTGGCGGGTGCATTGGGGTTGGTGTCCAGACGCCGGAATATTCGTTGCAGCTTGCCGCCCAGATCGTCGCCCGCGCTGTTGCTGCTTTGCACGGCCTGCTTGAAAGCGTCTTCTTTGTTGAACAGGCCCGTATCGTCTGCAAACAGACAAAACAAGAGCCGAACCAGCAGGGTTTGCAGGTCTTGGCCTCGGTAGCCGGTTTGTTTGACGGCATCGTGCAGGTTGCCCAAGCGGCTCGCTGCTTCGATGCTGGCGGCGGCTTGTCGGTTTTGGTAAATGCGCTCGTAACCCAGTAAAAAGTCCAGATCATTGACGTGGCTTTTGAAGTCGGCCAGCTTGAACTTGATGGGTGCATGCTCACCGGTTTCGTCGTACAGATGCAGGTTCTGAAAGTCGCTGACCAGGATGTAGCGCGGTTGGTCGTCTTTGTTTTTGAGTTTGGGCAGGTAGCTTTTGGCCTGTTCATAGGCTTCAGCCAGGTCTTTGCCACTGGATTTCATCTCTACCAGCAGCAGGCCCGGGAAAAAGCCGTCGATGCGGTTGATGCCCACGCCGCTGTCTTTGGCCACCCGGCGCTCAAAGTCCACCGAGCGCAGGTAGTTCAGCCCGTACACACCGCACAACTCGCGCACAAAGTTTTGTGCTTGGCCCATTTCGTAGCTGGCATGGGCAAACTCTTTGCTGAAGGCCTCGGCCCGGTCGTTGAGCCTGTCCTGCAGTTCTTGGGGGTGTGGTCTTGGGGTGCGGGTGGTGTTGCTAGGGTGAGTCATTTGAATCTAACCATCTCTCGAAAATGAATATCGGGGTATTCATTCGATTCTATGATCTTCATTAATCACTTAGGACTCAAATTTCCATGAAGGATTGTTCTTTGGAATTGACTTTGACCTGTGCTTGTGGATGGCCCCTTTGCTTTGAGGCGGTCACTGTTAGCATGGTTTCCTATTGAATTGGAGTGCCCGCATGTCAACCCTGAAGCCCATGTTCCGCGACTTCGCCGAGCAGCACATGCACACCATCCTGGCCCGCCTGGCCGGGCCGGGGGCGGTGCCGCGTGCCGATCAGGTGGATGCGGTACACGCCGTGCTGCAGCCCGCCTCGCGCGTGTTGGTGGTTCAGGCCACCGGCTGGGGCAAGTCGGCGGTGTACTGGGCCGCCACACACGCGATCCGCAGCACGGGCGCTGGCCCCACGCTGGTGGTCTCGCCTTTGTTGGCGCTGATGCGCGACCAGGTGAGCGCGGCCGAGCGTGCAGGCCTGAAGGCCGCCACCGTCAACTCGACCAACCTCGACGATTGGGACGATGTGTTTCAGCGGCTGGACGAGGACACCATCGACGTGCTGCTGGTCTCGCCCGAACGCTTGGGCAACCCGCGTTTTGCGGCGCGGCTGGGCGCTTTGCTGGCCCGGGTGGGCCTGATCGTGATCGACGAGGCGCATTGCATCAGCGACTGGGGTTTTGATTTCAGGCCTGACTACCAGCGGCTGGCGCGGGCGCTGTTGTCCACACCCACCGCCAGCGTGCTGGCCACCACGGCAACAGCCAACGAGCGGGTGACGCACGACATCGGCAAGCAGCTGGGCGATAGCACCGTGACCTTTCGCGGCACGCTGGCGCGCACCTCGCTCACCTTGTCTGTGGTGCCAGGTTTGTCGCCCTTGCAGCGTTACGCCTGGATCGCCGATGCGCTGGAGCAACTCCCCGGCTCGGGCATTGTGTATGTGCTCACGGTGGCCGAGGCTGAGCGGCTGACGGCTTTTCTGCGCAGCTGCGGCCACGCGGTCGATGCCTATTCGGGCCAGACCGACGCCGACACCCGCCTTAAAGTGGAAGACCGTTTGCGCCACAACCAGGTCAAGGCGGTGGTGGCCACCTCGGCGCTGGGCATGGGTTACGACAAGCCCGACTTGGGTTTTTGTGTGCATGTGGGTTCGCCCTCTACGCCGGTGGCCTATTACCAGCAGGTGGGCCGAGCGGGCAGGGCGGTGGCGCATGCCGAAGGGGTGTTGCTGCCGTCTGACGCCGACGAGCGCATTTGGGAATACTTCGCCACCGCGTCGATTCCTGACCCGCAAACAGCGGCCAAGGTGTTGCAAAGTCTGGGGGGTGACGAGCGTAGCCTGATCGAGATCGAAGCCGACACGGGCGTGCGCCGGGGGCGTTTGGAGGCGTTGCTCAAAATTTTGGTGGTGGAGGGCGTGGTGGACAAGGATGGCTCGGCCTGGCGCGCCACGGGCGTGCCCTATGAGCACGACACCGCCAAGTGGACCGCGCTGGCCCAGGTGCGCCAGCAAGAGGCGGGCATCATGCGCCAGTACGCGCAGGGTGCGGGCTGCCTGATGGCCTATTTGCAGACTGCGCTGGACGACCCGTCGCCTGCGCCATGCGGGCGTTGCTCGGTGTGCACGGGGCATTTGCCTTTCCCGGGCCTCGCGCCGTCACAAGACAAATTGATCGCGGCGCGCAACTTCTTGCGCGGTGTGGACGTGGACATTGAGCCGCGCAAACGCTGGCCGGGTGGGGTGGGGCGCAAAGGCACGATTCGCGGTTTTGATGTGGGCCGTGCTGTGGCCTTTGCCGATGACCCGGGCTGGGTGTCCGAGCTGCAGGCTTTGCGCTTGGCCCCCGGTGATGTGCCGCCCGATTTGCTCGCCGGGGCCGTGGCCACGCTGGGACGCTGGGCCAAGACCTGGCCTGCGCGCCCGGTGTGTGTGGTGCCGCTGCCCACGCCCGACATGACGGCCAACCGCGTGCTGGCCGAGCACATTGCGCGCAAGGGGCGCTTGCCGCTGCACGACGTGTTCAGCTGGCGCGGCGGGCCAGCGCCTGACGACAGCGCCTCCACACCCGTGGTGGCGCATCTGGAATCGGCCATTTGTTTGCCTTCTGGTGCAGATTTACCTGCAGGGCCTGTGCTGCTGGTCGCCAGCACAGTGCGCACCCGTTGGGCCGCCACCGTGGCAGCGGCGCTGTTGCGCGAGCAAGGCGCAAGCCAGGTTCTGGTGCTGGCTTTGCATTTGCAGCCTTGAATTTTCCTTGTTGGAGCCCACCCGGTGGGCGATGGTTTTCAGGGCGTGTGCCACGCCCATCGCCCACGGGGTGGGCTCCTACAAAAATTCATCCCATGCCGGATGACCATGACTTCATGAGGCATGATCGCCTTCCCCCATTTCGCCAACAAACCATGACCGACGACACACCCGACACGCCGCTGCTGCAAGAACCCCGTCTTTGGCAAGACGAGCAATGGACCGCCCAAGTCATCAAAAATGAAGACGACGACGGCTGGGCCGTGGCGATGTTCAAAGCCGGTGCGTCCGAGCCGGCGCTGGTCGGCCCCTGGACCATGGGCCGAGACAAAAAGAACCCCAAGCCTCTGGATGGCAACGCCTTCATCACCTTGGTCAAAACCGCCAGCGAGTTTGTACGCCGCAGCGAGCAGCAGTTGCATGCGCAACTGAATCAGAGCGTGACCGTCAATGGTCAGGACAGCCGCGTCACAGTGCTGCTGCGCATCGTGCCCGACGAGGACAACCCCTATGCCTTACTGAGCGCGCAGGACGAAGGCGGCGATGAACTGGCTGAGGTCAAGGTGGATGCCGGTTTCAAGCTCAACCGCCAGAGCGCGCAGGCCTGGGTGGATGCCGACTTTGCCAAGCCGGGCCAATCGGGCACTGGCAGGCGCTGAAATCACAACCGGCTGTCACCTGGGGGCCAGGCCAGCACCTGGGTGCTTGACTTGCAGGCGCTGTGCTGGCACCTTGGTGGTTTGACTTCACCTGCCACGACTTTTTGTGGCTTTGGAAAGACCCCATGAGCCGACAAGCCGCCATTGACCGAGCCCAGCGCCATTTTGACGAGGGCCATTTCCAGCAAACCCTGGCGCGGCGCGTGGCCGCCCCCACTGAAAGCCAGAACCCCGAACGGGCCGAGCAGCTGCAGGCTTACCTCACGCAAGAGATGCAACCAGCCTTTGAAGCCATGGGCTTTGCCTGCCGTTTGTTGTATCACCCCAAGGCCAAAGCGCCGTTTTTGTGGGCCGAACGCATCGAAGACCCCGCTTTGCCCACCGCACTGGGTTACGGCCATGGCGATGTGATTCGGGGCTTGGACAAAGAATGGAAAAGTGGCTTATCGCCCTGGACACTGACCGAGCAGGCAGGGCGCTGGTATGGGCGGGGCATTGCCGACAATAAAGGCCAGCACAGTGTGAACCTGCAGGCCATGGCCTGCGTCCTGGCCGAGCGGGGGCGCTTGGGCTTCAACGCCAAATACCTTATCGAGATGGGTGAGGAAACCGGCTCGCCGGGCTTGCGCAATGTGTGTGCCGAGAACCGCCACTTGATGCAAGCCGATCTGCTGATCGCGTCTGACGGTCCGCGGCTGCGTGCAGAGCGGCCCACGATTTTCTTGGGCTCACGCGGCTGCATCAATTTTGAGTTGACGATCGAAGCGCGTGCGGGCGCTCACCATTCGGGCAACTGGGGCGGCCTGATTTCCAACCCCGGCATTCAGATGGCACACGCGCTGGCCAGCCTGGTGTCGGCCACAGGTGAAATTTTGGTGCCCGAGTGGAAGCCGGCTTCTTTGCCCGACTCGGTGCGCCGTGTGCTGGCCGATTGCGAAGTGGATGGCGGTGCCGATGGGCCGGTCATTGAGCCTTGCTGGGGCCAGCCGGGCTTGAGCCCCGCTGAGCGTGTGTTTGGCTGGTCTTCGTTTGAGGTGCTGGCCTTCAAAACCGGTAACCCCGACACGCCTGTCAATGCCATTCCGGCTCGGGCCTGGGCCTGCGGGCAGTTGCGCTTTGTGGTGGGCATTGACCCGAACGACATCTTGCCCGCTTTGCGCAGGCACTTGGACCGGCACGGTTTTGGGTTTGTGCAGATCAAGCCGGCACGCGACGAGTTGTTCAAGGCCACGCGCATCGACCCGGACGACGATTGGGTGCGCTGGGCGGTGGATTCGCTGGCCCGCAGCACGGGCAAAAAACCGGCGGTGCTGCCCAACCTGGGCGGCTCTTTGCCCAATGACATCTTCACCGACGTGCTGGGCCTGAAAACCATTTGGGTGCCACACTCTTACCCCGGCTGTTCGCAGCACGCGCCCAATGAGCATTTGCCTGCCGAGTTGCTGCGCGAGGCCTTGGCGGTCATGACGGGTTTGTATTGGGATCTGGGCTCGGGCACTGTGCCTGCGCTGTCACGTTGAAAGTTTGCAATGAACGCTCGTTACACCTGTTTTTGCCAAATCTCGGACCTGCTCGATGCCGAGCCCTCGCTGCGCGAAGCGCGCCAGCACCTGCACAAATTTCCTGAGCTGTCGTTTCAAGAAAAATCCACCGCGCAATGGGTGGGGGACCGCCTGGAGGGCTGGGGCTACCTCGTCACGCGCCATGTGGGCGGGCACGGTTTGGTGGCCTCGCTGAGCAACGGCGAAGGCCGCGGCATTGCCTTGCGCGCCGACATGGACGCTTTGCCCATTCATGAAGAAACCGGCAGGCCCTATGCCAGTGCCCATGCAGGCACCATGCACGCCTGCGGTCACGATGGCCACACGGCCATGCTGATGGGGGCCGCGCAGCAACTGGCCAAAACGCGGCAGTTTCAGGGCACGGTGCACCTGGTGTTTCAACCGGCCGAAGAGGCCGGCAAGAACAGCGGCGCACAGCAAATGATTGCCGATGGTTTGTTCGAGCGCTTTCCCTGCGACGCAATTTTTGGCATGCACAACCATCCCGGTGCAGCGCAGGGCACGTTCATGTTTGGCAAGGGCGCTTTCATGTCGGCCTCGGACAACTGCCGCATCAAGGTCATTGGACGTGGCGGCCATGCGGCCAGGCCTCACCAGGCAGTGGACCCGGTGATGATCGCGGGCAGTTTGATCATGGCTTTGCAAACCGTGGTCTCGCGCAACATCGACCCCACACAGACGGCGGTGGTGACCATTGGTTCGGTTCACGCGGGCCAGGCGTCCAACGTGATCCCCGAGTTCGCCACCATGGGTTTGAGCATCCGCTCGTTCAGCCCCGAGGTGCGCAACCGCTTGCAAGAGCGCATCACGCATTTGGTGCGCGACCAGGTCAGCTCTTATGGCGGCGAGGTCGAGATCGAGTACGAGCGCGGTTACCCGGTGGTCATCAACAGCGAGGCCGAAACCGATTTCGCACGCCAAGTGGCCGAAGAATTGGTCGGCCCTGAGCAGGTGGTGTTTCCCTTCGGGCCAGTCACGGGCAGCGAAGATTTTGCCTATTACCTGCAGCACAAGCCCGGCAGTTTTCTGCGTTTGGGCAACGGCCTGGACAGCGTCATGCTGCACAACGCCAAATACGATTTCAACGACGCCAACCTGTCGGTGGGCGCGGCGTATTGGACGCGCCTGGTGGAGCGTTTTTTGAACGAACCCGCCGATGTTTTGTAGGAGCCCACCCCTGAGGCGATTGCGCGCACACGGCCCAGGCAAGCCATCGCCCACGGGGTGGGCTCCTACAAAGGTGAAACGACATCGGCTGCTGTGTATTTTGTAGGAGCCCACCCCTGTGGGCGATTGCACGCATACCCCTTCGGCAAACCATCGCCCACGGGGTGGGCTCCTACAAAGGCAGTTGGGTGATCAGTCGTCCAAGCCCGTGGTCCCGATGCGGTGGGGCAGGGGCTTGGGGCCGCAAATGCGGTACATCACCTGGCCAGGCCAGGACAGATAGCCGTCCAGTCGTCTGGAAAAAATCACCCCATCGGTCTGGCTCTTGAAGGTGGTTCGGCCTTTGGCGCCGTGGGGGTTGGCCGGATCGATCACATCGCAAATGGCTTGGCCTTTTTTGACCTTGGCACCGGGCTTGACGTGGAACACCAAAAAGCCGGTGCAGGTGCTGTAGCCCACGTCCATGCCGCTCATGGGGGCGGGCGTGGCTTTCAATTTTTTCAGCGGTGCCGCCTTGCCGCCCACCACACCCTGGCGCACCAGCCAGCGGTACAGGTTCTGCGCATCGGACTGGCCCAATGCGTCGCTCACATCATGCTGGCTGCGCATCTCCACCGTCACCGACATGCAAGCTTGTGGGATGTTGGCCTGAGGGAACTGCTCGGCCAGTCGCGCCCACAGCGCGCTGTTGACACCGGAAAACGTCAGGGCCTTGGGGTAGGGGTCGTTGTACATCGTGGCTTCAACGCCCAGATCGGCCGCAAGCGATGACAGCGTCCCCGTGGCCACATCGTTTTTGGCACCAAACAGGTGCAAGGCGGCGTAAATATCGCAATGCAGGTCCAGCACAAAGTCGGCATCGCAGCTGAGTTTTTGCACTTCAACGCGCAAGGTGCCCAGTTCGTTCAGGGGCTGCAAAGCTTTCAGGCTGTCTTGCGCTGCTTTGCGGATAGTGCGCACGTTGGCCTCAGCATCCGCCCCCAGCTTCTTGCCCACACGTTCGGCCACGGCATCGCTCAGGTCGATCCAGTTGCGGTTGAAGTTTTCGTAACTCAGCAAGTTGTAGCGCCCGGCGTGCGAGTTGCCCACCAGTTGGGCCTGACCAATCGGGTTGACCGTGGGCACCAAAATGATTTCACCTTGAATCAAGCCCTTTTTGTCGGCCTCGACCAGCAGGGGCATGAGGTGGTGCAGGGCCATGGTGCCGGGCATTTCGTTGGCATGGATGGCCGCTTGCATGTAGACCTTGGGCCGGGCACCGGCTTTGCCAAAACGCAAAACCGAAATGCTGCGCTGGGTGCCGGGCGTCATGCTGGGCAGTTGGATGGAACTTTTTTTGATCGCCATGCTGTCTCCTGTGGGATTGTTAATGCGGCGTCTAAAGCATAACCCTAATGTTGCTGCGGCAATTTAGGGGTAACGTGTGGTTCAGGCTGAAAAGCTGACTTCAACTTTCTAATCAGGAGACGACCATGGATGAAAAAGCAGTGCGCGGATTGATTGAACAGGTCCGGGAAAACGCCATCAGTCGAAAGGACTTCATTCGCAACATGCTGGGCTATGGCTTGACCGTGCCCATGGCCGCTCAAATGCTTTTAACTTCTGGCCTGGCGCAGGCCCAAACGGCTTCCGCCTACAAGCCCACCAAACGCGGCGGCGGCGGCCCCTTGAAGTTGCTCTGGTGGCAAGGCCCCACATTGCTGCAGCCTCACTTTGCCAGCGGCACCAAGGACCAAGAAGGCTCGCGCATCTTTTATGAGCCCTTGGGCGCTTGGGACAGCGATGGCAACATGATTCCCATTTTGGCGGCTGAAGTGCCGTCGTCTGCCAACGGTGGGGTCTCCAAGGACGGTAAAACCATCACCTGGAAGTTGAAGAAAAATGTGCAGTGGCACGACGGCAAGCCCTTCACAGCCGACGATGTGGTGTTCACCTACGAGTACGCTTTGGATCCAGCAACCGCCGCTTACACCGCTGGCACCTACAAAGACATCAAGGTCACCAAGGTCGACAGCCACACGGTCAAGGTGGAGTACCAAAAGCCTTCGCCGTTTTGGGCAGACCCGTTTTGCAGTGCCGCAGGCATGATCATTCCCAAGCATGTGTTTGGCGCTTTCAAAGGGGCCACCTCGCGAGACGCACCCGCCAACCTCAAGCCCGTGGGCACGGGTCCCTACAAATTTCTGGATTTCAAGCCGGGCGACATGCTGCGCGGTGTGATCAACACGAGCTATCACGAAGCCAACCGCCCCTACTTTGACAGCATCGAGATGAAGGGCGGCGGGGATGCCGTGTCGGCGGCGCGCGCTGTTTTGCAAACGGGTGAGTACGACTACGCCTGGAACTTGCAAGTCGAAGACGAGTTGCTGCTTCGCCTGGAGCAAGGGGGCAAGGGCAAAACGACGATCACCCCAGGCGGTAACATCGAGTTCATTCAGTTGAACATGGCCGATCCCTGGACTGAAATTGACGGTGAGCGCGCGCACTCCAGCTCCAAACACCCCATCCTTTCAGAGCTGGCTGTGCGCCAGGCCCTGAACTTGCTGGTAGACCGCGCAGGAATTCAAAAATTCATTTACGGACGCACAGGCATTGCCACGGCCAACTTCCTCAACAACCCCCAGCGCTTCGCCTCCAAAAATACCAAATTCGAGTTCAATATCGACAAAGCCATTCAGGTGCTGGAGACGGCGGGCTGGAAAAAAGGTGCGGATGGCATTCGCGAAAAAGGCGGCAAAAAACTCAAGTTCGTGTTCCAGACGTCCATCAATGGCCCACGCCAAAAGACCCAGCAAATCATCAAGCAAGCGGCGCAACGGGCAGGCATTGATTTGGAATTGAAATCGGTGCCGGCCTCGGTGTACTTCTCGTCCGACCCGGCCAACCCAGACACGTACACCAAGTTCTTTTGCGACATCCAGATGTTCACCACCACCATGCCTCAGCCCGACCCTGAGGTGTTCATGAACCAGTACCTCAGCACCCAGTTTGCCACCAAGGCCAACAAGTGGCTGGGTCGCAATTCCACGCGTTACAGCAATCCGGAGTACGACAAAGCTTACTTGGAATCGCAGTCGGAAATGGACCCGGTCAAGCGTGCCGCCTTGTTCATCAAAATGAACGACATGCCGGTCAATGACGTGGCCATCATTCCTGTGGTGTATCGCCCACGCACGTCGGGTGCTGTGAGTAACCTGGTTGCGCCTTTGAGCGGATGGGACAACGACCTGTGGATGATCAAAGACTGGTTCCGAAACGTCTGATCCATGTTTCACTATGTCTTGCGGCGACTCATGATCGCCGTGCCCAGTTTGTTGGGCATCAGCTTGTTGCTGTTCACCGTGCTGGCCATGGCCCCGGGTGATCCATTTTCGGAACTGGTCTCCAATCCGAATATCCCACCCGAGGTAGCCTTGTCCTTGCGTGAGAAATTCGGCCTGGACGACCCCCTGATGGTCCGTTACTGGAACTGGCTTGTGGCCATGGTTCAAGGCGATTGGGGCTACTCCTTCATCAGCCGGATCAATGTTGATACGCTGATCTTGGACCGCATCCCGGTCACCTTGCTGGTGATTGGTTCGTCGCAACTGTTGGCCTTGTGCATTGCCATTCCGGTGGGTGTTTATGCCGCGACTCGGCCTTACTCCTTGTTTGACCAGATCGCGAGCACCTTGGCCTTCATCGGGTTTTCACTGCCCACATTCTTCACGGGCATTTTGCTGATTTTGTTTTTCAGCATCCATTTGGACTGGTTGCCATTTGTCTACCGGGCCGATATTCCTGAAACAGGCTGGCGGTTTCTCTGGGAGCATTTCAAGCAAATGATCATGCCGGTTGCCGTGTTGGGCTTGTTTCAGGCGGGTGCCTGGACGCGTTATGTGCGATCGGCTGTGCTCGATGTGATTCGGCTGGACTATGTGACCACGGCGCGCTCCAAGGGCTTGTCCGAAAAAGTGGTCATCACCAAGCATGTGCTGCGCAACGCGATGATCCCGGTGGTGACTTTGGTGGCCCTGCAGATGCCCGCCATTTTTGGTGGGGCCATCGTGACCGAGCAGATTTTTCGGGTGCCAGGCATTGGCTCCTTGATCATCAGTTCCATGTTGGCCAATGACACGCCTGTGGTGATGGCGGTGACCTTTGTTTTCTCCGCGCTGGTGATTGCGTGCAACCTCATTGCAGATATTTTGTATGGCTGGCTTGACCCCCGTATCTCCTTTGCCTGAGAAGGCCCCAACCCCCCGAGCGCCGGTGTCGCCAGGCCGCGAGGCCTGGCGACGTTTCAAACGTCACCGGCTGGCTGTGGTGTGCGCTTTCATTTTGGGCTTCATTATTTTGGCCGTGCTGCTCGGGCCCTGGATTTGGCGTGTGCCCATCAATGAGATTGATTTCACCGCCCGCATGCAAGGGCCCTCTTGGGCGCACCCCTTGGGCACCGACGATTTGGGGCAAGACCTGCTGGCCCGCATGCTGTACGGCGGGCGCATATCGCTGGCAGTGGGCCTGGCGGCCATGGTCATTGCCATCACCGTGGGGGTGGTGGTGGGCGCGGTGGCGGGCATGTCCAAGGGGCCTGTTGATGTGTTTTTGATGTGGCTGACCGACTTGTTCTTGTCTTTGCCCCAGTTGCCTTTGCTGCTGCTGATTTTTTACCTGTTCAATGACACCCTCAAAAAATGGGTGGGCACCGAGATGGGGGTCTTCATCTTGGTGGTGGTGGTGATTGGCGGTTTGCGCTGGATGCCGGTGGCCCGCCTGGTGCGTGCGCAATTTCTGTCGCTGCGTGAAAAGGAATTCGTGGAAGCGGCACGGGCCTTGGGGGCCAGCCCCTGGCGGCAAGTCACGGTGCACATCTTGCCCAACGCCATGGGGCCGGTGATCGTGGCGGCCACCATCGACGTGGCGGCGGCCATCATTGCCGAGTCGACCTTGTCCTTTTTGGGCCTGGGGTTTCCGCCCGACATCCCCACCTGGGGCCGCATTTTGTTTGACGCCAAGGACCACATGGACATTGCGCCGCACTGGGCCTTGTTTCCTGGCTTGTTGATTTTCATCACGGTGTTGACCATCAACTACATTGGTGACGGTCTGCGCGATGCCTACGACCCTCGCCGTGTGCTTTAAAGAGGTTGACGGATGAGCCAAGCGTTGTTGAAAGTCCAGGATCTGCAGGTGCACTTTGACACCGACGACGGTATCTTGCATGCGGTCGATGGGGTGAGTTTCCACATTGACCGCAGCGAGACGCTGGGCGTGGTGGGTGAGTCCGGTTGTGGCAAAAGCGTCACGGCCATGACCATCATGAAGCTGCTGGCCATGCCGCCGGGCCGCATTGCCCACGGCCAGATCTGGTTCGAAGGGCAGGATCTGGTGCAGGCCGACTCGGCGGCGATGCAAAAGATCCGCGCCCGTGAAATCGCCATGGTGTTCCAGGAGCCCATGACCTCGCTCAACCCTGTCTTGACGGTGGGTGAGCAAATTGCTGAATCCTTGCGATTGCACGAAGGCTTGAGTGCCAAGCAGGCCAAAAACCGTGCCATCGAGATGCTGGGTTTGGTGAACATTCCCAAACCCGAGCAGCGGGTGGACGATTACCCGCACCAGTTTTCAGGGGGCATGCGCCAGCGCGTGATGATCGCTATGGCCCTGTCTTGCAAGCCCAAGCTGCTGATTGCCGATGAGCCCACCACTGCTCTGGACGTGACCATTCAGGCGCAAATTCTGGACCTGATGGACCGGCTCAAGTCGCAGATGGGCATGTCCATTTTGTTGATTACGCACGCCATGGGTGTGGTGGCCGAAACCTGTCAGCGGGTGGTGGTCATGTACGCAGGCCGGGTGGTTGAAGAGGCCTCGGTGGAGGACTTGTTTGCCTCGCCTGCGCACCCCTATACACAAGGCCTGATCCGCTCCATCCCGCGCTTGGACCTGGACAGCGCGCACAAGCAGCGCTTGCACGCTATTCCCGGCTCTGTGCCCAAGTTGATCCTTCCTCCCCCCGGTTGCCGCTTTGCGCCCCGGTGTCCGCACGCCAACGCCCGTTGTGCATCCGAGATGCCCGAGCTGCGTGAACTGGCATCGGGTCACCGGGTGGCTTGCCACTTCGCGATATGACTTCAGACACTGCTTCCTTGCCCCACGCTGCGCACGCATCCGATGCGACCAGCCAAGCGCCCGACCAAGCGCCCGAACTTTTGCAGGTCAAGGGCCTGACCAAATACTTCCCGATCAAGGGGGGGCTGCTCAGCCGTGAAGTTGACCGAGTGCACGCCGTGGACGGCGTCAGCTTCAACATTGCTGCCGGGGAAACCCTGGGCATGGTGGGCGAGTCCGGTTGCGGCAAGTCCACCACGGGCCGCTGCATCTTGCGCCTGATCGAGCCCAGCAATGGCGAGGTGCGATTCGATGGCCAGGACGTCACCGCCATGAACCCGCAAGCGCTGCGCGAAGTGCGGCGTGACATGCAGATCATTTTTCAGGACCCCTTTGCCTCGCTCAACCCGCGCATGTCGGTCGAAGCCATCATTGGCGAAGCCCTGACCATTCACAAGCTCACCAAGTCGCCCGCTGAATATCAGGCCCGGGTGGTGGATTTGCTGGAAACCGTGGGCCTGAACGCCGACCACATGCGGCGCTTTCCACACGAGTTTTCGGGTGGCCAGCGCCAGCGCATCGGCATTGCCCGCGCATTGGCCGTGTCGCCCAAGTTGATTGTGTGTGACGAGCCGGTGTCGGCCCTGGATGTGTCAATTCAGGCGCAGGTCATCAACTTGCTGGAAGACCTGCAGGCCAAAATGGGCCTGACCTATTTGTTCATCGCGCACGATTTGTCGGTGGTTGAGCACATCAGCAACCGGGTGGCCGTGATGTACCTGGGCCGCGTGGTCGAGATCGCGCCCTCGCGCGATTTGTACACCCGTCCTAAGCACCCCTACACCGAGGCCCTGCTTTCGGCCGTGCCCATTCCGGACCCCAAGGCCAAAAAGCAGCGCATCGTGCTCACCGGCGATGTGCCTAACCCGGTGAACCGCCCCAGCGGCTGTCACTTTCACCCCCGTTGCCCCAAGGCCACTGAGCGCTGCAAGGTGGAAGAGCCCGTGCTCAAAGCCGTGGGCACGCAGCACCAGGCCGCTTGCCACCTGAACGATTGAGGTGACGCAAATGCAGGTGATTGCGCAGGCCCCAGTGACCTTGTTGGTGCATGGCGGTGCAGGCACCTTGACGCGTGCCGACCTCAGCCCGGCGCAAGAGCGCGAATACCGCGATGCCTTGGGCCAAGCTTTGCGGGCCGGGCAGACCTTGCTGCTGCAAGGCGGCACCGCACTCGATGCGGCGGTGGCAGCAGTTTGTGTGCTGGAAGACTGCCCCTTATTCAATGCAGGCAAAGGTTCGGTTTTTACCCACGAGGGCCGCAACGAAATGGACGCCGCCGTCATGGACGGCGCCACGGGTCAGGCCGGTGCCGTAGCCGGCGTGGTGTCGGTGCGCAATCCTGTGTTGGCGGCGCAGGCTGTCATGCAGCGCAGCGGGCATGTGTTCCTGATGGGTCAAGGGGCGGAAGCCTTTGCCCGCGCGCAGGGCTTGGCCCTCGAGGGGCCCGAGTACTTTCACACCGCGCACCGCTGGCAACAGTTGCAAACCGCTTTGGCCCAAAACCAGGTGATGCTGGACCACGATGGGCATCGTTCACAGGGTCAGCCTGCGCCCGAGCCCATTGACCGCAAGTTCGGCACTGTGGGGGCTGTGGCGCTGGATGCGCAAGGCCATCTGGCCGCAGCCACCTCCACCGGTGGCATGACCAACAAAATGTTTGGCCGCGTAGGCGATTCGCCCCTGATTGGCGCAGGCACCTATGCTTGCGATGCCACGGCGGCAGTCTCGGCCACTGGTGCGGGCGAGTTTTTCATGCGCGGGGTGGTGGCACACGACATTGCGGCCCGCATGGCCTATGGCGGCTTGAGCTTGGCTGAAGCCACTCAAGCCACCTTGCACGAAAAACTCGATGCCACAGGCGGGCGCGGCGGGGTGATTGCGCTGGACCGGCATGGCCACTACCAGTTGGCCTTCAACACCGAAGGCATGTACCGGGGCGTGGTGCAAGGTGAGGGGCCGCCGCAGATCGCGATTTACCGGGATTGATCCCGTGTGATGACACCCACGGTGTGGGGTGTCCGATTGCCTACACTAGAGGCCATGAATCAATCCAAAGCTTTTTTACCCAGCACCGGCCCCCTGGCCGGGCTCAAGGTCCTGGAATTGGGCCAGCTGATCGCCGGCCCTTTTGCCGCCAAAACTCTGGCCGATTTCGGGGCCGATGTCGTCAAGATCGAGCCGCCCGGCGCGGGCGACCCCTTGCGGCAGTGGCGCTTGATGAAGGACGGCACCTCGGTCTGGTGGCAGGTGCAGTCGCGCAACAAACAGTCTTTGGCGCTGGACCTCAAGCAGCCCGCTGCGCAGGACATTGTTCGCCAGCTTGCCGCCGAGAGCGATGTGCTGATTGAAAATTTCCGGCCTGGCGCCATGGAAAAATGGGGCTTGGGGCCAGACGATTTGCTGGCGCTCCATCCGCGTTTGATCATGCTGCGCGTGAGCGGCTACGGCCAGACTGGTCCCTACCGCGACCGCCCGGGTTTTGGCGTGGTGGGCGAGGCCATGGGCGGTATTCGGCACCTGACGGCCGAGCCGGGCAGGGTGCCGGTGCGTGTGGGCATCAGCCTGGGCGACACGCTGGCGGCTTTGCACGGCGTGATTGGCATTTTGTTGGCCTTACACGAGCGCCGGACCTCGGGCCGGGGGCAGGTGATCGACGTGGCTTTGTACGAGGCCATGTTCAATTGCATGGAAAGCCTGCTGCCTGAGTACAGCGCCTTTGGCGCGGTGCGTGGCCCAGCGGGCAGTGCCTTGCCCGGCATTGCGCCGAGCAACGCCTACCTGTGCAAGGACGGCGGCTACGCCCTGATTGCGGGCAATGGCGACAGCATTTTCAAGAGGTTGATGGCCGAAATTGGCCGGGACGACCTGGCGCAAGACCCGGCCTTGAAGGACAACACTGGCCGCGTGGCCCGAGTGGCCGAAATCGATGGGGTGATTGGCCACTGGGCCGCGCAACACACGGTGGACGAGGTGCTGGCCGCGCTGGACCGCGCCAGCGTGC
>Ga0247844_1004540_pt1 | contig 18718 bp, 16 predicted proteins | sample LaCtaG_FD_192421 | JGI IMG/M metagenome (GOLD analysis project Ga0247844, IMG submission 192421) | Freshwater microbial communities from meromictic Lake La Cruz, Castile-La Mancha, Spain - LaCruzMarch201714.5m_1 | ecosystem: Environmental > Aquatic > Freshwater > Lake | place: Spain: Castile-La... | reverse complement strand
TGAATACATTGAAATTTGGTACAACAAAAAAAGAAGTCATTCTTCACTTGGATATTTAAGTCCAGAGAAGTATAAATTATTAACAAAATTCGCTTAAGAAAGTGTCACTAAAATTTGGGGAATTCCAATAAATGTGTTCAGACAGCAGCCGCCATAGTGTATTCCAATCAGTATGCAAATACTCAAATTACGATAGAAAATCGTAAATTTGTTATTACAAAGCCAGCAACAGATAAAAAGCAATCAACAGTTTCTTGTAAGATAATACGATAGGAAAATATTTCAAAAAAAATTTATTGAAATAAACATATTTAATCAGCTGAAAAGCATCGCTGAAATTGAATATATGAGATACATAAGTACGACAAATTTTCTTGTAAATATTATTGTCTGACTTTTTTCTCAGAACTCTCAGTGAAAAAATATCGTTTATCAAAATATTAATTCAATTTATGGCATAATTATAAAAGGCTTAAATGAGGTTATTTAAGAATAAAAAAACAAGCTTAAGTAAAAGCCTTAGTTCATCGGATAGATGAACATGCAATTTAGATTTAGCATTTTTAACAGGGAGGTTTTTGATGATTAAGATTTTATTTCTTGCAACTAATATATTAATTAGTGCAAATACTTTTGCAACAAAAACAGGTTGTTTTTGCCATTACTCATTACATGATAATTCGTATGTTGATCCATTTAATGGGTACCGAATCAATCCAGACCCACTAGATGAGCATTGTAAACCGACTTGTTATAATAATTTTGATTATGATTGTAATCAATATAAGAAAGTGCCAAATTTTATAGTTTTTCCAGAAAAAAGTAGACGTTTTTGTGCTTTAGAAAATCATAATAAGAAATTTATAGGTTATTCAAAAACAGGACAAGGTGACTTTATTCCTACTGGTAGAATTTGTGGCAAGGTGAACATTGTTTATAAAGTAGAATATAGTTGTAAATCGCCTTTTGTCTTATTTGATACTGATAAATGTGTTTATAAAACAGGCATCTTATCATATGCCGATGTGTATTTAAATTCTAAAATTACGACAGATGGTAAACAATTTTTTGTTATTACAAAGCCATCAACAGATAAAAAGGTATCAATAGTTTCTTGTACTATAATATGATATGCACATGCTTAGGAAAAAATTTATTATAAAAAACATATTTGATCAACTGAAAAGCATCTCTGGCATTGAACACAAGAGACACATAAGTCCGACAAATTATCTTGCAAATTTTATAGATATTTTTAATTAGAAGATAAGATAGGGAATTTTTGTAAAACAATTCCCTATCTCTTTAAATGAATCGATTTTATAAAAAACAGCAAACAAATTTCAATTTCATTGAACTAAACATATAACTAGATTATAATATTAAAATACATCATCAGGACCATAAGTAAAATCAACTGCAGCAGATCCATTTCCAAAAACTCCTGCACCAGAAGAATTTAAATCGTTACAACTTTTATCAAAAACTATGGCATCATGAGTAATATCTGGATCAAATCCTCCTTCTAAGTTAACTTGCATATCAGCAGCGTTTGCTCCACCAAGATTACCTGTACCATTTGCAGTATCAGGATCATCTACTAAAACTGCTCCGTCCATATCAGCTAGGGTTTTTAAAGCATCAGTCACAGCGTGTCCAGAATCATTAAAGTTATCACCAGTAACTTCATCTCTAGTTTTACCAATAACCATTGTTCCGCCCTTAACTCCTTTCGCATACATTTTAAAGCAGCCAAAAGTTGTGTTCTCCATTGATCCTCTTCTATCTTCAATTAAAACCATTTGAGTGGTAACTGCATTTGTTTCTGCGTTAAACAAAACACTTCCATAGGAAACTGAATCACCTCGACCAGAAGCAATTGAGCTAGATAAAAATGTTCCAGAAGGATATTCTGCTGCTAAAATTTGAACTGTCTGTGCTGTTGGATCTGATAAATCCCAGTAAGTATAATTTGCTCTATCTCCTCCAAGGCCAGCCACATCACCTTCAATTAAAAACCCCTTTGATTCAGTTCCTGCACCACCCCAATAAATAACCATGTATACACTTCCATCAACTGTTACTGTTCCTTTACCTTCATATCCATTTGTTATTGCAAAATCCTCAGTGGGTTCAACAATTGAAACTTCAATATTCATTCCTCCAAAAGATTTTGTAATTGTAATTGGAAGATTATCTAAATCTGGCCTCATGTCCATTGATCTATCAAAATGACAAAGTACATTTGTTGGGCCGGCCGTAGCTTCATCATTAACTTTACATAATGAGTTATTAAAATATTTTAATGCTCCATGATCATATCCACCACCTGAAGCATTTTCCCAAGTTAACTCACATTTATCTCTCGCATCATCTAGAATAGCATTACATGTTTCATCACCAGAATCTTCTTGTGCATGGGCTTTATTAAAAATCAAACTAAGTCCCAATGGTAATTGCAGTCTTCCATGTTTTAAATTCGCAAGAAATCTATCTTGATTTTTCAAACTAGCATATTGGTTATTTTTAAAACTTAGTTTTGTTTGATTTGTCGCAATACTTGTAGCAAAAAGTGGTATTGCCAAAGTAGTATAAAATAAATACTTCAATTTTTTTTTCGTCATTTTTAGATCTCCCCTTATATTTTAATTTATAATTATTTATTTATATTTATTCAGTTGCATCTGTTCCAATTTGCGATGGCAATGTGCTTGTCGTTGAAGTTGTTTCTTCGTCCTTTCCACAGGAAGTAATTAATGAAAATAATGATAAAAATAAAATTGCCTTAAAATAATTCATTCAAATTCCCCTTTGAGTAATTTTTTAATTAATGTTCTGTGACATTGATTTTTTTCAAGGAGTTTATCGGTTTAAAAATCGATCTCTGAAGAATAAAATTAAATTTAATGTAAATATGAAGGGATATACAAAATGATGATTAAAATTTGTTCGCTACAAATTTTAATCATGAAAAAAAAATGTACAATTAAAATAATCTAAAATGGCAGATAAAAATTAGGTTTATCTAATTTAGAAAAATGAATTATTTATTTCCCCAAGTCATCTCTTCTATCAAATTCAAAATGACTGATGGATAGGGCATTGAAAGTACTAAATCATCGCTATTATTTAAAGTTAAAAACCAGTCCCAACGAATGATCTGGGAAATACTCTCCTTACTTTTTGTTAATTCAAATAAATCTAAGCAGGTTTCTGTATCAATAAGTGGTCTTAAGACGCCCTTTGAAACAACATTACCTTCAATTGGCGCTCTCCAATCATTCATTAATTTAAAATTATCAGGAAAGGCGATGGGATAAAGTTTTACTTTCATCCCTCTTTCAATCATTGCATAAAGTGATTCTGCAAAAAGTGGAATAACTGGCCTCATTTCATAAAGTCCAGTCCCAGTGAAACCTTCAATTGAAAGAAAAAATTTATTCAACTGCTTTTTTTTAATTAAATTAATTGTTTTAGACAATGTATCTCCATGACCTATTGTGATCATGTGATCACTACGAATCATTTGTTTTGAAAGAAACTTTGGAAAAATAATATCAACATTACCCATGGCACTAATATTTTTTAAGGGGAATGTTTGCTGTACTGTTGTATCAAAATATGAATTTGCATGATTTATGAGAAATAAATTCAAAGTTTGTCCATCATGACTAGTATCTTGAAGATTTTCAATTCCTTCCCAATGAGTTTTTAAATTTCTCATTTTAGAAAATCGGCCTTGTATTTCAGAAAGAGCATCAACAATTGGAGCTCTATCTGGAATCCCTGTTCTTGCTCTAAAGTATGAATTCCAAATTAAATTAAAGAATTTGTCACTTACTTTAAAAAAATCCCTTGGTGAATCAATAAAAGGAAGAATTTTTCCTCCACCAAATTTCCTCCAAGGATGTTCTCCCTGAGCAGTTCTGATAGAATTAACAAAATTTCCATAGGTTGCTAAAAAATTAATTTTTGTTCTGTAAAAATCAAGATCAGTACCAAATCTATTTTTTTCCTTTTGGTATTGATGATGTCGTTCAATTAAAGTTTTAAACCACTTTTTAGAATTCTTAGATAATTTTCCAGAAAATTCTAATTCCTGCTGGACAACTTCATGGGCGTTCTTAAGTAAAAACTCTTGAATGAAATCGATTTTTTTAAGATTAAAATCATCATATTTTTTAAAAAATTTTTTATAAGATTCAATCTGAGAAATAACGATGAGAGATTTTTTTTCAGCAATTGCAGTTTTTAATAATCCAGGTTCAAGTAACTCATTTTTAAGTTTAAAAAAATCAACTTGAATTTCTTTTTGTTCTCTATCCAACTCGGATAATAAATCTGCGATTACTATTTTAGTAAAAAATATTATAAACAATATTATATTTTTTAAAATAAAATTTCTCACATCTACCACACTAATCTAGTTCAAAGACCAAAAGAAATTTGCATCATTAGATTAAATTAAATTTTCGGCATCTCTAATAATTCTTGAATTTTTTCAGGATTCTGATCTAGAGGAACAAAAGAATATCCCTCACTTTGTAATGCTTTTAACCGATATAAAAGTGCTTTGGGATCTTCACTTTCCACTGATCCATCTTCAGCAATGACCGTTGATCCTATAAACATTTTTACAGTGCTTATGTGAAAATCATGAACTAAAAGAATAATTCCACTAGTTCTTTTTGGATCATTAGCAACTTTTGTTATTTCATTATAATGGCCATCATTACAAACTTTTATGGGATCAAGTCCTGCAGCTTTGACTTTTGCTTTCCAGGCCTTTGTCCAGCAAGACCAATCTCCCCAATATGCACCCTTTGAAAATTTTTTGTCGTAAAAACCACCAATATCCCAATAAACTGGTCCAACATATTCTGAGGCTATTGTTGAAAACATATTATCGTTATTATATAAATCGGCCATACGGCTTAAAAAATTTCCATATGGTGCTCTAAAAAATGTATATTCCTTTACATTATGTTCTTGTAATAATTTATGTGTTACAACCAATTCGTTTCCGAGTTGTGCGTTATCTAATTTATAAAAATCATTGTGGGTACTGGAATGATTTCCAAGTGAGAATAAATCTGGATTATCTGATATTATTTCAAAAGCTTCCTTGGCAACTGTAGGGTAAGCCTTAATAGAATTTCCAATCATAAAAAATGTAGCAGGAATTCTATTAGCGAGTAAAACTTTTAAAAGGCTAACAGTGGTTGGACCTGGACCATCATCAAAAGTTAGAGCTATTTGTTTGCTTGTTAGACCAAAATCTTTAGCGAGTAAATTTTTTCGTTGAAAATACAAAAATGATTCTTCTGCCTTATTTCCAGCTAAAGTGTTCTGACTTAAAATAGATGCCAGCATAATCATAGAAGTAAGAATAACATTCTTTCTATTCCATTTATTTAATATTTTCATTTTTTCCCTTTCGATTAAATTCGACACAACATCGCTTTATAAATCAAAAAAGAAAACATTAAAACAATAAAATAAGTGAATATGATTTTTTGAAAACTTTACAGGATTTAGGTGTACCTAGTCTAAATCTGGTGGCAACATTGATTTTTTACGTTCCACTTTTCCTGGAGTTGTGGATTTGTAAATTCAATGGAATAAATTCAAGATGACAAATGGCAAAGGGCAAAGGGGGGGGAAGGGCGGAGAGCGAAGAGCCAAGAGCTTAGGGCTAGTGCAGGAAACTGCCCTAGGAAAATTCGGTGCACTTCAAATATGAATTTAATTATTATTAATTTTTTTTCCTTAGAACAATTTTAGAGAGCATTTTTTTATTTCAAAAACATATTCCATCTTTCTAATGGATGGTTATTAATTCAATCGATATTCCTCTAAAGCAGAAGCAAGGTCTTCATTTATTCCCCGCTCTTTCTTGCTTTTTACAGGGAAGTTTTACCCCCATTTTGGTACTCATTTTTTGCTCTTAAAGCAGTGATATACTGAAAAAAAAATGATTAAAAAAACAGGAGCCAAAATGAATTATAAAATTTTAACTAATGAAACTTTAATTGATGTTGCCCTTCTCGTTTCAAAAAATATTCGCCAGCAAACTATCGCACTTCTTGAAATTCTAAAAGAAATTGATAAGCGAAAATTATACTGCGAGTTTTCCTACCCCAGTTTATTTCAGTATGTGGTGATGGAATTAAAATTCTCCGAATCCCAGGCCGCCATTTACTGCAACCTGACTAGGCATTTGGGAGATAGTCCTGGCATAAAAAAAATGCTAACGACTGGGGAATTAAATCTGGGATCAGCTCACCAAGTAACATTGGTCATAAAAGATCATCCTGAAATTTATAAAACTGAAGATAAAATCCTTGCGATTGCCAGGCAATTTTCCCAGCTTTCAAAAAAGGAATCTAAAATTCAAGGAGATCTTTTAAGAGGGAAAAAAGTTGAAGTTCCAACTCTCACTATAAAACTTAGTCACAAACTCACTGAAAAAATTGAAAAATTAAAAAGAAAATATAATCTTCCCAAAGCGATGAATCCAGAAAATATTTTAGAATTTTTAATTGATGAAAAATTAACAGATACTTTTGAAATTAACGAAGATAATAAAGTCATCACCAAAAAAACAAAATCCATTCTTTTAGTAAAAGCAAATCATCAATGCGAATTTCGCACCTCAGAGGGAAAACGCTGCCAGGAAACGAGGTTTTTAGAAGTTGACCACATCACCCCCCGCGCCTTTGGTGGAAATAATAAAACAGCAAATTTAAGAATTTTTTGCACCCAACATAATAAAAAAGCCGCAATGAATCTAATGGGGGCACACACTATAAGTAAATGGACGCCTACTCTTCCCGAAAGAGTGTAATTGGGCTGACCCAGTTTAAAGGAAATAAATTTCCACCACTTTTAGACCAGGTACAGAACTAATGGGAAATATTTTTAGGTAGAGATTACAGTTGGTCTATAAAAAATACTTCATTGGACAAAAAACAGTTAATGCTGTTGAAAATAATTCTATTAAGAATTTAAGATATACATAACACACCAACTTACTTGTTCCAAATAACTTGGGACACTATTAATTATTAAAACGTGAGGTTAAAATGAAAAAGTTATTACTAGGATCTCTTTTGCTAGGAAGTATTTCTTCTTATTCAATGGAATCATTTAACATTGCTTTGTCACAAGATCGAGAACTCCTAGAAAATTCAAAGAATTATGAAGCTAAATTCACCAACGATGATGGCTCTATAACTATTTATAGACCAAAATTTTCAGATCCAAACGGGAGCGGTACAAATTTGAGAATTGGAGAGAATGGTCCAGCTAGTCTCCAGGGGATTTGTAAGTTATTTGGTTTCGGTCCATATATAATGAATTCAGCTTTAGATCAACCCGGGGAAGATAGACCTTGGTTCCCAAGTGGAGAATTGGTTTTGTTATCAGCAGAAGGAAAATATGCCGGAGTGGAAAGTTACAGTGATCATGATGCGGTGGAGTCAGTCATTTGCTCACCTATTTCGAAAACTAAAGTAGCTCCAAGTAAAAATGCATCTAGTATTACTACTCTCGATGATGGCTCTGTTTCTATTGTTGAACCAATGTTTTCTACTCCAGACGGGCATAGAAAGGTGCACCTTACAGCGAAGGATGATTCAGGTCGCGATGGAATTTGTAAATTATTTGGTTTCTCTAAGCATGTAAAAAATTCAGCTCATTATGATGGTAGAGGTACTTATCTTTTCGTTATCTTATCAAGCGAAGGAAAATTTAAAAATTTTATATCAGGCGATAATGCTTACGCGATTGAAAGACTGGTTTGCATAAAATAATAGATTTCTACTAGATTATTGATCTCCAAATACACATTTATAAAATCAAGGCGTAGTTTTAAAAACTGCGCCCTGATCATTTTAACCCTCAACCCCCTATACAGTTTAGACACTTTCTAATTTTCAAAATTTTGATAAAATTAGTCTAAGCAGAAGTGTTTCATGAAAGGCAATCGTTATTCTCAGAAATTAAAAGAACAGATTTTAAGTGAAATAAAAGTCGTAAAAAATGTTATAGTTGTAGTTAAAAAATATAAAATTTCACAAAGTACAATTCACATCTGGCTTTATAAAAGAAATAAAAAAATTGATTATATTTTATGATGATAATTTTTCGCTTCAGTGACATCCTTATGAATTTGATCCACCAGTTTATTAACTGAATCAAATTTTAATTCTGACCTCAATCTTTTCAAAAATAAAACTTCAATTTTTTTTCCATAAATATCCTCATTAAAATCAAACAAATTTGTTTCCACAACAATTTCACTTTGCTCTTTAAATGTTGGCCTTGCACCAACATTTGTGACTGATTGATAGGTTCGATCATCAATTTTTGTTAAACTAATATAAACACCTAGTGCAGGAGTCATCACTTCCACTGGAACGACAATATTTGCCGTGGCAAATCCAATTTTTTTTCCACGTCCATCTCCACGAATAACAGAATTAGTAATTTTATAGTTTCTTCCTAAATACAAAGAAACTTTTTCAATATCACCTTCTCTTAAAAGTTTCCTAATTAAAGACGATGATATTATATTTTTATCATGTATATAGGCCAACTCAATACTAAGTGTTATGTTCTTAAACTGCTCTCTCTGAAAAAACTGTTGCATCTTCTCATGGGTTCCCATTTTATTGGCCCCAAAGGAAAAATCATGCCCCAAATATACTGCTGAGAGTCCTTTGTGCTTACAAACATATTTTAATAAAAAATCCTCGGCACTAAGCGTAGATAAATCCCGGTTAAAATTTATTTCAATTAAATAATCCACCTGGGAATTTTTTAAAAGTTCACGTCTCTCTAAATAGGTATTTATGAGAAATTGATCCTGACCTTGGCGAAGAACTACCTGAGGATGTGGTACAAAAGTCACTATAACTAATTTTTTTCCAAGGGGCCTAATGACATCATTAATCGATTTCAATAAAAATTGATGCCCCATATGAACACCATCAAAATTTCCAATTGTTAATGCAAAATTCACATCCTTTGGTATTTCTGCAATATCTTTAATGAGAATCATTAGTTAGTTCCAAGCTTTTCACGAGTTTTTTAAAATATTTTTCTTGAAAGTGATAGTCTGTTTTCCTCTTCAAATTCCCTGTAAGGGAATTATTTAACCCATTTGCAGAAAATGTTACTTCTAATTTTTTAATTAATTCTAAGAAATAATTTTCAACTGGTTGTTCTAATTTCAGAAGCCTTATTTTCTCTTCAATGGATTTATTGGCAAAACTCTCTGGTAAGTTTAACAGTAACTTTTCAATGCCAGCAAAACTTAAACCCTCATTTTTTATTTGATGTAGAATCACTTCATATTTGTTGCTCCTATGATAATCCTGGTTCTTAAATTTAAATAAAGTTATGGCAACAAGAATAATCAGGGAGAAAATTATAAATAGATAAAAATTGATTTGTTTTAAATAATTTCCATCTTTATTCACATAGGTAAAAATTGGTCCTTCAAATTGCGTTTTAAAAATATCTAAATTGAGCTTTTGCGCAACTTGGTTAATGGCATCATTATTATTTGCCTGAAGTGTTACCTGGGACTTGTTTTCTTCAGTCTCATTTCCAGTTGCCACATTCCCAACAACTTCAATGGCCGGCAAATCTACTTCAACAGTTTCAAAACCTCCTGTGGAAGCATTAAAATAACTTAATGGAATTTTTTGGGCTGGAATTGAGGCAGATTTTCTAGGTAGAAAAGTATATTGAAAAGTTTTTATGGCAGTTAAATTTGTATTAATATCAAATTGAGAGGTATTTTCAAAATCTTCAAAAGAAGGATGATTAATTATTTGTGGAGCATCCATCGCTTCTAAATTTCCAACACCAGAAACTTTCAATTTAATTTCGAGTGGTTCATTTATTAAAAGTTTTGTTTTATTTATTTCCAATTGAAAATCATGCTTGCCAACTAGCCCTGTAAATCCCGTGGGCATTGAATTTCCCGGAATAGGTAAAACATCAATTTCCACAATTTTTGAGGAAAATAATTTTGAAATGATTTTATCAGATGAAGATCCAAATCCAAAAAAATCACGCCCACCACCATCTGGAGAATAGGAAATATTAACTTTCATGGAATCAACTTGAAGGCGTCCAGGCTTTTGTGGAAAAACAATTGCACTATAGAGTAGCTGACGAATAAAAATTCCACCTTCAACTTCCACTCGTTCTCTTGATCCTTGCTCTTGTAAATATCTTTTCGTAAAACCATTAAGTTTTGGAAATTCTTTGATGTCAAAAGTTTGAAAATCTACTCTGTAATATACATAGTATCGAACTAGAATTGACTCATTTTGAAAAACTTTTGTCTTTGATGGTTCAGCCCGTAAAAATATATTAAGAGGTTCCTGTTTTTCACTGTAAACATTAAACCAAAAAGTATCGCGCTTTACTAATTTACCTCCACCAATGTCTGCAACAATATCCTTAATGGCAACACGACCACTTCGATTAGCACGTAAAATTACTGTGTATACACTCAGTTTTCGGGTGGTGAGTTTTCCGTTACTATAAATACTTTCTGTACTTTCTCCCGTATGTCCCTTTTCAATAATATCAAGTCCCTCTGTAGACAAAGTAAGCTGGGGAGTTGAATTTTCACCACCACTTACGTCTATAGAAATCGTTGCAGTAATTGTTTCACCCACCACAGGTTTATCATTATTTAGCTCAAGGGTAATTTCAGCTAGTAAGGTTGTTGATGAAAGTAGAATGACTATCCATAAGATTTTTATAATGTTAATAAAATTGTCCATTTTTACCAATCCTTCCTAATTTGTCTGCCGCGCTCTCTCGTTGAAGCATCAAAAAGTCTCTGTTGCAGTTTTCTATCTTCATTAATTAATTGTTTCAATATGGGAGATAAATTTTTTCTTAATTGAGCAGCACTTTTACGCGGTTCACTTTCTTTTTCAGACTCAGGAGCGCTTTTACCATTTTCATGGTTTTCCCCTATCTTATCCTCATTGCCAGAGTCCATTTCTTTTTCATTTTTTTTATCACTTTCCTGTTCATTTTTTTTATCTTCTTTATTTTCCCCGTTACCGCTATCTTGTTTTTCCTTTTCATCTTTCAAGTGCTTATCAAATTCTTCCTTGGACTTTTCATCAGACTGTTTTTGATCCTGGCCCTGCTGATTTTGCTGTTGATTATTTTTATCCTGTTGCTGTTGCTCTTGGTTTTCTTGATTCTTTTGCTGTTGTTGCTGATTTTGCTGTTGCTGTTCCTGGTTTTCTTGATTCTCCTGATCTTTCTTTTGCTCTTCTTGATTTTCTTGATCCTGTTGCTGCTGTTGTTTTTGTTGTGCCTGTGATTGCATCATACTCATTACAGATTCTTTAACTTTTTTTGTAAGTTCTGGATCATTTTTAGCAACATCACTTTCCAATAATTTTTTAAAAATATTCAAGGCCTCTCTGGGATTTCCATTTTGTGCTTTAGTTACACCCCAATTATACCAATCATTTTTATTACTTTTTTGAATTTCATTTTGATTCAATTGATTTTCATAAACTTTATCGGCCTTATTAAAAATTTTATTTTTTAAATAGAGTGAACCAAGTGCACTTTTTTCATTAGGTTCAAGGCCCTTTTTTTTCCATTTTTCCTGTAAAAACTGTATCTTTGCCAATTCTTCTTCAGGTATTTTTTTTGCTTTTTTATTACTTGTATTTTTTTCACCAGATGCCAATGGAGCCAATTGCGCCGTCTGCCCATAACTTTTATTTGAAAAAAAATCTCCAAGTAAAAATATTAAACCCACAAAACTAATAGTCCTAATCGTTTTCCACTGGCGAAAAAATTTTAACAAAATTGAAATAATTAAAAATAAAAAAGCTGGTACTAAAAAATATTCTTGAAAAACTTCACGCGCTCTAAGTCTTTGTGAACTATTTCCCATTTTTGCTGTGCTACTAATAAATTGTAAAATTTCTGTCGTTGGCAGAGAAAATGAGGAGGCAATCCAATATTTAAAATTACTAATAGAACTAGAATAATGATCTAAAACTTTTTGATCCATTCGTGAAATAACATTCTGCCCATCGTATTGTTTATTTCCCAGTAAAGTTCCCGATTCGCTGCGTAGGGGAATAACACTTCCTTGAATGGTTGAGACTACTACAAAAGCCACGGACATTTTTTCAGGAATCTTTAAGGGAAAATCTTGATCCATTACTTCAGCATCACTTAATACAATAATACTTCCTAAATTAGAGTCACCTTCACTTTGAATATATTGTGCAGCTTCTTGAATAGCTTGACTGGTATTTGAACTCCCTGAAGCTGATAATCTCAGATCACTTAAACTTTCAATTCGTGAATCTAATAAATCCGTATCAAAAGTAAATGGTGAAATGCGCTTGGTAAAATCAGAATACACCATCAAACTAAATTCTATATTAACGGCACTTTTTATTATATGTCGGGCGATGAGGAGCGCCTTATCTAATCGATTGGGACGGACATCTTCTGCTCTCATGCTTAAAGATGTATCAATGAGTATAACGACTTTAGCCTTTTGTTCTTTAACATCCACTGGCCTTTCCGGTCCTCGCCAATCTAGTACAGCTAGTATTAGAAATATTAAGGAAATTAAAAAACACCAAAATGAAACTTGTCGAGATAAAGTAGCTCTTTTATACCAGTAAGTTTTTAACCAATCATTAAATTTCATATTAAATTTTATTAATATATAAACGATAGTCAGTACAAAAAACAAAAGCGGGACCATCCACTGCGCATAGATAGGAGACATTAAAATACCTCCTTAATCCAAAACCTTCGCATTATTTCACTTAATAAATATAAAATCAGTCCGCACATTAAGTATTTATAATACAATTCTTCATAGACAACTTTTGTTTTTCCCTTAGTTTCACTTCGCTCCAATTGATCAATTTCTAAAAACACTTGTTTTAAAGAATTATCCGACTGAGCTGTGTAGGCACGCGCTCCAGTCATGGTTGCAATTTTATTTAATGTCTCAAAATCAACTGATCCTCCAGGAATTCTTTGATACTGCTGCTGGCCAAAAACAGATTGCCCCACAGGGATTCGTGCATCTGATTCAGTTCCTAATCCAATCGTATAAATTTTAACTCCAAGCTTTTTGGCTTCTTCGGCGGCCTGTAGGGGAGTCAGATTTCCCACGTTACTTACGCCATCAGTAAGTAAGACAATAATTTTAGATTTCGTTTCTGTAATTTGCAGTCTTGCCACGCCCAGAGCGAGTCCATCTCCAATATTTGTTCCACTTCCTAAATATCCAACATCGATATCAGTTAAAACCTTATTAATCATATCTGGATCAATTGTGAGTGGAAGTAGTGTGTATGGTTTTTCTGAAAATAATATAATTCCAATTCGATCTTTTGGCTTTAATGCTGCAAATTCCTTTAATCTGGTTTTTGCCACTTCTAATCTATTGGGAACAATATCATCGGCAAGCATGGATCTTGAAACATCTACTACTAAAAAAATATCTAAGACATTCATAGAAGATGGATTACTTGATTGCGGATATCTTGGTCCCATAAGCGAATAGGTTAGAAATAAAATCCCAGTCGCTCCTAAAAAAAATGCCATTAGTCTTGATAAAACTGCTGTTTGATTTCCTGTATGATAATTTTTCCAAGGCAAACGCAATGTTTTTATTAATTTAAAAAAATCAATCGCCCATAAAATGAAAACGACCAACCCTAGGTAGATAAAATAAAAATTTTTAAATTCTAATTCCATAATATTTTATCAATTTAATTTAATTTAATTTAATTTAATTTTTTCAGCTATGTTTTTTGTTTTTTCTTTTGCCATCATTCCACATTGTTCATCCCACTCAGGTAAATAAAGATACTCCTGCATGGATTTCTTATATATTTCAAAATCTTCGCTGCTTGTCACAAATATTTTCCAATCATCTTTTTTTAAATAAACTGATTCTAATTCCAATCTTGAATTTGCATTTAACATTTGATTTTTAATTTCTATTTTTCTGTGTAAAATCTTTTTCTTTTCTTTATATTTCTTCACAAAATAAACTATCGTTACAAAAATAGCGCTAAGAACAAAAACGAAGGATGAAATAATTTCAACTTTATGATCTTTAAAATATTCCCTAAACCTATCATAATCCCAATTTTCTTCAATGAATCCAAGTTTTGGAATAATCTGTTCCTGTTGAACAATTTGGGATTCATTTAACATTAATTGAACTGAGAATTTCTTTTTATTTACTTCTAAAGTTAGCTGCAGAGACTGAGGTACGGACCTGGGGATGAGAGTTAATCCAATTTGCCATGTTTTTGAATTACCCTCATCTTTATTAAAAAAGTTTTTTTCAAATAAATAAAACTGGTCCCCAATATTTTGATTAACTTGCGCTTCTTGTAGTTCTTTTACTAGATTTGCATCTTCAGTTGTTAAAAAAAATTTTTGAAATTCTCCAATTTGAAGTTTTTGATTTTCTACGAGTTTTAAAACTGAAACCTGCATCATTTAATTATTCCTCAATTGATGCAAGAATAAATCCAAGTAATTTTGCTCAATTGGACATTGAATAAGCCTTTTTGATAACAATTGTTCCTCTAGTGATTTTGGAATAGCGCTCGCAAAGTTTTGTGAGACTAATGCCGATTGTTTGCTGTTATTTATTACTATAGAAAAGGGAATTTTTTTTGCAAGGTCGAGTGGAATTGTTAGACTTACTCCATGAAATTTTCGCATGCCCCAAAAAACTTTCCAGGGATTTTGTTCTTCTTCAAAATAATCTGATATATAAACCGTTTCTCTCTTGGCCATAATATATTTTTTAATCTGCAATTGCCTATCTAAAAGTAGTGCTTCTTCAATTTCAAGATCTCTATTAAAATCGCCATTACTTAATAAATATCCTCTTAAATTTAATTCTCGTAGGACATGTAAAATAAAATCTCTTCCCACTTTAAGAGGAGTTTCAAAACTTAATTTAGGATCAGCACACACAATCGATAACTGAACCTTGTCCTTAGTTTTTTCAGTAATCATAGCTAATAAAAAACTAAGATTAAGTGCAGCTTCTAATTTACTCAATTTATCAAAACCCATCATTAGTGAAGGTCTAAGATGAATAATAACAGAAATAGATAAATTTCTTTCCTCTTCAAAAGTCTTTATATAGGGACGCTTCATTTTTGCTGAAAGTTTCCAGTCGATAAAACGAACATCATCACCATGTTCGTAAACCTGATGTTCTCTAAATTGAAGTCCGCTACCTTTTAAATGGGATTTAAAAATTCCTGTGGATTGAAAATTGGCATCCTTAAAAAGAGACTTTTGAACACTGGTTGCAATTTGTTGAATTTTTTTTAAGTCAATGGCCACAAAAAATCCTTACAGGTGTTTTATTTAAATAAATTAAAGAACTTTGCTGGCCATTTTTTTTAACATGTCTCTAATATTTATTTTATCCATTTGCGCTTCGTAACTTAAAATCATTCGGTGACCTAAAACTCCATTAACTATTGATAATAAGTGATCGGGAGTTACAAAACTTTTTCCTTCTAAAAATGCTTTAAATTTTCCTAATTTATAGAGCCATATTGTTGCTCTTGGTGATGCTCCAGATTGAATAGCTCCGCTAAATTCCTTCGCAAAATAATTACTACCAGGTCGCGTTGCTTGGACAATTTTAACAATTACATCCTTTAATTTTTCATCCACATAAATTGCCTCAACACTTTCTTTCAGAGCTTTTAAATCATCGGCATGTAAAAGTGGATTTAAAACCTGATGAAATTCCCCCTTAAGTCCTAATATCTTTTTTTCCTCATCAAATGCAGGATAATTTACCTGCACTTTAATCATAAAACGATCGAGTTGTGCCTCTGGTAAATTATAAGTCCCTTCCTGTTCAATGGGATTTTGGGTAGCTAAAACCACAAATGGTTCCTTTAATTTAAAGGAGTTTTCACCAATAGTGACCTGCTTTTCCGCCATGGATTCAAGAAGGGCCGCCTGAACTTTTGCAGGAGATCTATTAATTTCATCTGCAAGTAATATCTGGGTAAATATCGGTCCAAATTTTGTTGTAAAATCTTCCTTGGATTGATTATAAATCATGGTTCCAATGAGATCTGAGGGAAGTAAATCTGGAGTAAATTGAATTCTTCTAAAAGTAAGATCACATAATTTTGATAAAGTTGAAACTGATAATGTTTTGCCAAGGCCTGGCATACCTTCAATTAAAACGTGCCCTTCACAAACAAGGGCCGCCATGATTGATTCAAGCATTTCATCCTGACCAAAAACAGTTTTTTTGGCCATATCAAGAGTTTGAATCACTTTTTCTCTAAGAGCTGCTGACATGTATTACTCCACTAAAAAATAATAATATTTTATATAATTCCAAGGATCACTAAAACTTCTAATGGGGTGGTCAAGTCCCTGCATTCCGCAATCAATCATACGCAAACTCATTTTTAATTCCTGAGCTGAAGTTGTAATTGTATTTACAAATTCATCTGCTGTTACATAGTGAGTACAGGATGCAAAAACAACGGAACTCCCAGAGCGCAACAATTTTAAAATTCCTCGATGCAATTTTTTATATCCCTGTAAGGCCTGATGTTTTTTATCTAGGGACTTTGCAAATGAAGGAGGATCTGAAATGACAATATCATAATATCTTCCTTCCATCTGAAATTTTACTAGAAGATCGAAAACATCGCCTCTCTTAAATTCACCTTTTTCTTCAAAATAATTTTCCTTTAAATTTGCTGAAATAACTTCGCCCATATCAGCTTGATCGACAAAGTCTACCTTTTGAACTCCGGCCTTGAGAGCGTTAAGCCCCCAGGAACCAATATAACAAAAGAGATCAAGCCCAGTGTTTTTCTTTAGTTTTAACTCCGTTAGCTTTCGGTAAAAACTTTTTCTATTTTCACGGTGATCGTAATAATAACCAATTTTTTGCCATAATTTTTCGGGAAGTTTATAGGAAATTTCATTTTCTTTAATACTTAAGTGATTTGGTAATATATCTTTTTTTTCATAACTGGGTAATTTCTCTCTTTCTCTTTTACTTGCCTTATCAAAAAAATAAACCTCCTCGCTATCAAGAAAATTTGTGACAACTTCCTTAATGGAATCTCTAAAACGATCAATTCCAGCTCGATTTATTTCGATAAGGACTGCATTTTGATAACCATCAATAATAAGACCAGTTAATCCATCTGATTCGCCGTAAAAAAGTCTAGCGTTTTTCCCATAGGGTAAAATATCCATTCGATAACTCAAGGCTTTCCTTAAATGATAGGCAATTTCCCTTCGTGCCACTATATCTTCAGACTCTTTTATAAATTGATTTTTTTCTTCAAAACTTATTGGACGAGTAATAATACAACTAAATGGTTCCGCCATATCATTAACAAATGCCAAGTAGTAGATATTACCTTTTTCTAATATAATCCACTCGCCAGGAATAGTTCGCGAAGGTAATTCTAAATCTGATTTAGACAAATGAATTGTTTTTTTAATCTTAGCTAATTTCATTTGGAAACCCTCGAGAAAGGTTGTTTTATAAAATTCGTATAACTTAGCAGCCTTTGAATATAATAGATTTACTGTTCATACAAATTCCTTTTCTAATTTTTCTTTGTTTTTTTCCAAAAAAGAAGATGCAATTGCTGAAGTGAAAATCGCAGTAAATATTAGAATATTATAAAGTTCTACTGTTATAAGTTGTTTATCTAAAGACAAGGTGGCAATGACAATTCCTGGACCACCTCTAGCATTTAAGGTTACTCCCAGACTTAGAGCTGAGTGAAAATTTTTTTTTGAAAAAATACCTGCCAAAAAACCACCAAATATTTTACCAAAACTACTCAACCCAACAAATAAAAGGAGATACCATAAATCAGAAAAAGAAGTGAAATGTAACTGCATTCCCACTGCTAAAAAATAAAAGGGAATGACCGTAGAAAATGAGAAATCCTTAAATTTTTCGCTAAGTCGCTGTGAAGTTTCCGTATTTCCTGACCCAAAGACGAGACCGCAGGCAAAGGATGAGAGCATGGGAAGAATATTAAAAAGCGATGCACCATAAACAATTCCCATAAGTAATGCATAAAGATAGATCAGATAGATGTAATCTTCTTTCAGTGAGAAAGAAGAAATAAACTTACGAAGAATTTTATAGAATGGTTTTTTAATAAAGAAAAAAAGCAATAGGAAACTAATCGAAAAAAAAGTATGTTTAGCAATTTCCCAAAAAAGACTTTGATCAAAATCCATTGCATTATTATTTAATAGGGAATTTAAAACGGCATAAAGGATAAAATCTTCGATTAGTGCAATGGCGATTACTTGCTGAGCAAAGGCCGATTTAAACATACCAAGATCTAAAAAAATTCTAGAAATGACAGGAATACTAGTAACTGCCATGCTTAAAATTAAAATCATTTTAAATTTTAAGGGACTTCCTTGAGCACCTGTCCACAAATCCTGGGGCCAAATATTATCTGTAGCTAAAAATATTAATGCAGGAACTCCAATACCAAGAAGGACTCCACTAATACAAATTCTAAGATTTAATTTATATTTAAGTTGTCCAATTTCAGCACCAGAATAAAACATGAGTGCAACTAGACCAATATCTTTTAGAGCGAAAAAAATATGTTGGATAAAATCA
>Ga0247844_1004530_pt1 | contig 18744 bp, 18 predicted proteins | sample LaCtaG_FD_192421 | JGI IMG/M metagenome (GOLD analysis project Ga0247844, IMG submission 192421) | Freshwater microbial communities from meromictic Lake La Cruz, Castile-La Mancha, Spain - LaCruzMarch201714.5m_1 | ecosystem: Environmental > Aquatic > Freshwater > Lake | place: Spain: Castile-La... | reverse complement strand
TTGCGGTGACCATGCGGCGCTTCGCGGTATGATCAAAAACGTGTCTGGGCACGAGGAGTTGGGTCGTGCCCGCACCGGGGTCAGCTAAATGGTGACCCCGGCGCCATGGTCGCGGCCGATGACCCTGAGCCCAAGGCAACCTTGGCCCTGCTCGGTCGGCTCCTGGGTGGCGAGGCGGCCACGGCGCCCGCGGTCGGCGATGGTGCGGCCGATGCCTTGGCGGGCGAACTGGGGCGCTATCTGCAACTGCATCCGCTCTATCGGCGCATCCGGGTCCATGCCCTGCGCGCCGGTGATGCGATGCCGGTCGTCCGTGCCCTCGGCAAGGCGCTGCGGGCCGTCGCCGCGGACGACGAGACTGCGGATGAGGGCGATGATACGCACTGTTTTGAGTTGGAATTGTTCCCCGGTGCCGGGCAATCCAGCGCGCAGACCGGGCGTTTCTTGTCGGCCACCGCGGAGCGTCGGCGCAGCGGTGCCGGGGCGGTGCCGGAGGAGGATCGCTGGCTGTTGCAGAGCGTAACGCGCCCCGGCGAGGTGAGCCTGCCGCGGCTGCGCTGGGCACGACGTAACCGCGACCGGCCGCAAACCGCGGCCCATGTCGCCTTTGCCTTCGATTGCTGATTACCGAGGTCAGCCCGGAACAGGCCGACCTGCTGGCGGATCTGCACCACCTGTGCGACTGGGTCATGACCGCAGACCGCCATGCCGGGATGGAGTATTTCGATTCACCGCGCGAATTGCCGACGGTCTACAACGCCTACGTCATCGACTGCGTGCCGGAGCGCGACGACCTGGGCTTCATGCAGTTGATCACCTCCACCAGCAACCTGGACGAGGTGGTTGGGCTGCTCGACACCGCCTTGGGGGACATGGGTCTGTCCGCCAGCCCGCGCAATTGCCGGTCCCTGCTGGATGCGCTGAAGGCGGTGAGCGGCCGGTTGGCGCTGCGCCTGGCAGGAGCGGGCACGACGACACAGCAAATGATCGCAATTGCGCTGGTGCAGGGGCAGTGCAGCCGCGCCGCGGTCGACCATCCGGTGTGGCCGGCGTTGGCCGAGGGCTTTCTGATCCCGGTAGACGATGTGCCGGAACTGTTCCGCAAGCCTGCCAAACCGGGGCAGGAGGGCGATGAGCGCGCGGACTTGCTGTATGTGACGGCCGGCGCCGACGGCGGGCTCGCAGCGACCTTCATCGAGGTCAAGTTCCGGCGCTATCTGAAGACCGCCCGCGCGGCAGATCTGGTCGCGGCGATGGAGCGTCAGCTCGAGGCGTCCTGCCAGCGTTGGCATGGGCTCTTCGGCGCGCGCACCTCGACCCTGGAACAGACCGTCAACCGGGCATGGCTGGCGCGCATCCTGCGCTTCTATGCGAAGAAGGGGCGCCGACATGGTCTCACCGCGGCGGCCTATACGCGGCTGATGCGCGAGATCGACCGCCTGGTCCGCAAGGAGATCGACCCGCCGGACCTGCTCGATCTGCGCCGGTTGGGGTTCGTCTTCTGCCCCGAGTATGGAGGGGCGCAGCCGGCGCGGATCGAGCCGCTTGGCCATGCGGACCTGTGGCTGTTTGGGGCAGGAATGCTGCCGGAGCCGGGCCTGGCGTCGGCGGACGGTGGGCCGGGCGACCCTGGCGAGCCCGAGGCGCCGATCAAGGACGTGGCGGGTGAAGGCATCGCGGCCGTCGTCGGATGGCAGGAGAATACCGCCGCGGCCCCAACGGGGACTGCCCTGTCGGCGGACGAGGCCTCGGCACTGAGCGATTCGCACTGGTGGTCCGCTACGCCGGGCTCGGCTTCAATCCGATGGAGGTGGTCGGGGACGGCCCCGTCGCCTATCTGGACAACGCCGGTATGTTGCGTGACATCTTTGCGGCGATCTTTCCCGACTTGGGGGATGTCCAGTTGGGTCGACTGCGCGACGCCCTCAAGCAGAGCTATCTGGACCAAGGCTGGGCACCGGGCCAACGTGGTGAAACCCCCGCGTTTCGCACCTTTCTGGAGCGGCTGCACGCCGAGGACAAGCCGGACAGGGGGCTGCTGACACCACTCAATGAATTGGATGACTATGGGTTGTTCGCGGCCGTCCCCGGCATCGGCGCCCCGACCTTGTTCGATCAGACACGACCGGCCCTGATCCAGATTCATGGTACGCAGAACGACTATCTGCAGCGCGCCTTCGCCACCTTCGTGCTCTACAACCTTTACCAGGGCATGTTCCGGCGAGGGGTGCAGCAGCGGATTACGCACGCGGTGATCTTCGACGAGGCCCACCGCGCCGCGCGCCTGAAGCTGCTCGCGACCATGGTCAAGGAATGCCGCAAGTATGGCATCGCCTTCGTCGTCGCGTCTCAGGAGGCCAAGGACTTTGATCCCTCGCTGTTCACCGCAGCGAATTATCCTGGAAAGAGCAGTCAGCCGTCAGCGATCAGCCGTCAGCCATAAGTGCATCAGCATCTTACGAGCCGTCTTGGAGCCGCAGGCGCCCACCCGACAGGTGATGCACCGGGTGGTCAGAAATTCTTGAAATGCAAAGCCAAATGCTGAAAGCTGACTGCTCTTTTTAGGATTATCTGGCCCTGCGACTGAACGACGCCGATGCCAAGTTGATCGCCAAGACCTTTGCCGCCTCCGACCGGGTGGCGCTTTACGGGGACCGGATCAAGCAGATGCCAAAATATGAGGCGATGTATTACGGCGAGGGTCTGCGGGCGCCGGTCCGGGTGGCGCTGGGACAGTATCAGACCGAGGATCAGCCGACAGATCCGGTTGGGCAAGTCTGAGGCCGGCGGTTGCCCGATCACCATGCCTGCGGCATCGCGGACAAGGTGCTCAGGGTGCCTACCCGGGCTTTTCCCCCGAGGTTCGGCATCTACTTCACTGGAAGATGATGACACGCGACGGAGTGCAGCGCCTTAAGCGCAAAACCCCGTCACCTTTGTGAATAACCAGCCCCGCCGGCGACGCCCGATGACCGGACCACCAGGGCCGCCCTGTGCTAGGCTTCAACCCAGGCAATCCCCCAAGCAAGGCCCATCGCTATGTGCCCAACCGCCGCGACCCTCGACGCACCGGCGCACCAGGCCCCGCCCCGCGCGGTCGCCCGCTCGCCCGGGTTCGCGCCCGAGGCGGCCAGCGAGCCCCGCTCCGCGGACGGCCTGCTGGTTTCGGAAGAAACCTATTGGAAGGAGTATTACCTGGAATCGGACATCCATTACGAGTGGAACAACGGTCGTCTGGAGGAGAAGCCGGTGTCCGACTACGGAACCTATCTGGTTTACGGCTGGTTCGTCGAACTCTTGCGGTATTTCCTGCGCACCCGCCCGATCGCCCGGATGGTGGCCCTGGAGATGGGTTTTCGCCTGAAGCTGCCGACCGGGACCGTGATCCGAAAGCCCGACTTCGGGGTCGTGTGCAACACCAACCCCCAGCCGCTGCTGCCCCTGGATGCCTCCTACCACGGTGTCTTCGACCTGTGCATCGAGGCCCTGTCGGACCTGGAGCGCCGCGGCAGCGAGCGCGACACGGTCACCAAGAAGGCCGAATATGCCGCCGGGGGGGTGCCCGAGTACTACATCCTGCACCGGGAGCCCGAGCGTCAGGCGTTTTTCACCCGCACGGCCGCGGGTATTTATGTCCCCCTCGTGCCGGACGACGGCGTGATCCGCTCGCGGGTGCTGCCGGGGCTGCAATTCCGGTTGACCGATCTGCTCATACAACCCGACCCCAAGGCGATGGTCCGCGACCCGGTCTATGCCGACTTCGTGCTCCCCGAATGGCGGGATGCCGAGCAGCGTGCCGAGGAGCAGACACAGGCCAGGCGGGATGCCGAGCAACGTGCCGAGGAGCAGGCGCAGGCCAGCCGGGATGCGCAGGCGCGTGCCGAGGCCGAGGCGCTGGGCCGACGGGAGGCCGAGCGGCGTGCGCAGGCGCAGGTCCAGGCGCTCCACGAGGCCAAGGAAGAATTGGCACAGCTGCGGGCGCAGCTCGCGGCGCGCAGTTGAAAACCTTCACACCAAACCTCCTATTTCCCCTCCTTGCCGGCAGCATGTGTATAAGCGGAGCTTCGAGTTCTTGTTCCTGATGCCTTCAACACAAAGTCGAGTTAGATCGAAAACGTTCGGTCCATGCGCGCCGGGTTCGCCGGGATGGGCGCTTTGGTGGCGGCCACGGGAAGCCGATTTTTCCTGGGCGGGCGTTACCAAGTGCAGAGACTGGCACGTATTCCGCCGAGCCGCTTGCTGTTCTTCAGGAGTTGGTCCGATTCCTCTTCCCTTTGCGTCTTTGCGTCTTTGCGTGAGACTCGTCCCGGCCCATAGGCAGCGCTGCCGATGACCCCTGACCCGCTGGACCCCGGGGGTCCGGCCGCCGCGCGGTTGCTCGAGGGCGCTGCCGCCCTGGGGTTGGCGCTCACGCCCGCGCAGGTCGCCGGGCTGCTCGGGTTCCTGGCGCTGCTCACCCGGTGGAACCGCACCTACAACCTGACGGCGGTGCGCGACCCCGGCGAGATGGTCCCGCGCCACCTGCTCGACAGCCTGGTGATGCTGCCTCACCTGCACGGTGCTGCCGTGTTGGACCTGGGCACCGGCGCCGGTCTGCCGGGGCTGCCGCTCGCCATCTGCGACCCCGACCGGTGCTACTGGCTGCTCGATGGCAACGGCAAGAAGGTCCGTTTCGTGCGCCAGGCGGTCATGGAACTGCGGCTCCCCCAGGTCGCGGCGGTGCACAGCCGCATGGAAGCGTACCGGCCGGGGCGAAAGTTCAGTACCATAGTGAGTCGGGCCGTGGCCACGATCGCGCAGATCCACGGCCTGGCCGCCCCCCTGCTCGAGCGTCCGGGGCGCCTGCTGGTCATGAAGGGCCGCTACCCCCAGGACGAGCTCCAAGACCCGGCGCTGCGCGACCTCGACGTGGCCGTGCACAAGCTGTTCGTGCCCTTCCTCGAAGGCGAACGCCACCTGATCGAGATCCGCTGTGAGTGAACCTGCCATGGGCCGAATCATCGCCGTTGCCAACCAGAAGGGTGGGGTCGGCAAGACCACCACTGCCGTGAATCTCGCCGCCTCCCTGGCCGCCATGAAGCGCCGCGTCCTGCTCGTGGACCTGGACCCCCAGGGCAACGCCACCATGGGCTGCGGGGTCGACAAGCACAGCATCGAGCAGTCGACCTGCGACCTGCTGTTGTCCGACCTGGACCTGGCGGCCTGTGTGCGGCGGGTCGCCGAGCCGGCCCCCGGCTTCGACCTGCTGCCCGCCAACGGGGACCTGACCGCCGCCGAGGTGGGCCTGATGGATTCCGTCGACCGCGAGCGGCGCCTGGCCCGCGTCCTGGCGGCCGGGGCCGCGGCCTACGAGTTGGTCATCATCGACTGCCCGCCGTCGCTCAATATGTTGACGCTCAATGCCTTGGTGGCCGCCGACGGCGTGCTGATCCCCATCCAGTGCGAATACTATGCGCTCGAGGGGCTGTCGTCCCTGATCGACACCATTGATCAGGTGCGCGCCAGCCGCAACAGCGGTCTGCAGATCGAGGGCATCCTGCGCACCATGCACGACCCGCGCAACAACCTGGCCAACCAGGTCTCCACCCAGTTGGTGGTCCACTTCTCCGATCAGGTCTACCGCACCATCATCCCGCGCAACGTCCGCCTGGCGGAGGCCCCCAGTCACGGCCTGCCGGTCCTGATCTATGATCCGATCTCCAAGGGTGCGGTGTCCTATCTCGCGCTGGCGAGCGAGGTGCTGCGCCGCCAGGACAAGCGGCGCCTGGCCGCCTGACCGTGTCGCCTGATCTTTCCCCCGACCTGAGCGCCCAAGCCATGGACGAACCAACGACCTCGTCGCCCAAGAAGCGCGGACTCGGCCGCGGACTCGATGCCCTGCTCGGGGCGACCCGCCCGCCCCCCGCCCCGGAGGGGGCCGGTCCTGAAGGCCAGGCCAGCGCGTCCACGGAACGCATCACCCACCTGCCGCTGGAGCGCATCACGCGCGGGCGCTACCAGCCGCGCCGGGATTTCGACCCCGATGCCTTGCGCGAACTGGCGGACTCCATTGCCGTGCAGGGCGTGATCCAGCCGATCGTGGTCCGGCCGCTCGAGGGTGACCGCTACGAACTCATCGCCGGGGAGCGCCGGTGGCGCGCCTCCCAGCAGGCCGGCCTCAAGGAGATCCCGGTCGTCATCCGCGTCGTGGACGAGCCGACCGCGGTGGCCATCGGGCTGATCGAGAACATCCAGCGGGCGGACCTGAACCCGCTGGAGGAGGCCGGCGCGCTCGAGCGGTTGCTACGCGAGTTTCAACTCACCCACCAGCAGATCGCCGAGGCGGTCGGCAAGTCCCGCACCACCATCACCAATCTCCTGCGGCTCTTGGAGCTGAATCCGGATGTGAAGGCCTGCGTCGAGCAGTCCCAGTTGGAGATGGGCCACGCCCGCGCCCTGCTTGGGCTCAAGGGCGCGGCACAGAGCACCGCCGCCAAGGAGGTCGTCGCCGGCGGACTCTCGGTGCGCGAGACCGAGCGGCTGGTGCGGCGCCTCCAACTGGCCGGGGAGCCGCAGCCCGAGCCGATCCCCAAGGTGGAACTGGACCCCAACGTGCGCGGACTCCAGGACGATCTGGCCGAGCGGCTCGGGGCGCGGGTGCAGATCCAGCAGGGCGCGCGCGGGGCCGGCAAGCTGGTGATCGCCTACAACAGCCTGGACGAACTCGACGGCATCCTCGCCCACATCACGTAGGGGCGGGTTTGAAACCCGCCCCTACCCGGCACCGCAACACTCGCCCGGCTGCGCGCGTCTCTCAATGATTAGAATCAGCTTTATCATGGCCTCAAAGCCCAGGCCCGCGTTGACCGCTCTTTAGGTAACCCTTATACTGCCGGTTCGGCACTGAGGATTTCTCGCGATAATCCCAATTTCCAATAGGCTGATACCCTGCTCGCCAAACGGGTCCTGCAAGTTCAAGCGCTCCTCGGCTCCTTAGCGGTAGTGATCGCCCTGCCCTTCGGTACCTCCGTTGTGGTTTCGGTCCTGATTGGGTCGGGCGTGTGTCTGTTGGCAAACGGTCTGTTCGCGGCCTCGGTCTTTCGGGCGTACCGGGCGCAGCATCCCGAGCGGCTTCTATTGCGCATGTACGGCGCCGAGGCAGCGAAATTGGCATTGATCGTCGGTCTCTTCGTCGTGGCCTTCGTCACCCGCGATGGACTGAATATTCCGGCCCTGCTGGCTGCCTATCTGGTTACCCAGGTGGCATCCACGCTGATTGCAGCGCAGTGGGATGCCCAGTCGGGCGACCACGGCAAGAACCGTCACGAGAAGAATTGAGAGATGATCGATGTCGACCGCTGAAACGCTCACTTCGCAAGGATACATCCACCACCATCTCACGCACCTGACCCTGGGCTGGCTGCCGGCCGACAAGGTCGAGGAAATCGCCAACCGCGCCCACGATGCCGCGGCGGTCCACGGAACCCACTCGTGGCACATCTTCGCCCACTCCGGCGAAGAGGCTGCGGCCATGGGCTTCTGGGCCATCCACCTCGATACCATGTTCTTCTCCATCCTGCTCGGATGGTTGGCATTCAGCTTCTTCCGCAAGGTCGCCGAGCGCGCCACTGTCGGCGTCCCCGATGGTGCCCAGAACTTCGTCGAGGCCTTGGTCGACTTCATCGATGAGAACGTGCGCGGCTCCTTCACCGGCCGCAACCCGCTGGTTGCGCCGCTCGCCCTGACGATCTTCGTCTGGGTCTTCCTGATGAATTTCATGGACCTGCTGCCGGTGGACCTGCTTCCCTGGCTGTTCGGCAGCGTCATGAGTGTATTCGGTGCCGACCCGCACCACGTCTTTCTGCGGGTGGTACCAACCGCGGACCCGAACACCACCTTCGCCATGGCCCTGATGGTGTTCTTTACGGTCCTTTATTACAGCTTCAAGATGAAGGGTGTGGGCGGCTTCCTCGGGGAACTGACGCTTCAGCCCTTCGGCGTCTGGGGTATGCCCGCCAACCTCATTCTCGAGGGTATCAGCCTGCTGTCCAAGCCGGTCTCACTCGCCCTGCGACTGTTCGGCAACATGTATGCCGGCGAGATGATCTTCATCCTGATCGCACTGATGTACAGCGGCGGCACCGTGATGGCGGTATCCGCCGGCGGCCTGCAGTTCGTCTGGGCGGTATTCCATATCCTGATCATCACCCTGCAGGCCTTCATCTTTATGGTGCTGACCGTCGTCTATCTCGACATGGCCCATCAGACACACCACTGATTCGTGCCGGCCGGGGCCGCGAGCCCCGGCCCTCACCAACGTTCGCCCGAATTCTCAAACCCACTAACCTCAACCGGAGGAACCAATGGACGCAAGCGCTGCTCAATTGTTCGCGGACGCAATCAAATTCATCGGCGCGGGCCTCATGCTCGGCCTGGGTGCAGTCGGCGCCGGCGTCGGCATCGGTGTCCTGGGTGGCCGGTTCCTGGAAGGTGCGGCGCGTCAGCCCGAACTGATCCCGATGCTGCGTACCCAGTTCTTCATCGTCATGGGTCTCGTCGATGCCTTGCCGGTCATCGCGATCGCCATGGGCCTGTACCTGATGTTCGCCGCCTGATCATAAGGAAGCAGGTGCCCGCAAGTGACCGGTCGCCCAGCAGACTCGAGGCACCCCGAGGCAACCCGAGGCAAGTAGATGAACTTCAATCTGACACTCATTGGCCAGATGATCTCCTTCGGGGTCTTCGTCTGGTTCACCATGACCTACGTCTGGACGCCGATTATGAAGGCGCTCCAGGACCGCAAGGCCAAGATCGCCGAGGGACTGGCGGCCGCTGAGCGCGGCCACCAGGAGAAGGCCTTAGGCGAGCAACGGGCGTTGGAAACGCTGAAAGACGCCAAGGCCCAAGCGGCCGAGATCCTGGGGCAGGCCAACAAGCGCGCGAGCGAGATCGTCGATGAGGCCAAGACCGATGCCCGCTCCGAGGGTCAGCGTTTGATCGTTTCCGCCCAGGCGGAGATCGAGCACGAGACCAATCGGGCCCGCGAGGAGTTGCGCCAAAAGGTCGCCACCCTGGCAGTCGCCGCCGCCGAAAAGATCCTGAAGAAGGAGATCGACGTGCGCGCCCACCAGGCCATCGTCGACGATTTCGCCAGACAGATTTAAGGGCACACTATGGCCGGAGAACTCACCACCATCGCCCGGCCCTATGCCGAGGCCGTCTTTGCCGCGGCGCAGGACGCGGGTCAGGTCGATACCTGGACGCAACCCCTGGCGCTGCTTGCGGCAATCGCGACCGATCCGCAGATGGCCGGGCAGATCGGCAATCCCGAGTTGCCGCGGGACCATGTGCAAAACATGATCCTCGCCATCGCGGGCGATTCACTGCCGGCCCCGGTCGTCAATCTGGTCCGACTGTTGGCGGAAAACGGCCGGCTGGTCGCCCTGCCTGAGATCGTCGCCCTCTATGAAGAGCGGCGGGTCGCCAGTGCCGGGGTGCGCGAGGTCCTCGTCCGGAGCGCCTTCCCGATCGAGGCCGCGCAGGAACAGTCCCTCGCCCAGACCCTGGCCCGCCGGTTCGGCGCCCAGGTCGAGCTGACAGTGGAACTGGACCCCGATCTCATCGGTGGCGTCGAGATCCGCGCCGGCGATCTGGTGATCGACGACTCGGTCCGCGGCAAGCTCAAGCAACTCGCGCACGCCCTCCAGTTCTGAACGGGCCCCATGTGAACAGGATACTGCCATGCAACTGAATCCTTCCGAAATCAGCGATCTCATCAAACAGAAGATCGAACAGTTCGACCTGAAGACGGAGGCCCGTACTGAAGGCACCATCGTCAGCATCACCGACGGTATCGTGCGCGTGCATGGCCTCTCGGACGCCAAGTATTACGAGATGCTGGAGTTCCCCGCGGAACCCTCCGGACAGGCGACCTTCGGCTTGGCGCTGAACCTGGAGCGCGACTCCGTGGGCGCGGTCATCCTGGGGGCCTATACGCATCTCTCCGAGGGCGACTGGGTGCGCTGCACCGGCCGCGTGCTCGAGGTGCCGGTCGGTCCCGGTCTGCTCGGGCGGGTGGTGGACTCGCTCGGTAATCCCATCGACGGCAAGGGTCCGATCGACTCCGTCGGTACCGCCCCGATCGAGAAGGTGGCGCCCGGCGTCATCTCCCGCAAGTCGGTCGATCAACCGGTACAGACCGGCATCAAGGCGATCGATGCCATGGTCCCGATCGGCCGCGGTCAGCGCGAACTGATCATCGGTGACCGTCAGACCGGCAAGACCGCGGTCGCCATCGACACCATCATCAATCAGAAGGGCACCGGCGTTAAGTGCATCTATGTCGCGGTGGGGCAGAAGAACTCCTCTATCGCCACCCTGGTGCGCAAGCTCGAAGAATTCGGCGCGATGGACCACACCATCATCGTCGCCGCCGCCGCTGCCGAATCCGCCGCCATGCAGTACATTGCCCCCTACGCGGGCTGCACCATGGGCGAGTACTTCCGTGACCGCGGCGAGGATGCCCTGATCGTCTATGACGATCTCACCAAGCAGGCCTGGGCCTATCGCCAGGTCTCCCTGCTGCTGCGCCGCCCGCCGGGCCGTGAGGCCTACCCGGGTGACGTCTTCTATCTGCATTCACGTCTGCTGGAACGCGCCGCCCGCGTCAACGCGGACTATGTGGAGAAGGAGACCAAGGGTGCGGTGAAGGGCAAGACCGGGTCGCTGACGGCGCTGCCGATCATCGAGACCCAGGCCGGTGACGTGTCCGCCTTCGTGCCGACCAACGTCATCTCCATCACGGACGGCCAGATCTTCCTGGAGACCGACCTGTTCAATGCCGGTATCCGCCCGGCCATCAACGCGGGGCTGTCGGTATCGCGTGTCGGCGGTGCCGCCCAGACCAAGATCATCAAGAAGCTCGGCGGCGGTATCCGCTTGGCGCTGGCCCAGTTCCGCGAGCTGGCGGCCTTCTCCCAGTTCGCCTCGGACCTGGACGAGGCGACCCGCAAGCAGTTGAGCCGCGGTGAGCGGGTAACGGAACTGATGAAGCAGGTCCAGTATTCGCCGATGAGTGTGGCGCAGATGGCCATCTCGCTGTTCGCCGCCAACGAGGGCTACCTCGACGACGTCGATGTAAAGAAGATCGTGGACTTCGAGCGGGCCATGCAGTCTTACATGAAGGCCTCCCAGGCCGAGCTGCTCGAGCGCATCAACACCACCGGCGACTATAACGACGAGATCCAGGCCGCCATGCATGCCTCGATCAAGGCATTCAAGGCCAGCAACACCTGGTAGTCCGTCGCCGGCCGTCCCCCCGGGGGCGGCCGGCGCGGCCCGGTAGCTGCGCATGACTCGATTCACGCCGTGGTCGCCACCGTCCAAGCCGGTGGCTGGCCGCTGGAGGCTGGGAGCTTATTAAATGGCTGGCGCCAAAGAAGTCCGCACCAAGATCGCGAGCATCAAGAGCACGCAAAAGATCACCAAGGCCATGCAGATGGTCGCGGCATCCAAGATGCGTAGGGCCCAGGAGCGCATGTCCGCCTCCAAGCCCTATGCGGAGAAGATGCTGTCGGTGATCAGCCATTTGGCCCGCGCTACCCCCGAGTACCGGCACTCCTTCATGGCCGTGGAACGGGAGCGCAAGCGGGTCGGCTATATCATCGTCTCCTCCGACCGCGGCCTGTGCGGCGGCCTGAACAGCAATCTGTTCCGCAAGCTGATTGCCGAGGTCAAGGGGTTGCACACCGCCGGGGTCGAACCGGTCTTCTGCACCATCGGCAGCAAGGCGCTGGCCTTCTTCCGGCGCTTCGGCGGCAAGGTGCTGGGGCAGGCGACTCACTTAGGCGACAAGCCGCATGTCGAGAGCCTGATCGGCACCGTCAAGGTAATGCTCGACGCCTTCGAGGCTAAGGAGATCGACGCGATCTATATCGCGAGCAACGAGTTCGTGAACACCATGACGCAACGGCCGGTGATCCGTCAACTGGTCCCCCTGGTGGCGGGCGAGCAGGCCACCATGCCGCTGCATTGGGACTACATCTACGAGCCCGATGCCAAGACGGTACTGAATTCACTGCTGACCCGCTACATCGAGGCCCTGGTCTATCAGGGGGTCGTGGAAAACGGTGCCTGCGAGCAGGCGGCGCGCATGGTCGCCATGAAGTCTGCCTCCGACAATGCGGGCGAGTTGATCAGCGAACTGCAACTGATCTACAACAAGGCGCGCCAGGCGGCGATCACCCAAGAAATATCCGAGATCGTGGGCGGCGCGGCGGCTGTCTAGCCGGGCACTGCGATTGAGAAACCCGCATCACAACGCATCCCCAGACGCCTGCCCAGGCGAGAACGAGGAAATTGTATATGAGCTCTGGTAACGTAGTGCAGGTCATCGGCGCCGTGGTGGACGTGCAGTTCGCCCGCGCGGACATGCCCAAGGTCTACGACGCACTCATCATCGAGTCCATCGGCCTGACCCTTGAGGTCCAGCAGCAACTCGGCGACGGGGTGGTGCGCACCATCGCCATGGGATCCACCGACGGCCTGCAACGCGGCGTCCCGGTGACCGCCACCGGCGCCCCGATCAGCGTCCCGGTCGGTCAGGGGACCCTGGGCCGCATCATGGACGTGCTGGGCAATTCGGTGGATGAGATGGGCCCGGTCGAGACCCCGGAGCGTTGGGCCATCCACCGTCCGGCCCCCAAACTCGAGGATCAGGCGGCCTCGACCGAGATCCTGGAGACCGGGATCAAGGTCATCGACCTGATCATGCCGATCGTCAAGGGCGGCAAGGTCGGCCTGTTCGGTGGCGCGGGCGTCGGCAAGACCGTCACCCTGATGGAGTTGATCAACAACATCGCCAAGGCCCACGGCGGCTTCTCCGTGTTTGCCGGCGTCGGCGAGCGGACCCGCGAGGGCAATGACTTCTATCACGAGATGAAGGAGTCGAAGGTCCTCGATAAGGTCGCCCTGGTCTATGGCCAGATGAATGAGCCCCCGGGCAACCGCCTGCGGGTCGCCCTGACCGGTCTCACCATGGCCGAGTACTTCCGCGAGGAAGGCCGCGACGTGCTACTCTTCATCGACAACATCTATCGCTACACCCTGGCGGGTGTGGAGGTCTCCGCACTGCTCGGTCGTATGCCGTCCGCGGTGGGCTACCAGCCGACCCTGGCCTCCGAGATGGGCACGCTGCAAGAGCGCATCACCTCCACCCGGACCGGCTCTATCACCTCGTTCCAGGCCGTCTATGTGCCCGCGGACGATTTGACCGACCCCTCCCCAGCGACCACCTTCGCCCACCTGGACGCCACGTTGGTGCTGTCCCGGCAGATCGCGGAACTCGGTATCTACCCGGCCGTGGACCCGCTGGACTCCACCAGCCGTATCCTCGACCCCAATGTCGTCGGCGCCGATCACTACGACACCGCGCGCGCCGTGCAAGGGACCCTGCAGCGCTATAAGGAATTGAAGGACATCATCGCCATCCTGGGCATGGACGAGCTCTCCGAGGACGACAAGCTCGCCGTCTCGCGCGCCCGCAAGATCCAGCGCTTCCTGTCCCAGCCCTTCACCGTGGCCGAGGTCTTCACCGGCGCCCCGGGCAAGTTCGTCCCCGTCGCGGATACCATCCGGGACTTCAAGGCCATCGTCAACGGCGAATACGACCACCTCCCCGAGCAGGCCTTCTATATGGTCGGCGGGATCGAGGAGGCCGTCGCCAAGGGCGAGAAGATGGCCGCCTAGGACTTAGGAACAGAGGGTTAAGCTATGGCTATGACCATCCATGTGGACATCGTGAGCGCCGAGGGGGCCATCCACTCCGGGCTCGCGACCATGGTCTTCGCGACCGCGGAGATGGGCGAGGTCGGCATCGCGCCGCGCCACACCGCCTTCATCAGCCGCTTGCGGCCGGGCGATGTGCGGGTGCAGAAGGAGAACGGTGAACAGGAGCACTTCTATGTCTCCGGCGGCATGATCGAGGTCCAGCCCATGGCCGTGACCGTGCTCGCCGACACCGCCATCCGCGCCCAGAATCTGGACGAGGCGGCGGCGATGGAGGCCAAGCGCAAGGCGGAAGACGCACTCGCCGGCCATACCGCCGAGTTTGAATACGCCAAGGCCCAGGCCGAGCTGGCCGAGGCCATTGCCCAGTTGCGGGCGATCGAGCGGCTGCGCAAGATGAAGACCAGTTAGGGCTCCTTCCCGGTCGCCCTAACTTACGCCCCCGGCGCTCCGCGCCGGGGGCGTTTTTGTTTTTCAACGCCTACTTAGGAGTCTAGGCAGGGACAGCCTGTGTTCACCGCGAAAGGCATCAAAAAATTGCTCTTGGAAACTCTCAGATCATGACTATAATCGCCCAGCATCTCGGATATTTTGCCCCGCGAGTTGTAGCTCTGATCTGATATCTGCTGCTTCGGCGTTGCGTTAGGGGGCCTTCCCGAGTTGGGCAACCACTCTTGAGCCGTGATCGGCTCCGAGCGGATCATTCTGATGTTTTGCGTGTGCTTGGGCGATAATTACTATATGAAGAACAACTGGAGAAAGCTGCGGCGGTCATAAAAGCACTCGCTGATCTGTTTGAGAAAATCAATCCTCAAGTATTGGTTTGGCTCATCTACCTGGCAGTATTTGTCCTCATTTACTTGATCGCTACGAAAATCATCCAATTTTTCGTCGAGCGGCGTGATCAAGAAATTATTGAAAAAAAATTCCGACATGCTTGGTCGCGTCGCGCACGCTCTTGATCTGGTGACGCATACAATTCAAAGCTGCGGAAAACGAGGGGAAAACTAAATGAATATGATCTTGATTGCTTTCGCTGCGATGGCTGGCGTCGTTGCGGCAGTTCTGCGTGAGCGAGCCATGCTTAAAACAGTGGCTCGGAATCGCCTCAAGAGTCAGGCGTTAGATCTGGCTGTTATCGAATTGGAGCGAGTGCTATCGTCTCGTAGTGCGAACGTGCGTGTGAGCCGACCACAAACTAGCAGGTTGATCTTCGGCGCTTATATTCGCGACATTGCTGACCCAGTGCAGTTAGCTCATGGTCTAACATTGTCGCGAACCGAGCATGAGATTCAACTCCGGTCCGGTAGTGTTCTGGACAGCGGGAGACTCGACAGGGCCGCCTACAGCACTGATTTCTGGTTGCGGCGTAGAGACTTTGAGCCAGCGTTTCGATATCCATAGAGAGAAACGCTAACCAATCTATTTCCAGTCGCTGCCGAAACCTGGCGTCGAACTTCGTTTATGCTCGGCCGAGGTAGGTCAAGCGACGAATCTGGCAGGCCCTCACTTAATTCAGTCGGACGTCGTCGCCTGGTCCCAAGATCGGGCTTGTTTGCTATGTGCTTGCGGGTTTGAGCGCTAGGACCTCGAGCACATCGCTGCGGAGATACAGGCTGTGGGTAGAAGCGAACAACGAGCATTCGGCGATCTGATGGTCGTGCTCATCGGGCGCCTGCCAGAGTGGCAATACCAGCCTGACCGACGCGGGGCCAGCTTGGAAAAAATGATCAGAGCGCAGCGCAAGGAGTTTGCCTATAACCTCGAGGAAAGCCCGAGTCTGCGCGTCAAACTCCAGGACGGCATCTGGCTGGATATGGTCTGGGCCAAGGCCGCCACGCTGGCGGCCACCGAGACCGGCCTGGATTGCTTTACCGACGCCGTCTGGTCCACGAGTCAAGATGTCCTAGAGCTAATCTGGCTGCCGGAATGATCCGCCTGCGCGGTGCCCGCACCCACAACCTCAAGAACCTTGATCTGGACCTCCCGCGCGATCGGTTGATCGTGGTGACGGGTCTCTCAGGCTCGGGCAAATCCTCCCTCGCCTTCGACACCATCTACGCCGAGGGCCAACGCCGCTACGTCGAGTCGCTATCCGCCTATGCCCGGCAGTTCTTGTCGGTGATGGAGAAGCCGGACATCGACCACATCGAGGGTCTGTCCCCGGCCATCTCGATCGAGCAGAAGACGACCTCGCACAACCCCCGCTCTACCGTCGGTACCATCACGGAGATCTACGACTACCTGCGCCTCCTGTTCGCTCGGATCGGGATCCCGCGCTGCCCGCAGCATGGGGCGGCGCTCGAGGCCCAGACGGTCAGCCAAATGGTCGATCAGGTGCTGGCCTTGCCGCCGGGGGAGCGGCTCATGCTCCTGGCCCCGGTGGTGTCCGCGCGCAAGGGCGAGTACCAGCGCCTGATCGCGGAACTGCACGCCCAGGGGTTCGTGCGTGCGCGTATCGACGGCGAGCTCTGCGACCTGGACAGCCCGCCGGACCTGGACCTGAAGAAGAAACACGACATCGAGGTGGTCATCGACCGCTTCCGGGTGCGTGCCGACTTGCAACTGCGCCTGGCGGAGTCCTTCGAGACCGCGCTCGCCCTCTCCGGCGGCATCGCGCGCGTCGCCCCGCTGGCGGCCCCCGCGGACCCGGACCTGGAGAGCAACCTGCCCGCACGGCCCGAAATCACGTTCTCCGCCACCTTCGCCTGCCCCGTCTGCGGCTACAGCATCCAGGAACTGGAACCGCGCCTGTTCTCCTTCAACAACCCGGCGGGGGCCTGTCCGTCCTGCGATGGCCTGGGGGTGGAGCAGTTTTTCGACCCGGCCAAGGTGGTTGCCCAGCCCGGGGTGAGCCTGGCCGCGGGTGCCGTGCGCGGTTGGGACCGGCGCAACGGCTATTACTTCCAGATGGTTCGGTCGGTCGCCGACCACTATGGCTTCGATGTAGAGACCGCCTGGGTCGACCTGCCGGAGGCGGCCCGCCAACTGGTGCTGTACGGTTCCGGCAAAGAGAAGCTCAAGCTCAAGCTCCCCCACGAGAGCGGCAGCGGCAAACTGCGCCCCTTCGAGGGGATCATCCCCAACCTGGACCGGCGCTACCGTGAGACCGACTCCAGCACGGTGCGCGAGGAACTGGCCCGCTATCTGTCCCACCATCCCTGTCCGACCTGCAAAGGTGCCCGCCTGAACGAGGCGGCACGCCACGTCTTCGTCGCCGAGCGCAACCTCCCGAGCCTCTCGGCGCTCCCGGTGGGCGAGTGCCTGGCTTGGTTCGAGGGGCTGCGGCTTCCCGGCCGGCGCGGCGAGATCGGCGCCCGGATCACCCAGGAGATCGCGACCCGCCTGCGCTTCCTCACGGACGTGGGGCTCGACTATCTCACCCTGGCCCGCAGCGCCGAGACCCTCTCCGGCGGCGAGGGCCAGCGCATCCGGCTAGCGAGCCAGATCGGCGCCGGTCTGGTCGGCGTCATGTACATCCTGGACGAGCCATCCATCGGCCTGCACCAGCGCGACAACGCCCGGCTGCTCAAGACCCTGACCCATTTGCGCGACATCGGCAACACCGTCATCGTCGTCGAACACGACGAGGAGGCGATCCGCGCCGCGGACCTGGTCATCGACATGGGGCCGGGCGCCGGGGTCCATGGTGGGGAGGTGGTCGCCCAGGGCACGGCCGCCGAGATCGCCGCCAACCCCAAATCACTCACTGGCCGCTATCTCAGCGGCGACCTGCGCATCGCGATCCCGCAGCACCGCACCCCGTCGGACCCGGACCGTCAACTGCGCATCCTGGGCGCCACCGGCAACAACTTAAAGAACGTTGATGCCGCCATCCCGGTCGGCAGTTTCTGCTGTATCACTGGGGTCTCGGGCTCCGGCAAGTCGACGCTCATCAATGACACCCTGTTCCCGGTGGCCGCCCGGCTGCTCAATGGCGCCAGCCTCACCCCCGCCCCCCACCGGGCCATCGAGGGTCTGGACTACTTCGACAAGATCGTCGACATCGACCAGAGCCCCATCGGCCGCACCCCCCGCTCCAACCCCGCCACCTATACCGGGCTCTTCAACATGGTGCGCGACCTCTTCGCCGCGGTGCCCGAGGCGCGCTCGCGCGGCTACGGCCCCGGCCGCTTCAGCTTCAACGTCAAGGGCGGGCGCTGCGAGGCCTGCAAGGGCGATGGGCTCATTCGGGTGGAGATGCACTTCCTGCCCGACATCTATGTCCAGTGCGACACCTGCAAGGGCCGCCGCTATAATCGGGAGACGCTCGAGGTCCGCTATAAGGGCCGCACCATCGACGAGGTGCTCAACCTCACCATCGAAGACGCCCTGCCCTTCTTCGCCCCGGTCCCGCTCATCCACCGCAAGCTCCAGACCTTAATCGACGTGGGGCTCGCCTATGTACGCCTGGGCCAGAGTGCGACGACGCTCTCCGGCGGCGAGGCGCAGCGCGTCAAGCTCTCCCGGGAACTGAGCAAACGCGACACCGGCCGCACCCTCTATATCCTGGACGAACCCACCACCGGCCTGCACTTCCACGACGTGGCGCAATTGCTCGAGGTCCTGCACCGCTTGCGCGACCACGGCAATACCGTCATCGTCATCGAGCACAACCTGGACGTCGTCAAGACCGCCGATTGGGTCATCGACTTGGGGCCGGAGGGCGGGGACAAGGGGGGCGAGATCATCAGCGTTGGAACCCCGGAGTGCATTGCGGCGGACGACGGGTCCCATACCGGACGCTTTCTTAAACCGCTGCTGACCCGGGGATGGTAGGGCGCGCCGTGCGGGACGCCCTGTCCGATCGGCGCGGCCGGCAGCGCTCCCGCGATCCCGCCGGCGCACGGCACTGCGCTTGTCCACCCCAGGCTGCCGGGTGGCCGGATCGATGACCAAGGCCGCGGTGCAGACCGCTGCCCGCGCGGGCGCGCCCGGGTGGACGGACCCTGAGCCGGGAGCCGCCCAGCCGCCAAGTCG
>Ga0247844_1004527_pt1 | contig 18756 bp, 15 predicted proteins | sample LaCtaG_FD_192421 | JGI IMG/M metagenome (GOLD analysis project Ga0247844, IMG submission 192421) | Freshwater microbial communities from meromictic Lake La Cruz, Castile-La Mancha, Spain - LaCruzMarch201714.5m_1 | ecosystem: Environmental > Aquatic > Freshwater > Lake | place: Spain: Castile-La... | reverse complement strand
TATGCTGTACCTAACAGTCATGATGGAAAGATTAATACAGCATATCATACCGCAGGTGGAAATCAAAATCCTAAATTGGAAATTACTTTTCCTCAAAGACGTGATATAAGAAGAATCGTATTTGATCATCGCAGTGATTGTTGTAATGATCGTGTCTCTAATGGTGGATCAATTGTTATTTCAGGGCCTACAGGATGGAGTGCAGATTACAAATTCGGTAATGTAAGTGGTAATGCAAATGCAGATAGATTTAATTATAGTTTTGACTTACTTAATGGAAGGGAAGTAAGAGTTGTTGACTTACCTGTAAACAATCAAAAGTTTTTAGTAAAAGATCCTCATAAGAATAAATGTATTGATGATAGAGCTGCTACTACCGGAGGACAGCAACTTTATGTTGTTGGTTGTGACCCTAATAATAGAAATCAACAATGGACTTATGATCACTCTACAGGATTAATTAAAAACGCTAATAAAAATCTTTGTTGGGATGATGGAGGTTGGTCTGTCGGTAACAAAAACAGTGGTAATCCTAAGATGACAACTCAACCTTGTGATCCTAATAATAAAAACCAACAATGGAGATACTCTACAAGAACAAGACAATTTTATAATCCTAATAAGACAGATCAGTGTATAGATGATAGTACTGATGGAAACTCAATGTATTTATGGGACTGTATTATGAATAATGTTAATCAACTTTTTGATATTGTGAGAATTTAAATTATTGTTGTTTCTCTTTTTTTTCAAAATTATTATTTCTTTTGAAAAAAAATCTTTTACTTACTTTTAAAATATGACAAGTAAAACGTTTCAATACGTGGTGGCAATAGGTTCACTCGCCGTTATTGCTGGTATTGTTATTGCTGTTCAATCAAAGAAACAAAAAGATGATCAAAAACCTAAATTAAAAAAGGAAGACTTATTAACAGGTCTTGGGACAAGTGAAACTAGTAATACTTTTATAGATACTGATTCAGATGAGGCAACTAAAATGTGTCTTCCTCTTTCCTTAAAAAACACTTGTATGTCCTATACAGATATTGAGTATTTACCTGAACTTCCCGCATTTTCAAATCCTGCACTTAATCCTTTTATGAATAGAGATAAACCAACTTATCAATATAATAAAAATAAGTTAGAATACCCTAAACACATTAGAGAAGGTCTTTTCTATATCCAAGTTGGAGATAATGTGTTATCAAGACGAACAAATGGTAGTTTATATATGGATACCAATAGTTCTGATGATCAATTTAAACTTCAAAGAAAAATATTTGATCTTGATACAAAATCAGCAACAAAGAACTTAACTAAAGATATGTTCTTGCCTGTAATGTTAAAATCTATTCCGAATCAGTCAGGAACTTCAGGGACATTTGAATTTTATCTAAAAAATTTTGCTGGACCATTTTCAGGTAACAATAACGGTGGAGATTTTACAAATATTGCTCCACAAAATCAAAAATTTATCGGAACTGTTTTCCCTCAAGATAAAACATTTTTCCTAATTCATGGTGCAGATGGTACATTGTTGCATCCTCATGTATCAGGAGATGGTGCAGGTTTGGTAAGAGCAGATCAGTGGACTAGTTGGGAAACAAATTGGAGAGGTTGGAGTAGAAATGAAGTAAAATTTATTCCTACTGGTGATAAAGATAAAAGTTATTACATTCAGTTTGTTATAAATAGAGGTTTTTTTAATGCAAAGAGTGATAATTATGTAGATTTTAATGGAAGTATCGGATCAAATCGTGCAAAATGGTTAGTTGAATTCTCAGGACAATGGCAAATTGGAGGAGTTGGCGCTTACAGAATTAAATCTGTTTCAAACAATTTATACATCACTTGGTCCAATCAAGTAGGTGTTTCTTGGGTAACACTAACACCAGGAGGAACATGGATTGGTATTTATGATAAAAGTAATTTTAAATGGGGAGGATATCTTTTCAGATTAACATCACGTCAATCTGGAGATAATTGGGATGATTCCATTCCAGATAGTGGAACACTTATTCAATACGCCAGAGCAAATAACTTTGAAAGAGCAGGTTATGGCGTTGATGATAGAAACAGAAAATATTGGAATAGAGATTCGGATGCTGGTGAAGGAGGTAATTGGGAAAATCACGCACTATTACAAGCAAGAAAACATCGTCCTCAAATACCTGAATACGAAATGAACTCTATTGGTGTTAACACCAATATTACAGATGATGCATCATGTCTTTTCATTGTTGAACTGGACGAAAGAAATCGCATGTTCTTTAAACATAAACAATCCGGATTATACTTATCTTCCTACGCTCCTTTCCTTGTATCGAAATCTTCTGCAATCAATATGGATCACGCTGCATGTAAACTCCATCCTGTAATAACAAAAGAAAGAGCACAATATTATTATCAAGCTTCGTTAAAATATTTGCAAGATAAATCAAGTTTTATCGCCCATTTTTGTGGATATGGCGGAGATACAAGTATTAAATTCCCTGATGGAACACTAAAAATTGGTGGTGGAATGGAACTTTCTTCAGATCCTGTAACTGCTGCTTTTGAAAAAATTTGTGCTTGTAATATGAACTATCGATTTTATGAAAATATATTTTGTTCAGATGAAATGTTAAAAAAAATGTTTAATATAACTGATTCAAAAGATGTAAGTATATTAAGAGGAACACTTAAATGCGGTCAACCAAATTGTATCTACCCTCTTTGTAGAGATATATATAAACTTGGTGAAACACAAGCATTATTTAATAAATTAAAAACAGCAGTAGATGAAGGTTGTGGAGCAACAACACTTTGTTTTTCTAATTTAACAATAAATAATACTGGAACTATTTCAGAATCACCTATGACTTTTGAAAATAAACAGAAATGTGGTAATGATTTAGCGGCACAAATTAATAAAGAGTTAACCGGACCATCAAGATGGAAAGATCAAACTAAAAAGGACATTATCATAAGAGAATATAAATGTACAACAGGTGAAAAACCAAATATTACAATAGTTCCATCTGATTCACAATTCTGTCCACCTGCCGAACAGTATAATTTTTCAAAAAGCACAATGGCAACTTCTATAAGAAATAAGAAAATGATTTACACCATTTCAAATGTTACTGGTTCATTCGAACCATCACCTTCTGCTGATAACACAATAAAATCAATGATTTTAAGTAAATATAATCTTCAAGGAGTTACTGATTACGAAATTATTCCTGATTATAGTAAAAAACAAATTATCATTGAATCTAAAAACGAAATCCAATGTCCTGCACCACAAACCTTATGTGAATATAACCCCACTCTTAAAAAATGGTTTACAAGAAATACATACACTCGTCCCGCCGACTCTCAACTTACAATCGAACAATTTAATCAAGCGTGTGCATCCAGTACTCCTGAAGGTTGTGCTTCAAATAATGATTGTACTGTTGGAACAAGGCTTATTAAACAAGCGTGTTCTACTTCCACATCAGAAGAAATATTTGAATTCCCCATCACTCGTCTCCCTTCAGGTGCTGGAAGAAGTTGTGAAGCAGTAGTTACTTCAACTCTTAATAATGCCAGTTATACAGTTACAAAAGTCGATGATAACATTGTTCGCGCAACCAAAATATGTGATGAAGATAATAAATGGAGCACTACTTGCTCTCCTGATTCAAACGTTAATCGCCTTGTACAAAAAATTACTCAATGTATTCCTCAAGGTAATACTCGCTGTGTTGACAAAGTTTGTATCGACTGGCCTTCTGGTGCGACTATTGAAAATGAATATACTGCAAACACTGCTGACCCCAGTAAAGGCACAAGAAAAATTACGGTAAATCTTACTGATCTTGACGCATCTAAACTAACTACAACAGAAGTTACAAACTTCATTAAATCTCGTCTCAATATTAATGATACTATGCAAGTAACTTCAAACGGGAAACAACTTATTGTCATTATTAATTATAATTGTGGAACCATAGATAAGAAATATGAATCACAATGTGTTTATGAAAATGGTAAATGGGTGAAGAAATTTAAAAATGTTTATAAAAATCCTACTGGAATTAGTGGAGATCAGTTCAATCAATCTTGTAAACCGTCTACTCTCGCTGGTCAAGAAGATTGTAAAGACAATAAAGATTGTGAAATCACACTGGATTCAAGTGTTTCTAATGCTTGTGTAAATAGTAAGCAAAAAATCGGATTCTCTATAAGCAAAAACTTATCTGGTTCTGGTAAATCTTGTTTAGTGGTTGCTAAAGAACAAAATGCTGATTACACATTTACACTTGACCCCACTAATGTTAATAAAATTATTGGAGAAAAGAGTTGCACTATTACTAATCAATGGGAAAATACATGCGTCGCTGATTCTAACAACACAAATCGTCTCTTAAATAAAATTAAGACTTGTCTTCCTGCCAACAATGACGAATGTAAAGATAAAATCTGTATTGACTGGCCTTCTGAATCTTCTATTTCAACCGTTTATGAACCTCTTGCCAATCAAGGAAAGGGTAAGAAGATTGTAACAGTAACCATGTCAAATGCTGATAGAAATCTCATTCAATCTAATGCAGAAGTCAGAAGTTTTATTCAATCAAAATTAAATACAACTGACGCAGTTACTTATACTTATGATGGCAATAAACTTATCATTACTGTTGACTATAGTTGTGGAACTCTTGAGAAAAACTATGAACAAGAATGCGCATTAGTAAATGGAAACTGGATCAAGAGATATACTCAATCTTACAAAAATCCTACTAACATAGATACATCAAAACTACAAGAACTTTGTGCTCTCGCTAATCCAAGTGGTGAAGAAAATTGTGATGCCAATAAAGATTGTGAAGTTGTATTTGATAGCACCATTGATGCCACTTGTGCAAATGGAAAGCAAAGAGTCGGATACAAGTTAAGTAAACCTCCTAATAAAGATGGTAAGTCATGTATGGATGTATTAAAAACAATTGAACCGAGTGTTTCTTTTACGCTTCAAAATGGTATTTACACTGGGGAGAAAACATGTGCCATGCCTGTACAGAATATTGATTGTCAAGTAGGTGATTGGGGAGCATGTAGTGTTCCTTGTGGTGGAGGAAAACGCACTCGTCCTATTAAAGTAAGTAAACAAGGTAATGGAAAAGAATGTGGTGCTTTGGAAGAATCTTGTAATACCCAAGCATGTCCTCCTCCAACTACTGAAAGTGTGGATTGCAAAGTTGGAGACTGGGGTGATTGTACGGTTACTTGTGGTGGTGGAACACGCACTCGTCCTATCTTAGTCAAAAAACAAGGAACTGGTGCTGATTGCCCTTCCACCAGTGAACCTTGTAATACTCAAGATTGTCCTCCTCCTCCTGTTAATAGTGTTGATTGTCAATTAACAGAATGGAGTGAGTGTAGTAAACCTTGTGGGGAAGGAACACGTTCTCGTCAAATTACAGTTAACAAACAAGGTAATGGAAAAGACTGTGGATCTTTATTTGAAAAATGTAATACTCAAGCATGTGAGGAAAAGAAGAAAGAAATTTCTTCTTCTGATGACAGCACAAATAAGATGCTTATGGGTGTGGTTGGTGTTATGGCAGTTGTATTGATTGGTGGTGGTGTGGCATTTGCAATGAGAAAGAAATAAATGAGAAATTAAAATAAAATTTTAAATAAAACATTTTATAAAAATGAAAGTATAAAATGTTTTGGAATAGTGTATTTTTTTTAATGGGGTTCGCTATCGCTTATTATAAATTTAATTTTCTAAAGAATATTTCTTGTTTCTTTACAACTTTAGAATCACGTTTGTCCAACTTAAAATCCTTGTATAAAAACATTCTTGAAACAGAGAATAATGAGAAGGGAGAACAGCGTTCTTTCCGATGGAGTTCTGTATTCAAGTGTTGTAAATTCGTTTATCATCTTTGTCAAGAACAGGTAATTATTCATTTTAGAAAGCGGCTATTCACACCTATTTTTATTAATAACAATAAAGTTCTATATCCCTTGTTTGTTCACAATGATATTAAGTATGTAGCATTATCAAATTCTTCTAGTATGAATAAGACGGACGTGTTAAGTGTTCGTTTTAATCCAGAAGATTTAACAAGAGTAAACAAACTTAATGAAAAACTATTATTAAATGTGTTGAACATCTTTGAAATGGAAAAATTAAAACCAGATGATTTTAATGTAGAATCCATTAAGTTTGATGTTTTGAATAAATTTTATGAGTTAACAGAGGTAAGATTTGAAAAAAATCAACCTATTTTGTTGTAAAAGTATATATTTTAATTAATATTTTTTAATTAAAATCTTTACGTTGATATAAAATGTCTACAATCGCAATAAAAAGTAATCCAAAACTATGGGAAGAGGTTAAAAATAAAATTATTAAAGGAAGTAAAGGAGGTCCTCCTGGTAAAATAAGTGCTAGAAAAATGCAAATAGCAGTTGCCGAATATAAATCAAGAGGAGGAGGGTATATTGGAAAAAAATCTCCTCGTAATTCTCTAACTAAGTGGAGTAAAGAGAAATGGGGGTATATTTCACCTAGAGGAAGCAAGAGTAAAACTGGAAGATACTTACCTGAAAAAGTTAGAAAAATGTTGACACCTCGTGAAAAGGAAATTGAAAATAAAAGAAAGGGATCACGTCGAGGACAATGGATTCCTTATAGTCCCAGTGTTACAAGAAAAATGCATAAAGCAGGTGTAATCAAATCTGTTAAATCACGAAAAACATCAAGAAAAAACTCAAAAAAAAACCTCACGTAAAACTTCAAATAAAAAATCAAGAAAGTAAATTCTTTTTAATTATTCTTAATTATTTTTATCATTCTTTTCATGTGATTTTAATTGTTGTTGAAACTTTTTAACGTAGTATTGTAAAGAAGGCACTTTATAATTTTGATCAATGTAGATACCAGTGATTAATCCAGAGACAAAAATAATGATGTTGTTCATTATTTTTGTATATAGGTAAATATAAAATTATTTTTAATTCAAACCTATAGGTCTATTTTTTTTAGTTTAAAGAAATTCCATTTTCCATTTTCACCTACACTTTTCCAAAAAATATAAAAATTAATATATATAACTGCTTACCAACTGCGAAACATCTTTACAAATTCTGTATTTTCTCGAATCGTATATCACTCGAGATAATACTTTTTTCTGAAGTTTTCTACCCCATTTAAAACATCTACATAATTTGTAATAATCATCTTTTGAAAACTCTTGTCCATTAAGATAATATTCATTCATTGTTGTATTGTTATACTTTTTAATAATTGCTGGAGCGTTTAACCTATGGATTAAATCTCCAGTCTTCCATGTTAAAATAGTCTTGTATGTATGATCTGTTTTACTAATATTAAATACTTCTGGATCATTTTCTAACAGTGGTAACTCATCATATAAACAAATATTGTATCTTGAAAAAATAATAGAAGGACCGCTATACCGAAATGTGTTTCCATGATTAAACCAAATTTTATAAACATTCCAAGTTACCAATATGCCACTATTCAAGTATCCTATTTCCACTGCTGGTAAATCATTATCTCTATGAATCTTATCGTCTTTGAAATATATATTAATTTCAAATAGGGTTTTAATACCGTCATGAGATTTATAAAACAGTTTTACCTCGCCATTTTCACAGAGTTCAGATTCCAGTAAGTATAATATATCAAGAATACCAGTATGATAATGTGCACATTCACAAAATATTTGATTGATCATAGTCTCTTTTATTGTAATGTGACGAAATTCATGGACATTCTCAATGATTGCAGAGTATTCATTCAAAATGTTCATTTTTTTCAACAAACAAAACATACAATAAATAAGAATGTGAATAATCAATTTTTTATTTATGATAAATAAAAAACTTATAATGCTTTTTTAATCTAAATTCTCTATAAGATTTACACCTTTAGGTGTGTGTGTGTGTCTGTCCATTTTTTATATACCCCTTTGGCAAAATTTTATAAAAGTTTATTGAAAAAGTTTTATAAAAAATAATTAAAAAGTTTTATTAATTTTTTTTGAATTATAATAGAAAATCTATTGTAATTAGTTTCTCTTTTTATTTACACAATACTCTATTATATAGGAATGTCCATTATAAACTATTGGTAAGGGAAAAAATAATAGAACTTTCCAATAACCTTTATTAGTTTTATTATTTGTATTGATTTTCTATTACAATTAAATTTGTGTAAAATGTATATCACCGCTAATATTACAGGATACTCCTAAATACTTATCTAATATATAAAGTTCATCATAAGATATGGGTTGTGTTACATCCGACCATTTAAATTCAACACAATATCCATCTGCTGGATATTCAATCTTTTTTATAAGTCCAACTTTCATGGCGATCAAAGATGTATGACACGAATAATGTTTTTCTAATAAGACTTCAGGTATACAGTAACCACCATATCTTAATACTGCTTGATAGTTTTGCAAATCAATCGTTCTCAAAACTTCGATAAAGGCGCTATCATCATTTATAAAATACCTACCTGTAAGTTTTATTACAACATCATTGTCTTTTAATTGTAAAAAATCTATAACATGATTTACATCTTTCAACTCTTTGTAACCTTTGTTGTTTGTGTCTCTTATATGATTATTTTTTGTATATATAACAGGTATACCAAACTCATCTAAAAATGTTTTAGTATCCTCGGTATGATTATTTTCAACAATGACTAATTGTATTTTTCCAATAGTTGGATTACTGATACTGTTGAATAGTTTAATTGCTTGTGTAATACCTTTTTTATACTGGTTTTTTCTAATTTCATATTGAAAATTAATTAGAGAGCATGTGATAACAACATATACATTGGTCATTTGTAATTATTTCTATTATTTGTATTAGTCTTATTGGTAATTCTTATTGTTTTTAATTGATTTAATTAGAAACAATAAAACATTATATGATATTTTATATACACTGGCAAATATGAAAATTAAATTTATTATTAAATCTGTTATACAGCAAGAAACAAAATGCATTTGTTTAACTGACGTAGAAGATTGTTTTATCTGCTTTGAAACAGAGTTTGATCCGCTTACAAATGTAAACCAGATGATTTCTTTATTTGAGTATTGCAAACCCTTATTAGAAAGTGAAACTAGAGAAGACTATTTGAAAATCTGTGACGAATTATTTTTACCTGTGGCAAAAACAAATGATGAAATAATTAAAAAAGGTGAAATTAAAATTGTGCCATATGATAAGAACAATATATACGATAATTTTTGTATCATGGATTTGAATGAGACGGGTTATATTTTTGTGAAACGTTATAAGTTTATGGAAAATGTATTTACATGTGGTGTAAAGGATTGGTTAGAATTGCATTATCCATTAGAACAGTTTGTTGATTCTAATAATGAATTGGATAAAGAAGGTATGGAGATACGTTCACTGATTGAAAAGGTAAGCGCAATCAAAAATCTAAGTGGATTAGATGAAGATTCCATTGCGTATATATATTAATTTTTCCTTTTTTTTCCTTAGTTTGCTTAAAACATTTTTTTTTGTTTTTCATAAAACATGACTTCTCTTACATCACAAGAAGTTTCATTAACAGTATCACAAAAGAATTCCAATAGTAATTTATCACATGTAATAGGTGGTGTCAAATCAATATCAATAATTTGAGGTTCAACTTTATTATCTTTATCATCTTTTTCACTTGTTTCTAAAGGTGCTTTAATTGATTTAGCAGTATCATATACCATCTCACCATTAGGCATACGTATTTTCAACTCATTTATACTATTGTAAGATTTTGTTTTAGATGATATGACTTTCACACGAGAAATTTGTTTAATTTGATTAAAGTCAAACCCAAGGATATAATTTCTATCATCTTGTTTTACAGGGTTCCATCCAGTTGCTTTATCTTGATCAAAAGCATTTTTAGCACTAGAATCATCTTTATGCTCAATAGGTTTAGTTACATAAAGTATTACATTTTTTATTTGCACTTCTTTTTCACGTCTGTTCATTAAGACAAGGATAAGTCCAATAACAATAATGGCAACGATAAGTAGAATAGGAATCATATTTGAGAATGACACAAGATTTTTTTCAATAATTTTTATTTATTGAAAAAAATTGATTTTTTCCACTATTCAAAACAGAAAAGTGCTTTATATATAAGTTTTCCTTTTACATTTGAAATCATGACTGAGTGCCTTATCAAATCTGTTGATCATTTGAAGTTTTCGATCTTCAAAAATGAGGAGGTAGAAGAAGGTAGCGCTTGTGAGATTACTCAAGCAAATGTAGGTGGTGCAAATAGTGTTTATGCTCCTGAACTTGGTTGTATTGAGGAGAAGAAGGAGTGTGCAACTTGTGGCGGTGATATGAGAAGTTGTCCTGGTCATTTTGGTCATATCTCTCTCAATGTGCCTATCCCTCACCCTTTCTATAAATCTCACATTGCCAAGTTTTGCAATGTGTTTTGCAAGAACAAGTTATGTAACCGTCTTCTCATGAAGAAAGAGCATGTGCAAATTCTTGTAACTACTGGCAAGAGGGGTCATAAACGACTTGATGATATTTTGGATCTGTGTGCAAAGAATGAGGAGTGTCCTCATTGTGAAGAACCAAATGGTATGGTAAAGTATTGTCCAAAGGATAACAAGTTTTTTATTTATTACAAAGGTAAAGAAGCGCGTTATCCATTTAATTTCAAAGAGATAAGTGTTTTGTTCAAGAACATTAGAGAGAAGGATTTGAAAATTCTTGGTTTCAAACCAGAGGAGTTTCATCCAAAGGATATGCTTATTGAGAAGTTTCCTGTTTCACCTCCTGCTGTTCGTTTGCCTGTGTTGTTTGATGGTAATTATGCTCATGACGATATTACTTACAAGTATATTGAGATCATCAAGGCAAACAATAAACTCAAGGATTTGAAGAATGAGAAGAAGGAGTCGGATTTGATGGAGGCACTTGATTATCATATTAGCACCATTATGGATAACACAAAGAAGAAAGTGAGAGATAACAACAATAGAATTATCAAGTGTTTTAGTAGTCGTATTTCTGGAAAGAAGGGACATATTAGAAAGTATATTTGTGGTAAGAGAACGGATTTTTGCGCAAGAACAGTTATTGGCCCCGAGGTAAACTGTATGGTAGATGAAGTGATTATCCCTCCAGAGGTGGCACAGAAATTGACGATCCCTGTTAATGTGAATAGTATTAATATGGATCACTGCAAAGAGTTGATTAAGCAAAACAAGGTGAACTACATTATTAGTAAGCGCACGATAAATGGTGTGGAGAAGGAGATTCAGTTTAATATGAAGTATGCTGCTTTTGAAGTGAAGGGAACGACGTTGGTGGATGGTGATATCATAGGTCGCACAACGAATGGAAAATTTGATCTTCTTGATTACAATAAGTGTTTGATCAAGAAGGGTAAGTTTGAGTTGAAGGAGGGAGATAGGATTTGGAGGAATAAGCAATGGATCAATGCGGTGATATCAAAGAAGAGAGAGATTACTCTCAAGGAGGGAGATATTGTGGAGAGACAGTTGCAAAATGGTGACTGGGTTGTGCTGAACCGTCAACCCAGTTTAAGAGCAGATAGTATGCGTGCCAAAAAAGTTCGCATCATTCCTGGCAAAACTTTCAGGTTCAACCTTGCTTCAACTGAAGCTTATAATGCGGATTTTGATGGAGATAAATATCATCTTGTCTCCAACAGGCGACTGCTCAATAGGTTGTTCTCGACATCTATTGAGGTAAACAGTGTAACGAGAACCATGATATAATCGTCTAGTCTTACATTTACTTTTAATTATGTAAGGCAAGACTCTCAAATTGCGGGAAACTCCTAAAGCTTTGAATACCAAGCATATGTAGTGATACATATGTGGCCAGGGTAATGACCTCGGGTATGGTAAAAACTTCAAAGATAATAATATCACAATGGACAATCCGCATCCAAGCTTCTTATTATGTAAGAAGAAGGTTCAGAGACTAAATGGGAGTCGGTCATTTAATAAATGGCTTAAGATATAGTCCACCCCCATCCGAAAGGATGCTCTTATGTAGTTATAAGAGGAACGATGAAATCAAGCGGAAATGCTTGATGGAGTTTGGTAGATCTGAGAAATAAAATCTGCTTATTCTCGGGTCACTGGGAGATGAACGTGTGGTCAAATTTCGGTGAAAAGAGTGCAGCAGAACACTCAGAGATTTTATCGGTGGAGGCGAATTTTACATCAGGACAGCACTCTCGTCCTATCATTGCTATGAAACAGGATGCAATGACTGGTGGATACTTGTTGACATTTGGTGATGTTATTATTGACAAGGCAACTTTCTTTGATTGTATTGCACTTGAGCATTTTGATTTTGATATTATGGAGAAGTATGATCACATCCTTGATGTCTATCGTTGGAAAGGTATTTATAAAGAGGAGGAACAAAAGTTGAGAACAGAGATTGAGAAATTGCATGAGAAGGCATCTGATATGATTAAGAGAAATAAAAAGTATATTGAAGAGTTCAACACTCTTAAAACCTCTGGTAAAAAAGCAGATAGAGAGCGTCGTGAAACTATTAAGAGAATGAATGAGAGTATTAAAGTAAAGCACAAAGAAATCAAAGAAGATATTGAAAATAAAAAGAAAAACTTTGACGTGATCGTTGAAGAACGTCTTATGTTTTCAGGAAGATCACTGTTTTCCTATCTTCTTCCAAACAACTTTGAATATACTTTCAAGAATGACATGTCCCCTGATGGTAAACCTGTGCAAATCACAAGAGGAGTTATGTTATCAGGAACTCTCGATAAGAAAGTTCTTGGATCTTCTGCAGGGTCTATCTCTCATCAGATTTTCTTGCAATACAATGCAAAGAAGGCATGTGAGTTTGTGTCTTATTATCAGATGATTATTAATAGATGGTTGCTTACAAGAGGTTTGAGTGTTGGTATTGAAGACTGTGTTCCCAAGTTGATTAATTCTGAGAAGGAAAAGACGGAGATCGTTTCAATGAAAGATACAGAAAAACTAGAAGAGCACAGAAAGAAAGGATCAAAGATTGTCGAATTTACAAAGAAGTCTTATATGTGTGTAGAGAAACTAGAAAAAACACAACAAAACCTTATTCAAAAAGAGTCAGCAAAGTGTTTCTCTAATGCTCTTCTCACTATTCAAACGGAGGAGGATGAGGAGTTGCTTGAGATTAAGATCAACAACGCTCTAAACAACGCTCGTGATATTTGTCAAAAACTTGCTAAAGATGCACTTGAACCTACTAATGCTTTTGTGTCTATTATTCGTTCAGGTGCTAAGGGTAATGATAACAACATTACTCAGATTACTTCAATGCTTGGACAACAGAACATGGGTGGCATGAGAATGCAGTTGACATTTGGAGGAAGAACTTTGCCGCACTTTAAGAAAAACTGGGAAGAGGATGCCAAGACATCTGAGATGAGTAGTGAAGCAACTGAAAAGATGTTTCAATCTCGTGGTTTTGTTACCTCTTCTTTTTATAAAGGTTTGAGTCCTTCTGAGTTTTACTTTCACGCTGTTGGTGGCAGAGAAGGTGTGATTGATACTGCTATTAGAACTGCTAATACAGGTTATACACAAAGAAAGATGATCAAGATGATGGAAGACTTGCGAGTGAACTATCTTGGTGTTGTGGAAACTGCTAACAACAAGATTATTTCATTTGATTATGGAGGTGATAATTACGATGGTTCAAAGGTGTTATACAAGAATGGTAAACCTACTTTTGTTGATATTGAGAGTTTGTGTAGTCGTCTTAATATGGATCATGAGTGGGATGTGTTTACAAAGATGAAGGAGGATAATAAAAATGTTACTACAGATATAACAAATACTACTAATATTGAAATTGTTGAAGATAATTCTGAATCAAAGAAGGAGGACGATAATAGCGAAGATGAAAAAGAAGTTCAGTATCATGGATTTGTATGGGAAGATTTTATAAAGACAAATATTTATAAGTTGACTGAACAAGATTTTAAAAAAATTAATTATACTTCCAAGTATGATATTCCTGCAGATTTAAATAAACTTGATAGTAAAAATGTATCTATAAAAACAAGTGGAAACAAGAAGGCGATTTGCATGGCAGATTGTTTGAGATTCTATGATTCTGTTTCATCCGATGAAAATCTTAGTTGTGTAGTTGTATTGTATGATCAAGTAGATAATGAGAAATTATTGAGTGAAATTGTAGAATTAGACTTAACAAAGTCTGTAGATATTTTGTTCAAAGATGTTAAACGAGAAGAAATAGAGCACTTACATGAGTTGGTTAGAAAAGTTCCGCACAAAAGAAAACCAACAGATGAAGAATATAATGAGATGTATACATATCGCGATTTGATTCAGAAAAAGTCTGGATATATTCATTTTGATATCAAATGTAATAGTCAACAAAGTAGATTGCAGTGTTCCATTACTAAGTTTCAAGATTTATTAAAACAACATAAAAATCTTGTTGTTGAGAGGAGTAAGACTATGTTTAAGGGTGTAAGTATTTTAAAAAAAGTAAAAAGTTCAAAGAGAAAGTTTAATAAGTAAGTTTTTTAAGTTATTTTGTTTCTTTGTATGTGTGTATTTTAAATAATAAAAATTGAATTTATAATTTTTATTATTACTATTGACAAAATGCAAGATAAAGGTCTAACAAGAAATACGATTGATAAGTTCTATACAAAGAAAGAAGTTGCAAAAGTATGTATTGAATTATTTGAAGATTTTGTAAATCCTTGTAAGGATGATATAATAATTGAACCTTCTGCAGGTTCAGGTGCTTTTAGCAATGAACTTTTTAAAAAATATAGTAATGCTATTGCAATAGATATTGAACCCGATGATGTAAACATTAAAAAAGAAGATTTTCTTGAAGACTTTGATTATGAAAAATTACAGAAAAACAAAGAAATTCATATTATTGGAAATCCTCCTTTCGGTAGGCAGTCAGGGTTGGCAAAAAAGTTTATTAAGAAAAGTGCAAGTTTTGCTAATAGTATATCTTTCATACTGCCAAAGAGTTTCAAGAAGGATTCTTTTCAAAAAACATTTCCATTACATTTTCATTTAGCATACTGTTATAATATACCTAAAAACTCTTTTCAGTTAAATGACAAAGACTATGATGTGGAATGTGTTTTTCAAATATGGATTAAAAAAGATGTTGAGCGTGTTATAAAAAATATTGAAAAATGTGATTTTTATGAGTATGTTAAACAAGATGAAAATCCAGATATAAGTTTTAGAAGAGTTGGTGTTTATGCAGGTGAAATATCAAGAGAAATTATAAATAAAAGTCCTCAGAGTCATTATTTTCTCAAGTTTAAGAGTAGTGAAAATAAAAATTTTATTGATAAATTTATTAAGGTGTATGAAGAACATAAAAATTTCTGTTTTGATAATACTGTAGGTCCAAAAAGTATTTCAAAAGGTGAGTTGGATTCATTTGTAAGTTCTATAGAAGAATTACTTATTTAATTTCTTAACCATTTTTCTACTTCCAATGCTGCTACACATCCTGATCCTGCGGCTGTTATTGCTTGTTTATATAATGGATCTTGAACATCTCCAACTGACCATATCCCTTTAACATTGGTTTCTTTTTTTTCATTTGTTTTTATATATCCAACATCATCAAGTTCTACAATGTTTTTAACAATATCAGAATTAGGTGTATGTCCAATTGCTACAAATAATCCTTTTATTTGTAGTTCTGAAATATTGAAAGAATTATTATCACTGGTTTTTAATATAAGTTTTTCAATACTTTTTGTTCCAGATATTTCAATAATTTCTGTATTCCATATTGGTATAATTTTTTTATTTGATAAAACTCTATCAATCATTATTTTACTTGCTCTTAATTGATACCTTCTATGAATAAGATATACTTGTGATGCTGTATGAGACAAATGCAATGCTTCTTCGCATGCAGAATCTCCCCCTCCAACTACGGCAATTGGAACATTTCTATAACAAGGTAAACTTCCGTCGCATACGGCACAAGTACTGATACTTTTATTCCAGAATGTGTCATAACCAGGTACGTATAATCTCTTAGGAGTTGAACCAGTAGCGATAATCAATGATTTTGCAAAATAAACATTAGACTCTGTATGTATTTTGAATATTTTATCTTCTTGTTGTTCAATCTTTTTAGCAGTTTCAGAGACAATAGTTGTTCCATATTTTAAACTTTGTTGCTTAAATCTTTCTGTAAGTTCATATCCATCAACTCCATCTGGGAAACCTGGAAAATTTTCAACTGTTTTAGTTGTTGTTAATAATCCTCCAGAAACAATCCCATCAGTAATATTACCCTCTATCATAAGAGGTGAAAGATTTGCTCTTGCTAAATAAATAGCAGCAGTGTGACCAGCAGGACCTGACCCAATGATAACGGTATTATATATCATATTTGATATACAATATAAGTGTTTTTAAAATGTATTCTTAAATTATAATAAACTTTCAATAAATTTGAATAAATCTTCTGGTGTTGCATGTCTTGTATTACTAAGCATATTTGATCTTATTAATGTTTCTGCAAACGCCCATCCAGCAATCATTGGATGAGTCTGAATACTAATTTCTTCATCTTTTATTTTTATCGCAATTCCAGTCTGATATAAATACATTCCAAGAACATTACTTTGACTGTATTTATAATCTATTTTTTTACGTTTCAACCATCTTGTAATAATACTTAAGGAATATGTTTCATTATTATTGTCATAGTTTTCATCTTCACTTAACTCACTTGAATCGCCTGCACGATTTTCATCTTTTCTATCCTGTTCGTTATAAGAGTTTTCCGTATTTTCCGTATTTTCCATATCTTCCATATCTTTACAGAAATTGGATATAGACATTTCTTTTTAATTTTGTATTATTCTTTTATATTAATGTTTTGAATTGACTTTATTATTTTAAAAACACTTTGAATATAATGTGTATATCATTTGAGGTTATTTGAAAAATGTATCGATTAATTTTTGAATTTGTATTTGTGTTTTCTTTTTTTGTTATTATACATAATTTATCTTCGTATTTGTATAATAAATTTTGTGCAGAGTTTTCTTTTTTTGGTATAATTAGTTCTTTTTTTATGATACCAACTCCTCAATGTCGCACTTTACTAACTATTATAAACTATACTTCAGATAGTTATGTATCAGGATTTTGTGCTGTATCAACTATAGTTTTCAAAAATTTATGCAATAAATTTCAACCATATAAGATATTTACTAAAAAAACAGATTAAGGTTTTCTATACACTTTCTCTTGTTCTTCAAGAATATTAATTGTAATATGTCTACCAAGTGCAAATAATAAGTCACTAAGTCTGTTAATAAAGATGTATGCTTGTTCTGAAATTTCATTTGCTTCAAGGAGAGGGATCATGCTTCTCTCTGCGCGTCTACAAACAGTTCTTGCAAGATGAGCATTACCTCTTGGAAGGATAAAGTTAGTAAGTCTTGGAACACTTGAATCAAACTTATCTGTCCAGTTTTCAAGAGTTTTAACATAGTTTTCATCAAAATCTGTTCGTGCAAGTTTTCTTTCTTGATCGCTTGACGATTCTCTCGGGGTGGCAATGTGACTTCCAAGATCAAGCAAACGAGATTGAATATATTCAATACAAGATTTGACTTCAGTCATAATATCAAGTTTTTTTGAGTAATGTTTATCTATAGCAGTATATCTCTCTTCAATTCCTGCTTTGAAGAATAGATCAAGGATGTCATCATATAATACACCAAGAACAGAGGAAAGTTCATCTACATCACCCACAGCAACACAGTAAAGAGAGTTTTTCAAGACTCTATCGCCATTATAAAGAGAGGTAGTTCCCTTGTCTCCAGTCTTGGTATAAAGTTTTGATTTTTTAATGGTTTCAGACATTTTATAATAGGGATAGTAATACTTTTTAAATTATAAAAAAGTAAAGTTTAAAACAATTTTTTAATTTTATTTTTAAAAGTTTTATAAAAGTTTTTTTTATCTTTTATTTGTACAACAAATTCAGAATGGCATATTCTAAGAAAAGTTCTCGTAAAGTTTCTCGCGCTCACTCAAAGAAGCACTCTGCTGTAAGAAAGCACTCTGCTAAAGTTTCTCCTAAGAAGTCTCCCAAGAAGTCTCCCAAGAAGTCTTGTCCTGCTGGTCAAAAGCGTATTCGTGGTTTCACTCGCGCTGGTGGTGTAAAGGTAAAGGGTCACTGTTCTCGTCCCAAGGGTCGTAAATCTCCCAAAGGTCGCAAGTCTCCTAAGAAATCTCAAAAAATGGGATTTGAGTATGGATTCCAAGATGAGTATTAAATAAATAATATTTCTTCACTACTTTTATAATTACATATTATAAAAGTTATAAAAGTTATAAAAGTTATAAAAGTTATAAAAAATGTATATGATTATAGAATTTATTGTAATTGATAATAAAATAAGACTCTTTTTTTTCTACTCATAATTTCACACTTATTATTATAATTTACCTGCCATTCAAATGGATAAGGGGTTTGACTAAACAATTTTACTAACGCACTTTCAAAAGATTCGACTGTTTTTACATCAGGTAATCTATCATATTGCTTTAATATTTTTATAGTGAAAATAGTATGAGAAAGTTCGCATGGACGAAGATGCAAAAGAGTATTGTAAATCTCTTTAGAACATTTTTGAGATAATGATTTTACCAG
>Ga0247844_1004525_pt1 | contig 18758 bp, 22 predicted proteins | sample LaCtaG_FD_192421 | JGI IMG/M metagenome (GOLD analysis project Ga0247844, IMG submission 192421) | Freshwater microbial communities from meromictic Lake La Cruz, Castile-La Mancha, Spain - LaCruzMarch201714.5m_1 | ecosystem: Environmental > Aquatic > Freshwater > Lake | place: Spain: Castile-La... | reverse complement strand
GTCTCGCGGTGCGTATTGCCCGTTCGCCTATGGCTACTCAAACTATTCGCGACCGGGTTACGGCTCGCACCTCCTTCAAGCGGGGGGCTTGGTGACCCATCAAGGGAAGCGCTTGCGCTCGACGCTCGGCGGAGCTGGAATCGCGGTTTCGTCAAAGACAAAGCATCCGCGTGCCTGCATGGATTATGCAGAGTTTACTGCCTCGCCCGCCATTCAGAAAGGCGTCTATTTCAAATCCGGAGGGCAACCCGGTCATCGGGGAGCATGGACGGATGACGCTGTCAATGCCGCCAGCTCCAACTTCTTTCGCGACACGCTGCAAACTCTCGATGAGTCCCTCCTGCGCGGGAAGTTTCCTGGCTACATGGCGTTTCAGGATCTCTCGACACCGCTCGCCCACGATTGCGTGGCGGGAAAATCAAAGCCCGTCGAAGCCGCCCGAGAAATCAACCGCATCTACCGGCAATGCTGGGAAGGACGAATCTAATTTTCTATGTTCCATTCCATTGCTTTTGATGAATATCAACTCAACGATACGCGGGAGACGATAGGCCGCACGATCACCGAGACCGACATCGTGCTCCATGCTGGACAGACGGGAGATTTTTTTCCGCACCACATGGATGCCGAATGGTGCAAGACTCAAGACTTCGGCCAACGCATCGCTCATGGCACATTAATCTTCAGCGTTGCCGTGGGAATGACTGCGACCGTCATAAACCCGCTGGCCTTCAGCTACGGCTATGATCGCCTGCGTTTCATCAAGCCTGTGTTTATCGGAGACACCATTCGGGTGAGGGTCACAGTAGCCGATAAGAAAGATCACAAGAAACCCAATTTCGGAGTCGTGAGCGAAAGGCTGGAAGTCTTGAACCAACGCTCCGAAACAGTCCTCGCCGCAGACCACCTGCTTCTGGTCCAAAAATAATTATGAAACCACTCGCCGGACTCATTGTTCTTGATTTCAGCCAATTTCTCGCCGGCCCGGCCGCTGCCATGCGACTGGCTGATCTGGGCGCGAGAGTCATCAAAATCGAACGCCCGCAGGGCGGCGACATTTGCCGTCAGCTCTACATCTCAAACCTCGGCGTAGAGGGCGAAAGCACACTCTTCCATTCGATTAACAGGAACAAAGAAGGGTTCGCCGCAGATTTGAAAAATCCCGGGGATCTGGCTCTGGTGCTCAAACTGATCGAGAAAGCGGATGTGCTCATCGAGAACTTCCGGCCAGGCGTGATGGATAAGCTCGGCCTCAATTTTGCATCTGTTTCCAAGATCAATCCGCGCTTGGTCTATGGCTCCATAACCGGCTACGGCACCACGGGACCATGGGTGGGCAAGCCGGGCCAGGACCTACTGGCGCAGTCCATGTCGGGACTCGCGTGGCTTTCCGGGAATGACGGCGAGCCGCCGGTCCCGATGGGCCTTGCTGTGGCCGACCTCACGACCAGCGCACATCTCGTTGAAGGAATCCTCGCCTGTCTCGTGCGGCGCGGAGTCACGGGAATCGGAGGTCGCGTTGAGGTCAGCCTCATGGAGTCCATCTTGGACCTGCAATTTGAAGTGATCACCACTCACCTCAATGACGGCGGACAATCTCCCCGCCGAAGCGCGGTCAGCAACGGCCATGCTTACCTTGGTGCTCCTTATGGAATCTACGCCACTTCCGATGGACACCTCGCTCTGGCCATGGGAGCGGTTCCGAAGCTGGGGGAACTTCTCGGCTGTGCCCCACTCTTGGAGTTCTCCGACAAACAGACATGGTTCACGCAGCGCGACGAAATCAAGGGCATCCTCCGGGACCATCTGAGAACCCACTCCACAGCTCATTGGCTTTGGATTCTGGAGCCCGCCGACATCTGGTGTGCCGAGGTCATGTCCTGGCAGAAGCTGCGCCAAACCGAAGGCTACTTGGCACTCGACATGGAGCAAACTGTCCAATGTCCGCATGGCACACCCATGCCCACCCTGCGGTGCCCGATCCGCATCGACGGGGAGATTTACAAATCTCCCAAAGGCGCCCCTTCAATAGGACAGGACACGACAAGCATCACTGCCGAATTTGCACTAAGGTGATCACCTCAAATCCCATTCTTGGCGTCCTCTTCCACGCCGTTGGCGCACTCTCCGCAGCTCTTTGCTATACACCGCAAAAAGCCACGCGCAGCTGGTCTTGGCAGACCTACTGGCTCGCCCAAGCGTCCGTCTGCTGGCTCATTCTGCCTGTGCTCGGGGCCTGGCTGACCATCCCGGACCTCATGCAGGTGTTGAAGGAATCTCCAGCGTCCGCGATGCGGAATGCGTTTCTTCTTGGTGCATGTTACGGCATCGGCGGCACCGCTTTTGGGCTTGCCATTAAGCATATCGGATTTTCCTTAACCTATGCGATTGCCATTGGTATTTCCTGCGTGCTGGGAACATTGCTCCCTCCGCTGGTATCTGGTCAGTTGGCGTCTGTCTTCGGGCGAACCGGTTCGTCGTGGGTGCTTGCAGGAATCGGTATCGGAGTGGTCGGGATTCTACTCTCCGGGTTTGCTGGGCGCCTCAAGGAACTCGATCTTCAGGGCCAAAACAGCGATTTTAATCTCAAGAAAGGACTCCCCCTCTGCCTGCTCGCGGGTGTTCTATCGGCGGTTTACGGCTTTTCCTTGGCCGCTGGCGAACCAATCGCCGCCGTGGCTGCCAGTCACGGAGCAGGGGTCTTTCAAGGCAATGTCGTTTACATTTTCTCAAACAGCGGGGCATTTCTGACCACTGGCATTTATTGCCTCTGGCTACACGTCCGACACCGGACACTGGGAGAATATGTCGAACTCCCTGCGGACCCCGAACGCCGCGCCCTCCCGCTGAATTTCGCTCTCGCGATTCTGACGGGATGCCTTTGGTATGGGCAATTTTTTTTCTACGGCCTGGGACACGTGCGAATGGGAGACTTTAAGTTTTCGAGCTGGGGCATTCACATGATCATGCTTGTCCTTTTCAGCAGTCTTGCCGGGCTCCTTCTTCGCGAGTGGCAAGGATGCCGAGGTCGCACATGGTCGATGCTCGCGGCTGCCCTGGCCATGCTGCTCGTCGCCGTTCTTTCCCTCGCCTATGGAAGCTACCTCGGTGAGGCTCTCGCAGCGCACTGATTTCATTTTATGAAGAACCCGAACCCTGATCCTGAAAAGCACAAGGATATCCCCGTTTGGAATGCCGAAAACTGGCTCTACGAAGACATCGTGATTGGCAAGCGCATCCGCTCCATCCGCCGCACGATCAGTGAAGGAGAGAGCATGCAGTTTAATGCCCTCGTCCTCGATATGCACCCTTATGTTGCTGACGAAATCTTTGCCAAAGAGGAGGGGGTCTTCGGGCGTCGCCTCATTGCTGGCGCCATGGTCTTTAGTGTTGGACTCGGGCTTGTCGCGACGAACTGTGTCAACGCTTTCAGTTACGGATACGACAAGCTAAGATTCATCAAACCGGTCTTTATCGGCGATACGATTTATACGATTAAGACCGATTTGGAAAAGACGCCCAAATACCCAGAGATGGGCCTCTACAAGGCAAGCTACGAGGTTTTTAAAAATGCCGGAGAACTCGTTCTCTACTGCGAGCACCTTCAAACGGTGAAATACCGAGACGCAAAAGCCTGCGGCGCACCCGAACAAAAATCATGAAACGCTACGGAGCCATCATCGGGCTTCGCCCGGATAAAATCGAAGAATACAGAAGACTGCATGCGGCGGTTTGGCCTGAGATTCTCTCGAATATCAGAGAATGTCATATGAGCAACTACTCCATCTTCCTCCACCAACTGCCGGACGGGAATCATTACCTTTTCAGCTACCTCGAGTATACGGGAGTCGACATCAAGGCCGACTCGGCCCGCATGGCGGCAAATCCCAAGGTTCAGGAATGGTGGGCTCTCTGCAAGCCATGCCAGGAACCGCTATCGAATCGAGCGGAAGGTGATTGGTGGTCAAATTTGGAGGAGGTTTTTCATGCGAACTGAAACAAATTACTCCGACGGATATGGAGACCGTTTGGAAAAATGCTACTCGGGTGCCGTCTACGATGTCCTCCGCTCGATGGGACTACCGGATCAAATCCTACCGCGCACGATCCGGCCGTTGGATCCCGCGAAGGCGCTGGCGGGCCGCATTTTCACCGTTAGCGGCCATGCGGACTATAGCGTGGACGGGCACACGACGCTTCTGGAGTGGACGCGGATGCTGTCGCGGGCGCCACGAGACAGCGTGGTGGTCTGCCAACCGAACGACGACACGCTCGCCCACATGGGGGAATTGTCCTCCGAGACCTTTGTTTACAAGGGCGTGCGCGGCTACCTCTGCGATGGCGGATGCCGCGACACGGTGAGAATCCTGGAAACGGGATTGAGGGTATGGTTCCGCTACCATACCCCTCGCGATGTGGTGGGACGCTGGGTTCCAGACCGCTTCGAGGAGCCGATCGTCATCGGCAATGTGGGAATTCGAAACGGCGACTACCTCATGGCGGATCGGGACGGCGCACTGGTGATCCCGCAAGAGATCATCGCCGAGGTCACCAACAAGGTGGAGGAGGTCTTGAGAACGGAAAACAAAGTGCGCACCGCGATTCTGCAAGGAGTCGATCCGGTGGAAGCGTATCTACGCCACCGCAAGTTTTAATCCCATGGTCTCAGCCATTCGACTGTTCACCTCCGACAATGTGCTTGTCCTAACCCGCAGCTTCGAGGCGGGTGAGACAATCGAGGTCGGCAATATCCGCCGCACGCTCGCGACTCCGGTTGGACTCGGCCACAAGATCGCGGCCTGCGCGATATCGCAGGGCGAGAAAATTCTCAAATACGGCGCCCCCATCGGCTCGGCGACGGCCCCCATCGAGCCCGGTGAACACATCCACCTCCACAACATGAAAAGCGACTACCTGCCGACATTCACATTGGACGAAGGCCGGGAATTCCACCACACCCCATGAACAGCTCGATCCTCACCCCGAATGCCTACCTTCGCTCCGACGGGCGCAAAGGGATTCGCAATATTGTGCCGGTGGTCTACCTCGTGGAATGCGCGCACCATGTGGCCCGCGAGATTCAACTCCCCTTCCGCGAGCAGGGCGTCCATTTGCTGGGATTCAGCGGCTGCTACCCAAACGAATACTCGTTCCGAATGATGCGGAGCCTTTGCACGCACCCGAATGTCGGAGCCGTCCTGCTGGTTTCGCTCGGCTGCGAAGGGTTCAACCGCCGGGGGCTTTTGGAAGCCATCCGCGAAACCGGCCGGGAGGCGGAACTTCTCGTGATTCAAAACGAGGGCGGCACCCGATCCACCATCCAAACCGGCCGCGAACAGGTGGCCCGCATGCTTCAAGCCTTGGAGCACACCCCGCGCGCCGCCATGACGATCGACGAACTCATCGTGGGAACCGTCTGTGGCGGCAGCGACGGCACCAGCGGCATCACTGCCAATCCCGCCATCGGCCGCGCCTTCGACAGGTTGGTATCCGAAAACGCCTGCTGCATTTTCGAGGAAACCGGCGAACTCATCGGCTGCGAACAGATCATGGTCTCCCGCGCGGCGGCTCCCGAACTCGGCGACATCCTGAACGCCTCGGTGGCCAAGGCCGCGCGCTACTACGCCACGCTCGGACACGGGAGCTTCGCGCCGGGAAACGCCGACGGCGGACTCACCACGCAGGAGGAGAAAAGCATGGGCGCCTATTCCAAGAGCGGGTCGTCCCCGATTTCGGGGCTGATCAAGCCCGGCGACATCCCGCGCAAAGGTGGCCTCTACCTGCTCGATGTGGTTCCCGACGGCGATGTCCGCTTTGGTTTTCCAAACATCAACGACAACGCCGAAATCGCCGAACTCATCGCCTGCGGATCGCATGTGATTCTCTTCGCCACCGGCCGCGGTTCGGTGGTCGGTTCCGCCATTTCGCCTGTGGTGAAGATCTGCGCCAACCCCGAGACCTTCCGCAATCTTCCGGAGGACATGGATGTCAATGCCGGGCGCATCCTCGAAGGCGTGGCGACACTTGATGATGTCGGGCAAGAAATCCACACCCTCATCGCCCGCGTCGCGGACGGCCAACCCACCGCCTCCGAGCGCCTCGGTCACCAAGAATTCGTCCTCGGCTACAAACATTTCGAACCCATCGGCCCCTCCTGCCACCCCACCTACCAATGAACCTCGAACTCCAAGACAAAGTCCTCCTCGTCACCGGCGGCGCCAAAGGCATCGGCGCGGGAATCACCCTCTCGCTTGCTCGCGAGGGAGCCATCGCCTGCATCCTCGGCCGAAATCCCGCCGAAGCGGATGCCATCGTGGCCGAGCAATCGGCTCTCGGTCATCGCATCGAATCCTACCGCTGCGAACTGACCGATGAGGAATCAATCAAGTCGGCCTTGAGTTCTGTCATTGCAAAACACGGCCGCATCGATGGTGTCATCAACAATGCCGGAGGAAACGACGCCATCGGGCTGCGACATTCGACCGAGGAATTCCGCCAATCACTGGAGAAAAATATCGTCTCCTGCTTCGCCCTTGTTCACCACGCCCTCGACCACCTGATCGCCTCGCGCGGCGTGATCGTGAACATCGGCTCGAAATGCTCGGTCACCGGCCAAGGCGGCACCAGCGGCTACGCCGCCAGCAAAGGCGCGATGAACGCCCTCACGCGGGAATGGGCGCTGGACCTCGCCAAATACGGCATCCGCGTCAATTGCGTGATCCCCGCCGAAGTCATCACACCACTCTACGAACGCTGGCTGGCCGCCGCCCCTGATCCCATCGCCGCCCGCCAGCAACTGGACAGCACGATTCCCTTTGGCAGACGCACCACCACCGTCGAGGAAATCGCCGACACCGTCGCCTTCATTGCGTCCCCCAAATCGTCCCACACCACCGGGCAATTGATTTTCGTGGATGGCGGCTATGTCCACCTCGACCGCGCCTGCACCCAATCCACCTCACACCTCAAGTCGTCATGATCGACACTCACATCCACTTGCTCGATAACTCTCCCAACGCCTGCATCAAAGGCCGTTTTATCGTGGAGTCTTTTGTTCGAGATTCGCTATCATTTTTGCAAATCCCACCTGATTTCATAGGAAGCCGTGCAAAAATCTGACCCCATCCACGGCCCCACCAATCCGGCCACTGAAGTCGCTGCCCGGGCCTTAGTGAAATACTACGGCTCCATTATCGAACTCCGACCGGAGAAAGAGAGGGAATACCGGGAACTCCATGCCAATGTCTGGCCCGAAGTCCGCGCTGCCATCGCAAAAGCAAACATCCGCAACTTCAACATCTATGTCACCGAGGTCTCAGGCAGGCGTCTTCTGGTAAGCAACTTTGAGTATACCGGAACAAATCCCGAGGTGGATTTCGCTTCGATCGGCATGGAGCAGGTCATGCATCTCGACTGACCAACCCATCAAAAAGCTGAAAACAATGCCCGGACTTTTAATCGACAAAACAATTTTTCTCACCGGTGGCTCGGCGGGAATCGGTTTCGAGTGCGCCAAGGCCTATGCGCGCGAAGGAGCAAGAGTCGCTCTTTGTTGTCCCGACCTCGAGGAGGCCCAAAAAACCGCGTGCGCCCTTGGTGAGGGGCATCTCGGTGTGGGCTGCGATGTTTCCAAAGGCGTGCAGGTCCAAGCCGCAATGGATGAAATTCTTGCCAAGTTCGGCCGCTTGGATGCGATCCACAACAATGCGGGAATCGCCTCGCCGTCCTCCACACTTCACGAAACCACCGAAGAAGAGTGGGATCGTCTCTTCGCAATTAATGTCAAAGGGGTGTATTGGACCGCGAAGCACGGATTCGAGGCTCTCAAGGCCTCACGCGGAAGCATCCTCAACACCAGCAGCCTCGTGGGAGAGATCGGCCAGGAAATCCACGCCGCCTACTCGGCCACCAAGGGCGCGATGAACGCCCTGACGAAGTCCATGGCTCTCGACTACGCTCCACACGGAATCCGGGTGAATGCCGTCTGCCCGGCCGGGGTCTGGACCCCGATGCTGCGCCAATGGGCTTCCGAGCAGCCAGACCCCTCCCGCATCTCCCGCTACCTTGATGAAATCCACCCCCTCGGATTCTGCCCCGAGGGCGATGTCATTGCCGAAGCCTCGGTTTACCTCCTTTCAGACAACGCACGCTTCGTCACAGGTCATCTCATGCATGTCACCGGAGGCGCAGAACTCGGCTACCGACGCTGATTTTTTATGATCCAATCCATCACCACCCGCGACACGCGCTTCCCGATTGGCTCTGGCCACGGGAGCGATGCCATTCACCGTGATCCTGTCTACTCCTACGCCGTCACGCTATTGCATGACGACTCGGGACTCACTGGAACCGGCCTGGCCTTTACGCTTGGCGAAGGAAACGACCTTGTTTGCCGTGCGGCGGAATTTTATGCCGCTCAACTCGTCGGGCACGACATCGAGGAGGTCATGGCCGGTTTTGGAGAGTTCCAACGCAAGCTTTCCGACGAGCAGCAATTCCGCTGGCTCGGGCCACACAAGGGACTCGTGCATCTCGCGCTGGCCTCAGTGACGAATGCCTGCTGGGACCTCTGGGCGCGCAAACGCGGCGTGCCTCTGTGGAAGCTCCTGCTCGATCTCGGCACCGACGAATTGCTCGCCACACTGGATTTTTCGTATGTGGCCGATGTGCTTCCGCTCCAGGCGGCACAGGCCTTGATCAAGGATCCGCGCGCCACGCGCAGCCTTCGTGAGGGAATTTTGGAAACCGGGTATCCGGGCTACGACACCTCGATCGGTTGGTTCAACTACAGCGACGAACAGGTCGCGGCCAATGTCGCCAAGTCCGCTGCAGAGGGATTCACAGCCATGAAGCTCAAAGTCGGCTCGCCTGACATCGCCCGCGATGTGCGCCGCGCCCGGCTCGTGCGCGAAGCCGCAGGAGACTCCGTCCGTCTCATGGTGGATGCCAACCAGCAATGGACGATCGACCAATCCATCGCGTTCGCCGAGGCGACGCGCGAGCTGAACCTCTTCTGGCTCGAGGAACCCACGCATCCCGACGATGTGCTTGGCCACCGCACCGTCGCCGGGGCTATCGCCCCCGTGAAAGTGGCGGCGGGCGAACATGTGCCGAACCGGATTCTTTTCAAAAACTACCTGCAAGCCGGTGCCATGGCGATCTGCCAAGTCGATGCCGTGCGCGTGGCGGGCGTGAGCGAATTTCTGGTCGTGAGCCTCCTCGCCAAAAAATTTGGCGTTCCCGTGATCCCGCATGTCGGCGACATGGGCCAACTTCACCAGCATCTTGTGCTCTTCAACCACATCGCGCTCGACCACGAAGCGATCTTCCTCGAGCACATCCCTCACTTGCAGGACCGCTTCACCGAACCAGTCCGTATTATTGGGGCGCGCTACTCGACCCCCCGGCTGCCAGGAACCTCCTGTGAATTAAAATAACTCCATCCGCAAGAGCCTCCTCATGATCGACACACACATCCACTTGCTCAAGCCCGACAAATTCAACTACGCGTGGACAGCGGGATTCCCCTCCCTCGCCGGGCGCTTTGATTTGTCGGATTACCAAAAAATCACCCAAGGCCTCGGCATCGAAGCGGGTGTTTTCATGGAGGTCGATTGCGAGGAATCCGCCAGCGAGGCACGCCATTTCTGCACGCTCGCGGAACAACCCGGCTCCTTGACCCAAGTGGTCGTGGCGGCGGCGCGGCCCGAGTCGCCGGATTTCGAGCAGAGTCTCGAAGTGATCGCACATCCACGACTGACCGGCATCCGCCGTGTCCTCCACACCCAACCCGACGAACTCTCCCAAACCTCCCGCTTCCGCGAAAATGTGAATCGCCTCGGCCGCCATGGCCTCACATTCGACGTTTGCGTCCTCCAACGCCAACTCCCGCTCGTGCTGGAACTCGTGCGCGCCTGTCCGGACACCAACTTCATTCTCGACCACTGCGGCGTTCCCGACATTTCGGAAAATAAAGCCCCTGCGGGTGAGGGATTCCTGTCGTGGCAACAATCCCTACGAGCCCTTGCTTCCGAGGCGAATGTGAATGCCAAAATCTCCGGTATCACTGCCTACGCCCAGCCAGAACTGCGCCATGCCCAAGCCCTCCGGCCCTACACCGACACCATGATCGATCTATTCGGCCCCGACCGCTTGGTCTGGGGCGGCGATTGGCCGGTGGTGAACCTCGGCAACGGCCTGCCCGCATGGATCGGGATCACGCAAGAACTTCTCGCTGACCTTGCCGACTCCGAACGCAAAAAAATCCTCACCTCCACCGCCCGCCGCCTTTACCGCATTCCATGATCACAGAAAAACCTGTCGCCATCGTCACAGGCGGCGGCTCCGGCATCGGCCGGGCCACCGCCCTCCAACTTGCTTCCGACGGATTCGATATCCGTATCTTCGACCTTTCCCTCGAAGGAGCGGAGGAAACCCTCGGCCTCATCCACGAGGCTGGAGGCGCCGGTGCGATCCAAGCAGTGGATGTCTCGAACACCGAGTCCGTCCGCGCGGCCTTTGCAGACCTCGCCAGACTCGATGTGCTGGTGAACAACGCAGGCATCGCCCATATCGGCAATGTGCTCAATACCTCGCCCGAAGACCTCGACCGTCTTTACCAAATCAATGTGCGAGGAGCCTACCACTGCCTCCACTTCGGCATTCCCATCATGCTGAAAAACGGCGGCGGAAGCATTGTGAACCTAGCGTCCATCGCCTCCAAAGTCGGCATACCCGACCGCTTCGCCTACAGCATGTCGAAAGGTGCCGTATTTTCCATGACCCTCTCGGTCGCGCGCGATTTCGTAGACAAGGGCATTCGCTGCAATTGCGTCTGCCCGGCCCGTGTTCACACTCCGTTCGTGGACGGATTCATCGCAAAAAACTATCCCGGCCAGCAGGCCGAGATGTTCGCCAAACTCTCAGCTGGTCAGCCCATCGGCCGCATGGGTGAACCAGAGGAAATCGCCACGCTCATCGCATTTCTCTGCTCGAACAAAGCTGCATTTATCACCGGTTCCGCCTACGACATCGACGGCGGCTTCACTCTTCTTCGCTAACACACCATGAAACTCATCAAATTCGGCACCCAAGGCTCGGAAAAACCGGGCGTCCTTCTCTCCAACGGAACCTCCATCGATGTTTCCGCCTGCACCCCCGATTTCAACGAGGCCTTCTTTGAATCCGGCGGATTGCACCGCCTCTCCTCGTGGATCGAAACACATGGTGCCAACGCGCCCGTCGTTCCGCCGGGAACCCGCTTCGGAAGCCCGATTGCACGGCCCAGCAAGATCATCTGTATCGGCCTCAATTACAGCGACCATGCGAAGGAAAGCGGCATGGCTGTGCCCGCCGAACCCATCATTTTCTTCAAATCCACCACCGCCCTCACCGGCCCGAACGATGGACTCGTCATTCCCGCCGGATCGGAAAAAACCGACTGGGAAGTCGAGTTGGCTGTGGTGATCGGAAAAACCGCCCGCTCCGTCTCCGAGTCCGATGCCATGGCTCATGTCGCCGGCTATGTCCTCCACAACGACTACAGCGAACGCGCCTGGCAACTCGAGCGCGGCGGCCAATGGGTGAAAGGCAAAAGCGCCGACACCTTCGCCCCGCTGGGGCCTTGGCTGGCCACAACCGACGAAATTCCCGACCCACACACCTTGCGTCTCTTGCTCAAGGTCAACGGGGAAACCAAACAGGACGGCACCACTGCAAATCTCATTTTCAAAATCCCTTTCCTCGTGAGCTATGTCAGCCAATTCATGACGCTCCTGCCCGGCGATGTCATTTCCACCGGCACTCCAGCCGGGGTCGGCTTGGGCTTCAAACCGCCGCAATACCTCAAAGCCGGAGACATCATCGAACTCGGCATCGACGGACTGGGAGTCCAAAAACAAATCGCTTCCTAAGAGGAACAGAGTTTTCAGCGAAGATCGAGTGGGGTGGAAGGCGCGCGAGGGCTTTAGCCTTCACTGTTAGCCACAGTTCGAAAAAAGCGCCTTCAATCCTCTTCCGCTCCGAGTTCGTTCTCCTCGCTCGTGTCCCGCCAGTGTTCATTGGGCAGAGTGAGCTCAAAAAGCGGATGAAATTGAGCTCCTTCTTTTCTGAACGGATCGCCTGATAACGGGAGGATCGCTTGGATTTCGGCTTGAAGGCGCTTGAACGCCTTCTTGTCGGCCTCGGAGTGTGTTCTGGATGGTTGCCATGCGCCGTGAACGGCCATCGTTGCGAGGATCTCAACATGGCGGCATGTGCCGGTTTTATTGGCTTTCTTGAATATATGAGACTGGCGCTGCTTGCCGTATGCAGCGATCATCCTGCCTGTAGGATCGATGGTGATTTTGAGTTTCTGCCAGCACCAGTCGGCTTGGACATCCAGGATCGGGTCGATGAGATTGCGGGCTGTGGTGGATTTGTGCGATCTGGCGCTGAGCCTCGTTCGGATTGGAATGCTCGCGGAATCAGGCGAGGCGAGGCGCTCGATCACGCTATCGAGCATAATTCCGTGCTCATGGGCGAGGGCATAGATCGCGGGTGTGATGCGCTGTTGAGAGAGCAGAAACAAGACGCTTGATGGCATAGTGGCCATCTTGCTGAGCGGGCTCATGCAATCAGCGTTTCCGCCTTTTGGAATGTGGAGGAATACGGGACGCGAGGCCAGTTTCCGCGAATGGATGTTGCCGATCTATCAGTGGCCCCCTCGCTCATTGGAGGACGAGAAATTTCTCTAAAATAAATTTTCGCGCGCCTCTATGGCCCCGACTACTCCCCAAAATGTCTGGCGAGTTCCGATGACTGGAATTCTATTCGAACACCTGTTCCATCCTGCGGATTTGTTCAGCGAAGGCTTGGGGTTGACGCTCTTGAAATTTCCGGAGGTTTATCAACTTCCATTGGATGCCTGGCAATTCTGAAGCATGGCGGCATTGCAGAAGGTTCCAGTCTGGCTCGGCGCGAAGCAGGCTCAAAAGAAATTTTTTATGGGCGCTGGTGAGCCGCTTCATCAATTCGGATCGAAAGCGGGAACGGGTTTCTATCAATTGCTCCAAGGGCACGGGAACCGCTGCCATCCCGGCGAACTGTTCCTCGTAGGTCGCTGAGATGTCCTTGTCGCGCGCGTCAAGAACCTCGTAGGGTGGTTTATCATGTCCGGACAGATAAATGACGAAGCATTCGAGCATGGCGTCCGTGAGTCCCTCGGCTTCGAACAAGCAATGGACATCAAAAAGGTCTCTTGGGTGCTGGCGGTCCAGAGCCGCCACGAGCTTGCCACCGTATAATTCCGCTTCGGAAAGAACGGGAACGGCCAACTCCGCCATGAAGTGCTTCGCAGCTGTGTGCACGAGTGGACGGTTTTCAATCGGGTGGACGGTGCCTCGAAGCACAGTGTTGACCTCGATTTTGACCATCGTGGAACCCTCATCGATTAGCAGTTTGGTATCGCCCATTTCCTTGTTGCCCACTTTGCGCGTGGAGAGTCCGGCTTTTTCGAGACGCTGGGCAATGATTTGGAGACTTGCCGTGATTTCCTCCAAGGCCGTTTGCCTAGCAGTCGCGCGGTTCACATAGACGAGATCGAGATCGACCGATAGGCGAGGCATTTCACGGACGAAGAGGTTGATGGCCGTGCCTCCTTTGAGCGCGAAGGGGGTTCCTTCGAAAACATCCGGAGCAATGCGGAGCATCAACTTCACGGCCTCGATGTAGGTTTTATCCATTCTTGAGAGTCAACAGGGTGCCGTCCTTCAGTCGGGTGATCCAGCGACTTTTGCTGCCGGTCTTTATTTTGTGGTCCTTGAGAAGTTGATCGACATCCACAACAGCGGTTTCGCGTGCCCATGTGAGAAAAAGTCGAACCGCCTTCACACTGGTGCAGCAGGCCAGGAGCCGCCCTAAAAGTTCACTGCGGAGGTTGCGCAGACCGTCGAACAAATTGCGGGCTTCTTCCAAATCCTGATGAATGCCGACCTGAGACAGAAGCTCAAGGACGGCGCGTTCCGGCACGGAGACCTTGAGGTTTTCCAAAGCTCCAGCTGGAGTCGAAATGGTCTCGTCATTTAACGAGGAAGGCTTCCAATCAAAAAGCTGGGTGTGAACAAATCGAGCGCGGAAACGAGATGTGAACCACTCAGGCAGGAGGAAGCGGCTCTCACCCCAGAGAATCCAGTTTTGACGGAATGCGAGGTTGTGGCGAACCCCATGCAAATCGAGCGCGCTTTTGCCGCCCACATGCAGGCCGGGGGATTTTGTTTGGAGGAGGCGAATGCAGTTCGGTGCGTCCAGCGAGTCAGAGGGATAGGCATAGACTCCCTGACCCAACCTGACGAGCCAACCGCTTTTCACATATTGGGCAGCCTGCTTGGCGGAAATCCTCTGAGTAGCCAGCGCCTCCAAATCGAAAGGAGCCCCGTGGGGTATGGCCGCGTAGAGGCTTTTGATTAGAGAATGCCTTTCAGTTCTCTTCATGGGTTATTAAACGTGCATTTTCTAAACATTCTGTCAATGGCTGTTTAGGTTTTGATTCAATATTCTATCTTGATGTTAAATTTCAGTATTCTAACGCACGCTGAGAGGTCTCAAATACCGAATTTAGGGTGATGCAATCAACCTGCTTCTGACCGCGGCAGCCTATTGATGAGGCAAGTTCTTTTTGCGCTTGTTTTAGCAATCAAAAATCAGGCGCGAGAATGTTAGACTTTCCGCCCGCCATTTTCGGCGTCAGGGCTTTTATGGCCGATAAACTATCAACCGCAGTATCAAGAGCCAGCCTTCAATCCTCTTCCGATCCGAGTTCGTTCTCCTCGCTCGAGTCCCGCCAGTGTTCTTTGGGAAGGGTGAGCTCAAAGAGGGGATAAAATTGAGCGCCTTCTTTTCGAAACGGGGCGCCTGGTAGCGGGAGAATCGCTTGGAGTTCGGCTTGAAGGCGCTTGAACGCCTTCTTGTCGGCCTCAGAGTGTTTTCTGGATGGCTGCCATGCCCCGTGAACGGCCATTGTTGCGAGGATCTCGATATGGCGGCATGTGCCGGTTTTATTGGCTTTCTTGAATGTATGGGACTGGCGCTGCTTGCCGTATGCAGCGATCATCCTGCCTGTAGGATCGATGGTGATTTTGAGTTTCTGCCAGCGCCAGTCGGCTTGGACATCCAGGATCGGGTCGATGAGATTGCGGGCTGTGGTGGATTTGTGCGATCTGGCGCTGAGCCTCGTTCGGATTGGAATGCTCGCGGAATCAGGCGCGGCGAGGCGCTCGATGAAGCTGTCGAGCATGATTCCGCGGTCATGCGCGAGGGCATGGATCGCGGGGGTGATGCGCTGCTGGGAGAGCAGAAACAAGACGCTTGATGGCATGGTCGCCATCTCGTTGAGCGGGCTCATGCAATCGGCGTTTCCGCCTTTCGGAATGTGGAGGAATACGGGACGCGAGGCCAGTTTCCGCGAATGGATGTTTCCGATCTGTCGAGTGGTCCCCTCCCCTCTTGGCTCACAGGGAAAGAACCCCAGGGTCGAGCTGAGTTGTTCGGAAATCTTCCGCCAGTCCGGAACCCAGAGTTCGACTTCGTCGGCTCCAACTTCTCTGGCACGGAGGGGATGACTCTCGGATGTGACGAAGATTTTTCCACTCCGCTCCTCGAGCACGGTGAGCGCTGATGCGGGATTCAGCGGATCGTCGATAAATTCCGCCATGCGCCGTGCCTTTTGAACTGGCGCTGTTTTCCAGTCCTCGCCGAGATGCAAATGCAGATCGGCAGCGGCAAAGCCATTTGACCCGCGCTCATCAAGCAGTCGCCAAAAGGTCATCTTGGTATTGCCCCTCCACGCAAAAGCCCGCGTCTTCGAGCCACTCAAAAACGGCGGCGATGTTCATGCTGATTTTGATCGTTTCGCGTTCCTCATTGATAGTCACGCTCACGGGTTGTCGGCGCTCTACCAACTTGATGGCGAGCGTCGCCTGGAGGATGCGAATCGGTTTTGATTGAGAGCCGATTTCATCAAAAACATTGCCCCCAGTGATGGTGACTTTCTGTTTGTTGGGCCTCATCATCGTAACCGACTTCAATGCCACATGGGCAATGGCTCCGCGAGTGTGGAAGTTGAGGCAAGAACTGCCGTCAAGAAGTGGCGCGAGCGAATAGCGTTGGGAGCAAACGAGCGCGGATTCGTTGCCGTAAAAGACCTCGCTAAAAGCATATCGGTATTCGCTCTGGATGCGCGCGCCTATCCCCGCCAACTGCCACTCGTTTGTGGCCTTGAGGTAGCGCACGATATCGAAGCGCTCTGGGCCCAGGAGATGGCTGTGGATCGACCCGTCGTCATTGAGCGCGCTGATACGAGCGAGCAGGTCTCCATGCCGGATCATGAATGTGATACTGTCGGCATCCTCATGAGGGCGGATTTTACACCAATTCGACCTCGCATTTTTGCCGAACCACGGGCTGAGAAGAGATTCGAGTTTCGCGACATTTTTGTCGTTCACTCCAAGAAACCGCCTGTTCGCCATCGGGTAGTATGATGTGAACGACCTTCGGCAATTGAGGGCCTGTCTGTCGAACTCTCGCCATGCCAGCTCCGGAGCGCTTTTGAGCAACTTCACTGCTATGTCGGCTGGCGAATCGTCGACCGTGCGAAGCCTTGCCAAAACATCATCACAATCGAGTTCCAACTGCTGAACGGTGCTCGAACTTGCAAGCAGGGCGACCAGCTCCAATTGCTCCACGAGTTCGGGAGGGGTATCACAGCGGTGTGAAGCCAGCACCTCGGCGAGCATCACTTTATTGATCTCGTACCCGACAAACTTCAAATGGCGGTTCATCCAAACGGGAACAAATACGCCGATGGCCGAACTCACAGTGACCGACGCCAACAAATGTGTTACAGCGGAGATAACAGCAACGATCACTATGAAGTTTTTTGGACTGGCACTAATTGGAAAGCTACGGGGTATTACAGTGCTGACGGCGAGTCGTATGGGGAATCTATTGCAACTGGTAATACGCAGTATCCTTGGCAAGCCACTGGTTGGACGAATGGCGGAAGCGTAACGCGTGTTGGCACATACAACGCAAACTTGGCTCCGAGCCCACTCGCAGCGGACGCTTACAGCGGCGTTGCCACAAAAGCCGCCCGCGCAGACCATGTGCATGCCTGGCCAACGCCTGCCGATATTGGCGCGGCAACAACGGTGCAGGGCGCAAAGGCCGACTCCGCTTTGCAAGCCTCCGCTCTCATGCCCTACCGCACAAGTGCAGCGCAAGATACTATCGACGCAGGCAAGGCCCCCGCCCTCTCATCTAATCCTAACGTAGCTAGTCTTGCGGCTGGATTATATGACGAACCTAACGGGTCAGTGCAGTTACAGATTAGAAACTCACAAGTCATTATTGGTGATAATCTGGTAAAAGCCACTTTTCGCAGTGCGATCGGCGCGGCTACCGCAGAACAAGGAGCAAAGGCCGACACTGCTCTGCAGCCAGCTACAACGCCTCTAATCCCACTCTTATTCGGTCACAGCAGTTATTCCTATGCAGCAGGTGGTCAAACAAGATTCTTTTCTCAAATTTTTGACCTCTCAGTTGCCGCCAACTCCACCGCAAGAAATTTTCGCTTTCCTGCCAATTGCACCATCAAACGCGCAATTTTCACCGTTTACAACGGGGGCGCAAATGCTGCCGCCGGGCACTCGGGAGCCACCCTACGACTCCGCAACAATAGCGGCGGAACTTCAGTCAATATTTTGAGTTACAATCTCAACGGACTTGCCACCGAAGGGTCTTGCAGTTGGCGCGTCATTGATCTCTCGATCGAGGGCAACATTTCAAACGATTATGTGATCGAAATGGAAACGGGAACCTTCTCCGTTGCACCTACCTCCGTTCGCCAAACATTGGCCCTTTATTACCTATGAAAATTCTTGAGGAATATACTTTCTTTAATCTTGTTACACAATCTAACCAGACTCAAAAACGCATTGTCACGCTCGATAAAAATTCTGAAAGGATAGACGAGGAGGATTTCAACGGATGCACTGCCGAGGAGTGGCTCACCATTCAAGGCTACACATCGATTCAACTCGTCACCCTCCTGGATCTCGAAAACAAACTCGCAGCAGCATCCAAGAATTCTCCAAAACTCACAGCAACCCGCACTTGGATTGACAGCATCCTCTCTGCATTCATCGAGAACGATTCCCAACGAGATAACTGGCCATCGGCTCCGTTCGGATTCCAAGAAACAACAACCGAAGCATTCGCAGCACTCACCGCCTGACATCAAAGCCTCATCCCATGACATCAAATTCATACATCGAAGCCATCGACCACGCCTCCAATCAAAGCGACCGCTGGCTTTTCGTTGCCTTGATTGTCATTGGAATCCTAAGCGTCTTCAGCCTGTTCCGCTACTTCACCTCGCGACTCGATAAACTCAAAATCCAGATGGACGCCCAGACCGATGCGTTCGTCAAACACCTCCAAACAGCCAACCGCGAAATGCTCTCCGTCATTGCTTCAGCCCAAGAAGTCATCAACCGCAACTCACAGATCATGGAACGCGTGGAACGGAAACTCGAAAGCATAAAGTAGCCACCACATATCACTTTTGTGGCTTCGATGCATTTTCCTCCGGAGCAACTCCGAACCATTCGTTGGCCTGCTCCTCAGTGGCCAGTTCGCGGTAATGTTTGAAGATGATCGTTGGTGAGTTTCCTGCCTCCAGAGCGACCTGTTCGGCGCTTTTGACTATGGCGATCCGGTAGCTG
>Ga0247844_1004517_pt1 | contig 18792 bp, 13 predicted proteins | sample LaCtaG_FD_192421 | JGI IMG/M metagenome (GOLD analysis project Ga0247844, IMG submission 192421) | Freshwater microbial communities from meromictic Lake La Cruz, Castile-La Mancha, Spain - LaCruzMarch201714.5m_1 | ecosystem: Environmental > Aquatic > Freshwater > Lake | place: Spain: Castile-La... | reverse complement strand
ATGGCGCAAACCTAAAGATTGGATCCTTACTAGTAACCACCCCAGCAGCATGAATGCCAGTGCCCCTAATACGACCTCGTAATTGTTCCCCATAAATTTCTACCTCTGGATATTTCTCTCTAAACCACTCTGTGGTTTTTGATCTACAAAATTCATCCCAAGTGTCAACTAATTTTAAAACCTTATTAACATCTGTTAATGGAATGTCTAATATTCTTGCAACATCTCTTACAACACCTTTATCTTTAAACTCTAAGAATGTTGCAATAGAAGCAACGTGCCTGTATTGTCTAACTAAATAATCTTTTACTTCATCACGCCTTGTATCTTGAATGTCTGTGTCAATATCTGGAAAGTCACTGCGCTCTGGATTAATAAAACGGAAAAACAAAAGACCATGCTCTATTGGATCAATTGTTGTAATGCCAAGCAAATAGCAAACCAAAGAACCAGCCGATGATCCACGTCCTGGACCAACTAATATGTTTTCTTTTTTAGCCCAGTTAATCATATTGCTTACTACAAGAAAATACGGAGCAAACTTTTTATCACGAATAATTTCTAACTCTTCCATAAGCCTTTGCTCATAGATGTCATTGCCAAGCCAGTTATCAGTAAGCCTGTACTCTTCGAGTCCTGCAAATGCTAAGTTTGCTAACTCTTGGTCTGGGTTTTTATATTGAACTGGTAAAAGGTTTAGGCCATCTCTAATGTCATAATCCTCTATTGTGTCTGCTAGTAACTGTGTGTTTGAGTATATGTCTGCTCTATCAATACCCTGTTTTTCCATAGCAGCCTTTATCTCTTCATATGATAAAAGATGAATGTCAAACTTATTAAAAGTAATTTGTCTATCTTTTCCGTAAAGATAGTCTAGCCTTTGCATCATGTCTGTTTTCTTTTTAGATTTTTCATATGATGCTTCTTTATTTATTTTTGTATGAGTATTTAAAAGTAACTTAAACTCTTGTATTTCTCTTTGAGAAGTATCTGAGTGATGACAGTCTGGCGTAGCCACAGCCTTTATGTCAAATTCATCTGCAAGTTCAAGCAGGGACTTGTTTATTTCTGGAGTGTTGTGTGGCATGACCTCAATGTAATAGTTGCTACCAAAGTTATCTTTAAACCACTTAATGTGTTTTTTTGCAAGTGCAAACTCTTGCTCTTCTAGTGCTTTAACAATTACGCTACTTGGACAAGCGGAAGTAACAATAATACCTTCTTTGTATTTTTCTAGTATTGCAAAATCAAACCTTGGCTTCTTAAAAAATCCATCAGTCCAAGCAATCTCACTAATTTTATTAAGATTCTCTAAACCTTTTTGGTTCTTGGCTAGAAGGATAATATGATTATAGACAAGATCTTGTTGACCTTCTCTTTCAGACTTATCTCTTTTATCAGATATATCTGCACACATATATCCTTCTAAACCTAGAATTGGCTTAATGCCTTTTTCTTTTGCAGAACGATACAACTCTCTGTGACCAGAGAGAGTACCGTGATCTGTAATTGCTAAGGCAGTCATACCCAACTTGCTAGCACGGTCTACATACTCTTGTGGAGTTGCTATGCCGTCAAATAGGGAGTAGTGAGTATGAACATGTAAGCCTACATAGTTCATCTATTACCAGTCTACGTTGGTAGCAGATGAAGTTGTTGGGCTATCAAACCCAAGATAGAATGCTTCTTGTTCAGCATAAGGAATTTTCTTTAATGCTAACTCAAGAGCATATGGCTTTATGTCTCCCCATTTAAATGGTTCTGTATCTGGTGCGCCAGGAATGGTTGTGTAACTTGTTTCAGTGCCCTGACCATTACGCTTTACTTTCCAGACTACGTTTGAGATACTGCCAGTTTCTAAGGCATACTCACGAATTGTATTAAACGCTGATTGTTTACTTACACCCATTGACCAAATAGCCACATAAGGTGGTTCAATGCCATCGTCAACTAGAACATTGCAATAGAAACGAAGACGTGCTCTCCAGCCAGCCTTTGGATCTTTACGGTGCATCTCTTCTGCCCAGTCACGACCTTCTGCTTCCATTGTGTCTACAGCCTTACGTTTGTAGTCCTTTGGATTTGTGTGTTCCTTAACAACTAGAGCAAGACCACGATCTGCATTGTAGTTTGCAGAGTCTTCATCTAGTTCCTCAACGAAACGGATTTTTGCTGATTGACCATCGGCAAGTTTAAGCCATCTTACCTTTGGTGAGTTTTCATCATATTTTGGTTTGTCGAGCAGGGCATTTATATTTTTGAGTCCCTTTATTACGCTCATATATTCTCCTTCGATTTGTTATATTAGTTTAGCATAGAGGATATGGATTTGTCAAACTGAAACTTAATGCTTCTGATTGCCTCATCATCCATGTCGCCTATGTCTTTATATTTTTTATCTATGTTGATTACGCTGACTAATGAACCAAGTTTTTCAATTAACTTATCTTTCATTATTGCACCAGCCTCGTCGTTGTCTGCAACAAGTACAACGTTGTTAAAGTACTTTGCTAATAACTTAATCTGCGATGCAGATACATTAGCCCCCAGTGTTGCAACTGCTGGGAATCCTACTTGATCTAGCCTTATAGCATCAAAAGATGATTCAACTACATACACCAAACTAGATGCTTTAATTCGGTGCAAATTAAATAATAACTTACCTTTTGGAAGTCCTGGGGTATTCTTAAACTCTTTACCTTCAATAGATCTACCAACAAAGCCAAGAGTCATGCTATCTGGAGAATGAACTGGTATTGTAACCATATCTTGTTTTTCTGAATATCCTAAGCCAAACTTTTTTACTGACTCTTCGGTTATAAGTCTATTAGAATAATATCTCATTGCTCTTGGAGACTCTAAGGCTTGATTGTTTAATCTTTTAATTAAAACCTCATCATATTGCACAAAGTCTGGCGGTGCATACATTGTTTTATTAATTACACTCTCAATATTTGTTTCTGTTTCTTTACTTTTTATATACCGTGCTGACTCAAAATAAGTTCTACCAGTTACAAACATAACAAACTCTTCAAGATTTTTTGTGGTTTGGCAACCAAAACAAAAAAACCAGCCACTATCCTTTGCTACTTCTGCAGCAGGGGTCCTTGTATTATTATGATATGGACAATAGATAATAAAGTCATTGCCAAACTCTGCCTCTATGTCAATGCCTGCTCCATTAAGAACTCTCTGTATTTGCTCTTTACTATAAATGCTATTTTTTTTCATCTTCGTAATCCTTGTATCTATAGTAACCTTTGTCAAAATCTACCTGTACTAAAAAGTCTCCCATAAAACCATTTCTATTTTTTCTAAATACACATTCAATAATATCACTATTGGTAGCACGACCTAGTGCCATTACCCAGTCAGCATCATAGGCAATCTGTCTAGACCATGCTGTTTGACCAAGTGTTGGAGCACTACTTAAATCTTTTACATCATCTGGGGTAGCGGAAGAAATAGCAATAATAGGAACCTCTTCGCTAATAGCCATGAGTTTAAGTTCTCTTGAAAGGTTTTTCATACGTACCGTCTCATTTTCAGACTTCTGATTAGGTGACATAAGTTGCAAATAATCTACAATAACAAAGTCTGGTTTGTATTGATCAATCTTTCCACGAACTACAGAAGGGTTAACCTCGCCCCCGTTGTCATTTGAAATAATATGAAACTCTGGCTTGCCTGCTACTTTATTAGCATGCCAATTCTTAAGCATATCAAGTTCTACTTCGCCGTTACTTAGTTTGCGGTGAGACCAAACACCTTCGCCCATAATTGCAAATACACGATTACGAACTTCTGTCTCAGACATTTCAAGAGATATAACCAGTGGAGACTTTCCTTGCTTCCATGCCTGCACTGCAAAATAAAGAGCAAGCCAAGATTTGCCAATGCCTGGATATGCTAAGAACACACCAAGTTGTCCTGGCATAATTCCAGAAGGTAGGTAATTGTCAAATCCTGGCAAACCTGTTTTAATTCCAACTTGGCCAGTTAGTTTTTGTTGTTGAATCTTTTCAAAATATGCAACGGCAGAATCAAGATCCGTAGCATCAATATCACGTATAGCGGAGGTGTTTTTCTTTAACTCAGAAGTTTTTGTAATGAGTCCGTTGAGTGCTTCTGTGCCGTTGCCAACCTGCACTTCGCCTGCTGCAGACCTTAGTATGTCTTTAAGGCTGTCATTTAGGTACTCTGTTTGCAACTCTTCAAGGTGGTGCTTAGTAGCCCCTACACCATCTATTGGTTGAAAGTCTCTAAATTTTTCTATAACTAAGGATGCTGGTGGAACTGAACTATTGTTGTCAAAGTATAAACGAATAAAATTCCAAACATCGTTGTGAGTTCTAAGAAGGTTTTCTACATTTGCCTGCAACAGAACATGCATTTGTTTGTCTTGCAATAGTGCTGATATAACTTTTGCTTCCGTATTATTCACTAAGCCACCTTCTTGCCAATTTTCTACGCTCTGATCTTTCTTCAACATCTTTCTTTGTTTCTATCTTACCACTAATAATTTTTTCTGCATTGTATGCAAAATGATTCCAACTAGGTTCTTGTGCAATGCTGAAATAATACTCAAGTAAATCATAACACTCGGCAATGCCATAAGACTCTACAAGTGCATCAGCAGACCATTGCTCTACGTTTAAATTTAAAGATGGCTTTTGCTCGTATCTTGCTTTGTGCAATTTACTATATCTGCTGAGCAAAGCCATACGGTCTTTGCGTTCAGCCATTAATCTGTGCCGTCAGCCTCTGATTGTGCTTCTTTAATTTTCTCTGTTAGTTTGTCTTCTACAAACTTGTAGACTCTATCAAAAGCCTGATCTGAATTCTCACCATCACGCTTAGAATCTACAACACCAAGATCAAGTCTTAATGATTGAAAATTACCTAAGTTAATTGTGTATCCAAGTGCTACTGATATTTTTGTATTTTCGTTTTCCATTACCCCCACCTTTTCTTTTAAATGTTTTCTGACCAGATGGGAATATATCTTCCGTCATCTGTCTTTGTATATGTAAGTATACCTTCACCCATTCGTCGTGTCAACTCCTGATTTGTTGGAGTCATGTTATTTGTTACTAAGCCATCTTTTCTTGGTTGTCCGATATGTATAGATGCCAGTATATCACGGATCACCTTGACTGCGCTTTCTGAATAATAAGATCTTATTTGCCAACCAGTCTTACCATTAATGCTAGATCCTACTGGAGGGGGAATGACTCCTCGTTTTATTAGACTTGGAATATACTTTCTGTGACGATTAATTAATCTAGCAGTTTCAGCAACAGTATAAGCCTTTTCTCTTTTTTTTCTAAAGTCAACACGAAGACAAGTTTCAATCCTATCTTTATTAATGTTGTATACTGAAACTAAACCAGTAGACCTTGAACTGTGATACAGCCTTACAAGGTCTCCGTTAAGAAACCAAATTTTTTTACTGCCATTTATTATAGACTCGTTATTGTAAGTTTGGCTCTCAATGATTCCCTTGCTAGTAACCATCTTCCCTCCCCGCTTTGTTGAGGTGGATGAAAAAAATTTCTAGTTCCACATCTAATACAATAAGTTTCTAAATGCTGAGCACTTGTATATTGCCTATCAACAAACAATCGCCCAGAACATTTTTTACAAAAAATCATATAAAAATTATTTTTAGTTTGGAAGTCCAACAGCAATTAAATTTACAGCCAAGGACAGATTACCAGAAGAGCCAAACCTTACAAAGCCATCTACCTTAGATGTTGTTATTGTTTGTAAAACAACTGTAACGTTTTGTCCTGCTTCTGTATTTCCAATGTTTAACGGTGTTGCTGTAACTATTGGTGGAAACTTAAACTCACTTTGAAAAGAATACGTAAATGCTCTTTCGTTTCCAGCACCGACTGTGCTATTTGTAAAAACTGGAACGTACCCACCTGCTATTTTTGCATTTGAAGTTTTTATTGTTTCTTTGTTTGACGATCCGTTATCAATAGTTGTAAAATTATAACTTGCAGAAGAAATCTGTGTAGACAAATCGTTTATTGCTTTGGCCAACTCATAAATGTAAGTAACATCTAGCGGTTGTCCACGTTCTGGTAATGGTATTTTTGACATTTATCCTCCTGTTTAATTATACCAAAGAAACTAGATTTGATTCAAATATAGTTAATGCAGCATTTCTTGTCTTGTTAATTCCTTCAACTTGTACTACAACTCTAACATTTATTGTACCAGTTTTAAGAAATCCATAGGTGTGTATTGGTGATGTTCCGTGATAAAGATAGTTGCCATTGTCAAATTTTACAAATATGTCATATCTTGGCCTATTGTTAGAATCACCCCAAGTTGCAACTAAACTATTTCCGCTAATTGAAAGATTTCCACTTACAGACTCAACAGTATTTGCGGTTGCTAAAAAAATAGGAGAATAGTGAGATGTTCTGTTTTTATCATCAGATACAATCCTGTATCTTAAAACATACTCATTGTTGTCACTTACTGGTGGCAACTGGTTTTTTGGAATAATTAATTTTTTAATTCCTGCATCAGCCATTAGGACACACCAATAGAAAATCTAAACTCAACGTAATTACTAGTATTAGGAGACTTTATGACAGTTTCTTGATTTTCATTTTTTACAACAGCATAGCCCGTTAGTCCATAAAGCGGATTAACAGTTTGAGTGTTTTCTAATCTTAAAGCATCTAATGCAATATAGTAGTTATTAGAAGGAACATTAACCTCTCCACTTTCATCTGTAATAACACAAGCATAAATTTTTACTATAGTCGCTACTTCCCAACTAAAGTTTTCTGTTTTGTACAAATCTTGTAATTCTTTTGATATTACAAAATATCTATTTTCTTGAAAGTCTGCAAGTGTGTTGTACTCTCCTTCTGAATTTGCCAAATTTCCAGAACTTCCTTGGTTTAGTTCTCCTTCAAACCTAGCATATTGTGTTCCATCGGGAGAAGAAAATTCAACAAGAATCCTAATTGTTTCGGGTATTGAGGCTGAGTTTCCATCTCTATTTACTAAAGAAAATGCTAACTTTAATTTATCCTTTGGAGAGTTTCTTGATAGGTCAATGTTGGCGCCTGTTAATCTTATATGATTTGAATCGTTTTCAATTACAAAATGATCAAGTGTTTCATCGCTTTCAGAACTAATAGTTAAATCTGCTTGGTCGCCCCTAATTAAAATTATGTTATTTAAAAATCTGCAGCGTTCATATCTAGAGGCACGAGATGGATTAAAGAAAATAGTATTATCGGCATTTGTTTTAAACACTGGGTCTGCAGTAAGAATAATATTACCGCTGCCACCATCAAGCGCTTCAGGATATGGTTCAATTGCTGTTGTTGCAGCACTGGTAGCATACTGCCAACTCTCTGTTGCCGTAAATGCAAAAATTGTTTTGCTATCATAAACTCCTGCAGATGGATTTGATCCAGCAGAGTACAGCCCTATTTCTGATATCTCATATCTTTCTTCTGTTGGTAATTCTGCAGTAAGAACAATTTTATCTATACCGTTTTCATTCACAAACCCTCTAGAAGAAATTGGCACACGAAACATCTCAAAATCTAAATATTTTTTTTCAGAAGCGTCTTCAGGAACATCGTTAGTGTCTAATGGTGTTGGCCCACATCCAATTGCAATGTATGACGCATATGCTGGAGCCTGACCAAGCAGGTATTTGCCAATAATATTTTTTCCAGTATTGGTTATCACGATTCATTCCCGTCAAATTGTATACTGTATATTGTACCACCAGTGCTTAATTCAACCTCAATTTGTTCGTCATTGTTTAAACCTATTGCCTCTATAACTAGGTTGCCCTGTTCATCAACATAAATGTTTTCTCCATCTAAGCCATTACCAACATTTGGAAATTTTTGATCAAATCTAATAGAAAATCCAGCAAAATATTTATCTGATGTTTTTTGTAAACCAAGAATGTTATTGGGGTTGTATGACTGTTGCAAGGATTTAATATTTTTTATTGGCTCATAGGAAAGTTCTTGTCCGTTAATTGTGTCATTTCTTGATATGCTTATTAATTCTTGAGCGCCAATGTCTTCAAAGTATAAAGTTGACATTTCACTTGTTGAAACATGGTCATCTTCAAATAATACAATATCTGGTGTTGCTGCCTTTATGTGATTAACATTTGACGTTGACAGTATTTGATTTAAAGTTGCGGGGGTTTGGGGTGTTGCAGATAAACTAATTGACATCTTATACCTCGTTTAAATAAATAGTCATATCTGGACCATCTACATTTCTTGAATACTCTATATTATAGACTACAAACCTATCTGTTGGTGCAGAAACCAAGTCCAACTCTCCATCTTTATAGTTAACCGTTACAATATCTCCTAATTGAATCGTAGGAGTAGCAAAGACCTTTACCCCAATTGATTTTTTAGGAGTCATAATTTTACTAATAATCCAACCCATTAGGGCTTCAGCATCATCTTGTGTTTGAATATATTCAGTGTTTATAGAAAACTCATTCTTACCATAAATTAATCTACTTAGTTTAATCTCATCATATTTGTTTTTTTGAACTAATGGAGAGTATGTCAGTGTATCTCCTTTAAAGGGTGGGTCTGAAAGATTTCCTTTTTTCTTAAAATATTCGTCTACTGTTAATTCATGGGTTGTGTTTTGTGTAAAAGCAATACCCTGAATTCTTAAATAATTTCCACTTGTTTCATCTAATACTAAAAAATTATCTGTTGAGTTAAATATTAAAAACTCAGCACCATATGAGTCTGAGTAAAACCCAGATACGGTGTAGGCAAGGTTTTTATTAATTGGTGGTGCTAATTTAGAATACAATGCTGGATATGCACGATCATACCTAATATTAAAATAAGCGCACTCACGCATTATAGATCCAAACTCTTCAAAGTATATATTGTATTTTGGTGGTTGTTGTGCACTTATTCCAGAAAGGTAGGTTGACTGAACAACACCACTCATTGCATATTTTCTAAATGACTCATTAGTGCCAACCTCTTTATTTTTAAATGCAGAGGATAGCGTTTCTGTTACAGAAGAGTCAAAACTTTCAGCATAGTTTCCAGACAACGCATAAACATGCTCAAACATGCATCTTGAAGATCCACGAGAGAATAATGCCATGTTGTTGTATATTGGAAGTGGATCAGTGTCGTCAACAACTTGGATTAATTGATTATTTATATATAGGAAAAACCTTCTAGTGTTGCCAATTTCTTGATATTCTATTGTTAGGTCATATACGGTTGTGTTTTCTTCTGCTGATGCTCTTTGATACCCCGCAAAAGTTCCACTATCAATGTTTATTTGAGTAAGTCCTCCATATAATTTAATTGGAATTGCCTTGTCTGATGCAGTTTCTTTTTTAATTTTGTAAAATACAACATTGTTAATAGAAATGTTTGATTGACCTTTTTCATTTAGATTTAAATATGACTCAACATTGTTTTCTGTTAATGCAATAATTTCAAAATAATATCCATTATTTGTTTCAGGGTTAACTAGTACGCCTAGACCTCCCGAACCTCCGCCAATGCTGATGCTTTGATTTGGCTGAACTGCACCAAGTTGATAGTATGGCATGCTACCGATTGGAGTTTGACCCCTTACTTCGTTGTTTTCTATTTTACCAACAATTCTAACTCTAGTTCCAAATGCTTTAAAGGCACTATCTAATTTTTTATAAACATAAGAAACAAAGTTAATAGGAGTTTCTGTAGTTTTAAATGATGGCCCATTAATAGTTAAAGCAGAAGCCTGAACAACTCCAGCCTGGGTTGATGATAATTGATTTACTTCTGTTTCTGTTAAAAAATTTGTAGCATTTGAATTTTTAATAATTCCATTTCTAGATGCTTGTTTTGCTAAATCATTGCTAATTCCTGCAGCACCTACAGATGTTGCGGGTATTGTAGGACTAATCTCTGTTGTAAATAAATATTGCGATTGCATTTCTATTCCACGAACATTGTCTTTATCAGACCAATAAGGATCTATTCCTGCAAAATGAGAAGTTACTTGAGTTCCAAATTGACCACGGCCGTGTTCATAAACTTCTCCCGCTTGCAACCTTGCTACAGAGCCAACTGATTCGTAGTATGGTGTTGAAAAAATACGAATAAGACCAGTAGGATATATTTTGCCATTAAAAGGAAGGGCTGCAAAATATTTTTGATACTCTTGATTGTTAGAAATGTATACGTTTCCAACTCCAGTAATGCTGTATTGTACGCCATCGTATCTTATAATCTCTCCGTTTGAATAAAAATATCCTTGGTGTCTTGTTAAATAATATACGTTTTCTCCAATATCAATTGTGTTGTTGATAACTGAATTACCAAAAACAGTTGGCAATGCGCTAGACAGGTTTGAGTTTAATGGCATTGCTGCTAATATATAATTATCTGATTTAGAGACTGATTCATTTATTGTTTTTGTCTCATTAGTTCCAGAAACTTCCCAAAGTAAAGATGGTTTATAAATCCAAGTCTTGTCTTTATCAAGAACATTTGCTTGATTAATAGACCCATAAGATCTTTGAATGTATCTTGTTGTATAATTTATTTTGCCATCATTAAATACTTTTTTATCTTCAGCACTTATTGCAATAATGTTTGGTATGTTTGATGTTGTTTGATTTTCAATAATGCCAGAAACTAGTTGGTTGTTGTTTCCAAGCAATTGCATATCTGTATTTCTTTGATTTTGTGTTGGCATTAAGTAGTCTTTGCTCATTACAATAAAGTTATTGTATTCATCAAAAAACATTGAGGATTGTGTTGCTACTGCAAGTTGATTTAAAACCTCAGCAACATTCTGATCTGGTGCTATAAATAGATAAGGTATTATGGGGTCTTGTTCATTGCTAACTCTTTTAAAAGAATAATTAACAAAGCCAATATAATCTAACAATAAACAAACTGCATAACTAAGTGATACATTTGTAACAAGCATTCTTGGCGCTGGCATAGATTCTAAAAAGAAATAAAAATCTCTTAACTCTAAAGATAAACTACCTCCAGTTACATCAGATTGAGGCATGCCTTCTGAGTACAAAGTTTTTATAGGTATACAATAATCATAGTTTTCTACATTAAGAATTTTTTCATAAAAAGTAAACTTAATATTTTTTCTTAAATAATTTCTAATAATACTGTTTGTATTGATTGGATTAAAAGCCTGCTCTGCATCAAAAATAGAAAGAGATCCAGTGGAGGCTAAAAGTTGCCCAACTGGCAGGGCGGTGTTTCCAAGATCTGAAAGAGATTTTTTTATGTTGTAACTTATAACTTCATCGGATACATCAACAACTAATCTCGGAGACATCTCAATCAAATCAAAGGTTGAGTCTTTTTTATTCATTATCTCTGTAACAATCCTAATGCCACGAATATATTCAAACTCTCTGTATTTAGACTCTCCATTTGTTGGATCTACAAAAAGTGCTGGCGACACAAGATCTTTTACAAAATTAGTTTTTGGACTAATGGACTCAGATCCGATTGTCCATCCATAGGTGGGGGTAAATGTTTCATAGGCCTGACTTGTACTATTCCAGACATGGTATGTTCCTATACCGTTGCTTGTTTCTAAAACAAGATAAGCGTAGCCGTTTATTGAAGAGTCGGGAAGCAAGGTAGTTGAAGAATATGTTTCTGCAAAGACAAAAGTATCAGCATACTCACTTGGAATTACTAACCCATACTCTAACTCTACATATCCGTCTGGTCCAATTATGGGGGTGCCGTCTGACCTTGTAGAGTTTTCATTAAATGAATAGGCATCTACCCAGTTGTTATTTTTTAAATACTGAATTTTCCATCTTTTAGGAGTGGTCTTGTTTAATTCTCCAAAAAAGGGATCTGCATTTACTGAAGAAAAATTAACAAAATCTTGTAAATCTATGTTGCCAATATTTGTTTGCATTTTAACTACAATTCTATTTGTTGGCACTTGCTCTTTATATACTACAAATGGTACGGCATCTTCAATATAATAAGAGCCATTCAAAATATTTTTTGCAATGCCACGCTCTACCCCATCTTCTTTTCTGTAAGAGTTCCAATATTTAAATTCATCATACCTAGAAGACATATAGTATCTAGGTCTTTGTGCCATACGTGCTCCAGAGTTTGAAAGGTATTGATTACTTCTATCAAAAAACAAAGGTTTGTTAATTCCAGATCTTGGCCTAAATGGCTTTAAACAATCTTCTAGGGAGTATAGTAATTTTCTTTTTTGTTCTATTGATGTAAACAGTTGTGGAAGGTCTTGATCATCTACCCCACCATTTATAGATATTTCAGAGTCTGTTGCATCAGTATAGTAATCGCCCTCATCTAATGAATCAAAAGATGACGGCAGTGTTTGAAATTTAACTTCACTGCCTGTAGGTCTATATCTATAATTTCCAACATGAAAAATATTATCTGGCATATTCATGTTCCACTCAGCAAGAACTAGAGATCTTGTTTGAATTGTTGGAGATGTTTCAAAATGAGTTTTTAGTTCTTGACTTACAAACAATTTAAACCTCTTCCAGAGATACCGAAATATTCCAAAGGTCGTGATTAGTTCCACCACGTTTTACAACACTGTAATTAAAATCAGAAAAATAAACTTCTACTATTTGATTGTATTTGCCTAAGTGTCCAAAGGATGCATCTGTGGTTGCTCCATCAACTGGAAAGTTAGTATATTTATCATAAGCAAGATACATCCAAAAAGGACCTTGGTGGCTTTCATACCAATCTAAAACCTCAACTCCTCCTGCTCCACCATCTGCAGTAAACTCTGAACTTGTTCCTTTATTGGGAGATAATCCAGTTGAGGCAAAATCTGCTTTGTTAGAATATGCACGGGATGGCAAATTATTCCAAGATACACTCATTGTAAGTTTATCTGCAATGTGATAAGACCTCATCCTACCATTGATTGTTCTTTCACGTTTTTCTATTCTTTCTGAGTTAAATGACATGTCTTCTCTGTTGTGATCTGATAAGATTAAAAATTGATTAATACCGCCTGTGGTAAGGCTTGAATTAGCCCCTATTTCTTGTCCAGTTGGCACGTAGAGGCCATTACTCAAGGTTCCAGCATTCTCTGACCATAGGATTGATTGTGGTCTCTGATACCTCTTTCTACCCGAAATATACGCTGAGGTTGCCACTACCTTTGCCCCTTAATTCTTTGATTATCTATTCGTTTAATCTGTGTCATAACAGTCCTTGCAATATCGTCGGGACTTGAATCAGACTTAACATTTACGTTCAAACTATAATTATACACTGAGGATCCACCGTAAGAGCCATCATTTATTTTATTAAGATTATTTACTCCAAATGACTCAACGGCATTTCTACGAACAACAAACTCTCCAGGAGTAAGCATTGCTGGAACTGTATCACTTCCTCTAGAATATCCTCCAGCAACAAAATACTTTGGAATTACTCCGCCCCGATTGTAACCTTGGATTTGAGAAGGGATGGGCTCATATCTTACTTTAGGGATTACGCCGCCCATGGCTCTGCTACGATAAGAAATTGGTGCGGTTTTTGGAGTTGGGATTATTGTATATGCACCACCCCTTGGACCAGATGCACTTGCACTAGAAATTATTTTTGGAAGCAGCGCTGGTGTTGGTCCATAAAGACCACTAGACAACACTTGATTGTTTACAGTGTCTTTTTTGGTAGAAAGTGTTGATATAGGAGTTTTTTGCAAATCCTTCATAATATTTGTTAAGTCTGCAATTTGTGTTCCTATTTCTGCAGTATCATCATTAAGTTGTTTTGTTAGTCTTGCTGCTTTTTCTGCATCTGTTTCTGCTGCTGGATCAGCAAATGTAGTAAGTGAAGCAGCGCCTAACTCTTTACTTGTAATTCCATCCCACAACTTTTTCATTCTTATTAGCGTATCTTCATGACCACGTAAAACTGCTTGATATTCTACACCTCTAACCCTTGCACCATCTACCCCTAAAGCCACAGCATCCCATTTATCTTTTTGTGCTTGAATTGCGTCAAGTTCTAGTTTAAGTTTATTTTGCAATGGGACTAGTTGTAATTGTTCTATTTGATAGTTTGCTTCTCGAAGTCTTAAAATTTCAGCATTAATAGGAATTGCTTCTTGTTCAAGTGCATAAACTTGTTCTGAAATTGTATAAAGTTTTTCTTCAATTTGTGTTCGTGTTAATCCATTAGAATTTTTTAATACACCAAGTTGTTTTTCTCTTGCTACTTGTAGTGCATTAGCACTCCGTTCTTTTGCTTTTCTTGCTTCTTCTGCTCTTCGTTCCTGTATTGCTTTTGCTGCAGCAGAGATATCTCCCCTAGTTAAAGCATCTGCAATTGTAATTCTTGATGATTCTTTAGCGGCAATATCGTCTTGAATATCAGATATATCTTGCAATGCTTTTTCTTGTGCATCGTATTTTTTATTAATTGCTTCAGCGGCTTTGTCAATTAAACTTAAATCATGATTTAATATTGTTGACTGTGCATTAAGCAATGCTATTGGTTTGTCAACATCAAAATCTAGTTTGCGTTCCTGTATATCGATTAGTTTTTCGTTAGCCTCAATTAATTTATTTACAGCGTTTATTTGTGGTTCATAAATATTTTTTGCTTCTCTTTCAAGAACATCAAAATATTCCATTGCCATACTTACTTCTTTTTTTATCCGTTCTGCAGGGCTTATTATATCTTGTGTTCGTTTTTCATTTCTTTTAAGTTCTCTTAGTCCAGCAATAATTCTATCAATTTCTTCTTTTGATTTACCACTTGCAAAAGCAAGGGCAACTTGTTCGTTTGTAACAATTTCTAACGCTTCTGCAGCAGACAATCCAGCAGCCCTTAATTCTGTAAATTTTGCACTTTGTGCTCTTAGTCCTTGAATTTGATCTTTATATGAATCCTCTAATTCTCCAAGCACTGCTTCATTTAACGCTTTTGCTAATTTTTTACCATCTGCAGTTATTGAAACAATACCATTTTTAATTGTTATAAATTTCTTTTGAATTGCTGGATCTAAATCAGAAATAAAATCAAGAAGATCTTTGTTTATTCCTTGCGCCCGAAGTTGTTGATTAATTCCTTTAAATATTTTAATATCTCCTCCTGCAGAATTCATAACCCTTCTTAGTTCGTCAATTCCACCACGAGCATTAATTGATGCGTCTCTTACTAATTTCAATCTTTTAAGGAGTTCGTCTAAAGTTGTATCTCTTTGTCCTGAATCTTTTGGCTCTGTACTTATTGTAGGTTTAGCAAGAGCCTCATTATATCCTTGTGCAATATATTCTGGAACCGTCATTTTAGCGGCTTTTGCTGCTGCTATTAAGTTAGGATCATTCAAGCCTAACTGATAATTAACATATAAGTATTTACTTATTTTATCTTTACCCTGACTCAAAACATCAAAATCTTTTGCAAATTGTGTAAAATTACCTTCTGGGTCAATTGTTGTAGCAAGAAATTTTTTATCAATTTTGTCTGGAAAATTTTTAATTAATCCTAAAGATTTTGTTGCTAATTGAAGATCTTCTACACCATTAGAGTTTACATCTAGTGTAACTAAATATTGTTCTTTAAAATTTCCTAGTGCAGACAATGCTGCAAGATCATCTTTTAGTCCTATACTGTTTTCGTTAATATATTTTGTTATAAACTCCCTCGTAATTGGAGTCATGTCTTTCCCGAATTCATTGCCTGTAAATTTACCAAATATTGCAGTTAAAGTTTCTAATTCAGCAAGACCGTTTGCCTTAATAAAAAAATCAATTGATTTACTAGCGGTTTCAGAACTTGCCACAAAAGATGTAAGACTTATTATGGCTTGTGGGGTTAAACCATTTTCTGATGCAAGACCAATTTGCAAAGTTCTCCTAAGCGTTTGATCTTTTACTTTTAAAACTTTTTCCGATGCTACTTTGTTTAATGCTTTTGTTACAGCAGATGCATCTTTAATTCTAGAATCCAAAGATTCTTTGACTGTAGTATTAAATGCATCGTCAGATAAACTTTTACTTATTTCAATAATTTCAGTTAAAGTTTTACTATTTTCTGCATTTAGTCTGTCGATATCGGATTTTCTTTTTATTTGTAAATCATTTATTTCTTTTTCTGTTTTTGCTAGTTTAATTTTTTTATCGTATTGTTCATTAACTGAATCTAGCAATTGTTGATTTTGACCAATTACCTCAAACCCTAATTGAACTCCTGCTGCATCAAGTTTTGCGTTTTCTTTTTTCTGATTAAAAATTTGTTTAATTGTATCACCAAATGGAATAGAAGTTAGACTAAAAAGTCCTCCTGTTTTTTCTGGTATTGAAAGTCCCGCCAGTAATGGATTTTTTTTGCCTGCTTTAAAAATATCAAAAGCCTCTGTAACATTTTTCATACTTTCTTTTTTAATTGCTAAAGCAACCTGTAAAGGATTGTCTTTTAAGTTTTCTCCATTAGGGCCCATTAACTGAGTTATTTTTGCGCTAACGTTTAAAGGTATGTCATAACTACCTATTTGTTCTCCAAGTGCTGAAGCAATACTTCTTGCTTGATCTGTAGATATTGCTCCTTGCAATACTGCCTGACTTAAATTTGTTCCAAGTATTTTACCAATTTGTTGTGTAGAAAAATTTTGTTTTACTAAACGTTCTACATCTGATAAAATATTTTTTCCTTCTTCTGACTGCAAAACATTTTGACCAAATTTTCTTTGTGGCTCACCCAAAGGATTTAAAGTAGTTTGTCTTTTTTTAGCCTGTATTTCTGAAGCACTTATTTGTCCAGATAAGACTGACAAACCTTTTACCCTGCTTGCAGACATTGACATTGCTTTTGCAAGATTCATTCCTTCTTCTCTTGCATTTTTTAACATCTTTGTGTATAATAAAAATCCTGCAGATGCGGTAGCCAAAATTCCTACAAGAATTCCTAATGGATTTGTTAACATAGGTGCAATGGTTGCAAGAGCAGAAATACCCATCATTGCCATACCCATACTGTTATTACCAGTCATGAATCCTGCCATTGCTCCAATACCCGCAATTCCAGCAACAGGGCCTGCAACCTTACCAATTGCTGTTGAACGATTTGCTCTTGCCTCTTTCTTTTGTGATTTTATTTGTTCTTTAGTTAGTGGAATTTGTTGTTGAGTTATTGCTGTTTTTTCTTGAATTATTTTTGTTTCTTGTTTTAATGCAACAAGTTTTCTTTGTTCTAACTTTTTAATTTGACGTCTTAATGATTTTTGTTCTGATCTAAATTGTTTTTCAATTTCTGAAACTGCTTTACTTGGTTGAATTGCAGTTTCATTAAACCCATCCTGTGCAACTCCTCTTAATGCTGGAACAAATCTTCCAGGACCAACCATAACTCCTTTAGGGTGATTTAATTTTTGTCCACTAGGAATTGCGGTTTTGTCTGCTTGTGTTAAAGGAACTGTAGTAGGAGGAACTCTTCTTCCAGTTTTACTATCTAAAACTTTTTGACCTGGCTGAACAGCAACTTTTGAATCAATAAGCGCCTGTTCTTTTTTATTTACAAATCTTGGTTTATCTCCAAGTTTTATAATTGATCTTGAGATTTCTTTCCAAATTTCTGGAGTTCTTACTGCTGCAACACCCAGAATTCCCTTTGCTTGATAAATATTTGGAATTTTTACTTTTCCTGAATTATGTGCTTTAACTTCAAGATCTGCTATTCTTGCAAGATGTTCGAATTGTTTTGCATTTGTTGGTTGTCTTTCTTGTTTTGCAAAAGCATAACTTTCTTTTAATTTTAAAATATCTTTGTCTGTATAACCTAATTCTTTTAATAGTTTAGAATTATTAATAAGATTGCCAACAGATGTTTTACCAGCACGGTTTAGGTATTGACCAATTCCTTCATGATCATAAATTGTTAGTCCGCTTTGCCATTTTGTTTTTGGATCTAATGGTTTAAATATATGAGATTCTGACTTTTTCCCCATAAAATTATTTATTTCGGTTGGCGTTAAACCTTGCTTTCTTAATTGTTCAACAAGTTTAATATTTTCTCTGTCTAAGCCAATTCCTGCAGATTTTTGATTATAGGCATCTCTTAGCCTTCTTACTGAGCCTGGAGCACCAGTTGATGTCATGCCTTCTTTGCTTGCTCTTGTTAGTTGTTTTTCTAAACTTGACGGTCTTCCAAATTTTGAATTATTAATAAATTGATTTTGTTGGCTAGGAGTTTTTCCAAAAACATAGTTAGCCTTTTCAAATATTTTACTTTCTGGAATATTTGTAAAAACTTTTCCTTTATTTGTTGTAAGAGAATATGTTTTTGTATTTGGATCATAGGTTAGTCTATTTATTAATTTATTAAAATTTTCAGAATTTTGCCTATAACTTTGTTTTGCTTGTGGATCTTTATTATAAAGTTTTTTAAATCTATCTTTAATTGCTTTTCTTTTGGCTTCTGTAATGTTATTTGCTGGTTGAAGATCTGTAGTTCCAACTTCAAACCCTTGTAACGTTCCATTAACAAGTGCTTCAATTATTGGTTTAAATCTTGGATCTTGTGATGTTTTTGCTGGAATAATTGCTTCTCCAGGAGCACCAAGTACTGGGACAACATCTCCTGCGCCTTTTGGTCCAGGTAGTCCAGTTGTTCCCCTTGCAAATTTCTTAGGTCCTTTGCCACCCTTAAATCCTGGCATCATCATTCCAGGATTTGCTCTTGCAAAGTTTGTTGCTGCTATTGTTGCATCAATGTATGCTTGACGTAAAAGCCTTACTGCTGT
>Ga0247844_1004516_pt1 | contig 18796 bp, 14 predicted proteins | sample LaCtaG_FD_192421 | JGI IMG/M metagenome (GOLD analysis project Ga0247844, IMG submission 192421) | Freshwater microbial communities from meromictic Lake La Cruz, Castile-La Mancha, Spain - LaCruzMarch201714.5m_1 | ecosystem: Environmental > Aquatic > Freshwater > Lake | place: Spain: Castile-La... | reverse complement strand
CGCCGAGTTCCTGCTGCGGGCCGGCGTGCTCCCCGCCGACCGCGTCCGCGGGGTCGAGACCGGCGGCTGCCCGCACACCGCGATCCGCGATGACATCAGCATGAACATGGCCGCGGTGGTCGATCTCGAGCGCGCCCATCCCGACCTCAAGCTGATCCTCATCGAAAGCGGCGGCGACAACCTTTCCGCCACCTTTTCGCCCGAGCTGGTGGATGCCTACATTTATGTCATCGACGTCGCCGAAGGGGACAAGATCCCGCGCAAGGGCGGCCCGGCGATCCGCACCAGCGACCTGCTTTTGATCAACAAAACCGAGCTGGCACCTTACGTCGGCGCGGACCTCGAGGTGATGGCCCGCGACTCGGCGAAGCAGCGGGGCACGCGGCCCTTCCTCTTCGCCGATTTGAAATCGGAGAAGGGGAAGGAAGATCTCCTGGCATGGCTGAAGCGTGAGTATCTTTTCGTGTGAATGCTAAACTCGCGCTTACTGGACCGCGGACTTTAGTCCGCTCGAACGGTCCAGAGGCATCTCGAGCGGACTAAAGTCCGCGGTCCAGTACACCGCCCGATCGTGCAGACTTTTCCTCATTCTCCCGGCATCACCGGCCGGGCCATCCACGGTCACCTCGACCTCCGCAGCGATGTCCGGGCCGACGGTACGCCCTATCTCTCCCGCCAGTCGTTCCGCGCGCCGATCCATCTCAGCAAGTCCCACGTCGAGTCCGGCGCGCTGCTGGTCCACCTCGTCAATCCCACCGCGGGCTTTTTCGATGGCGATCGTCTCGATCTCGATGTCACCGCCGGCACCGGCAGCCGGATGATCCTCAGCACGCCGGGTGCCTCCCGGGTTTACCGGGCCCGCGGCGAGACGCCGGCCCTGTGCCAGCAGCACCTGCGGGTCGAGCGCGATGCCTTCCTCGAGTGGATCCCCGAGCCCTTTATCCCGCAGGCCGGGGCTCGTTATCACCAGCGCACCGTCATCGAGCTGGAGGAAAGCGCGGGCTTGTTTTTCTTCGAGTGGATCGCTCCCGGCCGCGTCGCCCGCGGTGAGGTCTTCGCCTACGATCGACTGCGCTGGGAGCTCGATCTCAAAGTCGCTGGCCAGCTCGTCGCCCGGGAGCGCTACGATCTCCGTCCCGGCGATCACAGCCTCGCTGCGCTGCGTGATAAGTTTCCCGCTGCCCATTGCGTCACCGCCTATGTCGCCGGCATGGCGCCTGAGGTCTGGCCGGCGGAAGAACTCGACCTTCTCGGGAACGAGCGCGTCTATCTGGGCCACGGCCCGCTCCTTGGGAACACCCACCTGGTCCGTGCGCTGTGTGCCGACAGCCTGGCCGCCCGCACCTTGATGACTGGGATGCGCCAGGTTGTTTACCGGGCTGCTGGAAAGCCTGCACCGCGCCTTGGCCGCCTTTGATTCCAAGAGATTCAAGCTGCCGGTCCCGCCTTGCGCCGGCATCCATGAGCGCGGCGCATGGGAATGGCTGTTAGATGGGAATCGGATTCCTGTCATACAGCATGTCCCCATCGAAGACTTGGCCGCGGGTCTGCTCATGGGGATGCGCGGGAGCAAGTCTCCCGTCCGAACCATACCGACCCACCATGAAGAAACTTGTGAAGTCCAACGTACTCCAGAGCGCCCTGATCGCATCCCTCCTCGGCACAGCCGTGTCGATGGCTGGCGATGCCGAAACCACGACAACAACGATCACTCCGGCTCCGGAGTCCGACTCGAAGTTCTCCGGCACCCTGAACCTCGACCTCAACTCGCACTTCGTCTCCTACGGCTTCGACGTCTGGGGTGATGGCAACGACCTCGAGGGCGGCACCTTCAATCCCTCGCTTGAACTGACCTGGGCGCTGCCTGCCAACTTCACCGCCATCCTCGGCACCTGGTGGGATGTGAACGGCAAGGTTCCCTCCGCCATCGGCGGCAAGCTGCAGGAAATCGACGTCTGGGCCGGTCTCGGCTACAAGGTCGGTGACCTCAGCATCACCGCACTCTATCAGAACTGGATCTACGGCAGCGCCAACGAGCAGATCGTCGACTTGAAGTTTGCCTACGATTGCCTGCTCAGCCCATCGCTCACCATCCACAACCGCGTGGATCCCGGCGCTTCCGGCGGCAACAACGGCACCATCCTCGTCGCCGGCATCTCCCACTCGATCGAGGCCGGCCCGGTGACCTTCTCGTTCCCGCTGAACATCGCCTATTTCCTGGACGACGACTTCCACCCGGCCAGCACCGACAGCGGCTTCGGCTACGGCTCGCTGGGCGTGACCGCCACCTATGGTTTGACCTTCCTCGGTGAAGACTACGGTGCCTGGAACATCCACGGCGGCCTGACCTACTACGTGACGGACAGCGATGTCGTCGCGAACTCCCCCGCCGGTCGCCCCGACAACGACTTCCTGACCGCCAACATCGGCATCGGTTGCGCGTTCTGATCCTCCCCCTTTCCTTGGTATTATAATGGTTGCAGCGGAAGGACCCGTTCCAAGTTCCATCCTGGAACGGGTCTTTTCACCGCTGAGGCTTCCCCCCTCTGACCCCCGATAAAGACTCCATCATGACACGTTCCATTTTCCAACGCCTGCTCGCTTGCGCAGCGCTCTCCACCGCCTTTGCGGCTTCTCCATCTACCGCTCAGGACACCGTTAAAGTCGGCGTTCTCCATTCCCTCAGCGGCACCATGGCGATCAGCGAAACTTCGCTGCGCGATGTGCTCCTCTTCACCTTCGACGAGATCAATGCCGCCGGCGGCGTGATGGGCAAGAAGATCGAGCCCGTCGTCGTCGACGGCGCCTCGAACTGGCCGCTCTTCGCCGAAAAGGCCAAGCAACTCCTCGAGCAGGACAAGGTCGCCGTGACCTTCGGCTGCTGGACATCGGTCAGCCGCAAGTCGGTTCTGCCGGTGTTCGAGGAAAAGAAGGGCCTGCTCTTCTATCCCGTGCAGTATGAAGGCGAGGAGATGTCCCCTAACATCTTCTACACCGCCGAGGCCGTCGGCCAGCAGGCGACTCCCGCCGTCGACTACATGCTCGCGGAAGGAAAGAAGAAGTTCTACCTGATCGGCTCCGACTACGTCTATCCGCAGACCACGAACCTGGTTCTGTTGGAGTATCTTCTCAGCAAGGGCGTGCCGCTTGAAAACATCGGCGGCGGCTTCCGCAAGGAAGGCGACGAGATCGTTTCGGCCGGCAAATACACCCCGTTCGGCCACACTGATTACCAGCAGATCATCTCCGAGATCAAACAGTTCGCCGCCGGTGGTGGTGCCTGCGTGATCAACACGCTCAACGGCGACACCAACGTGCCCTTCTTCAAGGAATACGCCGCCGCCGGCCTGACCGCCGAGACCTGCCCGGTCGTCAGCTTCTCGATCTCCGAAGACGAGTTCCGCGGCCTGCCCGCCAAGCAGCTCGTCGGTCAGCTCGGCTGCTGGACCTACTTCCAGTCGCTGCGCACGCCGGCGAACAAGAAGTTCACGGACGGCTTCCAAGCCTGGCTGAAGAAGACCGACACCCCCGGCATCGTGAAGGAAGGCCGCGTGACCTGCTCGCCGATGGTGCTCTCTTACAACGGCGTCTACCTGTGGAAGGCCGCGGTGGAGAAGGCCAAGAGCTTCGACGTCGACAAGGTGAACGCCGTGCTTGAGTCCGGCATCAGCTTCGACGGCCCCGGCGGCACGGTGACTACCCAGAAGAACCGCCACCTGACCAAGAACGTCTACATCGGGGAAACCCGCGCCGACGGCCAGTTCAAGATCCTCAAGGAATACAAGGGCGTCGTCGGCGAGCCCTTCCTGAAGGGCACTTTCAAGAAGTGACCTGTTTCCAATCCCCCCGGTGAATGTCCTCCCACCCCCGGTCGCCTCGTGCGGCCGGGGGTTTTTGTCGCGGGGAGACGCGAGCAGGGACTTCCGCCTTGTCCCCGCCGCTTTGCTGGCCTAATCCCCGTGCGCACATGAATTCGATGCACCTTTACGAGCGCCTGCCCCTTTTCGGTACCGGCATCGTGCTCGGCGTGTGGCTGGTCGTGGTGCACGCCCTGATGCTCGCCAAACCGGCTCCGGTACAGGGCTTCCTGAAGAAATTCCCGCGCGATCACCAGCTCGGCTGGGTAATCCTGGCGGTCGGCTTGATCTGGTTCTGGTTGCTGGTCGCGCTGCCGGGCAAAGGAATTCTCAACTCGCTGGCGATGGACCTTGGCGAGTTCAACGGGGTAAAGAAATACCTCCGCTACGTGGTCCCGCTGTCGATCGCCGCCGTCGGCATGGCGGTGAAGGAATTCCTCTCCGTCCGCGCGCTCGGGCTGCTCGGCCTGATGGCGGCCGCGCCCTTGCTCGAAGCCGCTTTTCTCAAGGACCCCCAGAGCCGGCTGCTGATCCCGATCTTCGCCTTCGCGATGGTGGTAGCCTCGCTCTACTGCGTCGGCATGCCCTACCTGTTCCGCGACGCGGTGACCTGGGCCTCCGCATCCCCCAAACGCTGGCGGGTCCTTTCGCTGGCCGGCCTCGGCTACGGGATCGCGGTGCTGAGCTGCGCCTTCCTGTTCTGGAAGGGCTACTGATCCCGAATGTGGAGTGCTGCGGCACGACGCAGTTTTGGCTCCCGGGGCGGACGCTCTGCTTTGCTGGCCCCGGGTCGCCTTCCCGGCCGGTCCGTGGCCGACGGGGTGGGGTGGACTTCACCCCGAGTGAAAGCGACGTCATGCCGTCGCACTCCAGAGGCTTATCCGTTCAGCTTCGCCAGCGCCTTCGGCAGGAACACGCCGTCCTTGCGGATGACCTTGCCGTCAAAGCGGATCTCGCCGCCGCCGTAGTCCTTGCGCTGGATGTTGACGATGTCCCAGTGGACCTGCGAGCGGTTGCCGTTGTCGGCCTCCTCGTAGGCCTGGCCGGGTGTGAAGTGGAAGGAGCCGCCGATCTTCTCGTCGAACAGGATGTCGCGCATCGGGTGCTTGATCGCCGCATTGTAGCCCAGCGCGAACTCGCCGATGTAGCGCGCGCCCGCGTCGCTATCGAGGATCTTGTTGATCTCCTTGTTCTTCCCGGGCGACTCCGCCTTGACGATCTTGCCCTTCTCGAAGGTCAGCTTGACCGAGTCGAAAGGGATGCCCTGGTAAATGGTCGGCGCGTTGTAGGTGATGAAGCCCTCGACCGAGTCCTTCACCGGCGAGGTGAAGACCTCGCCGTCCGGGATGTTGTGCTCGCCGGCGCTGACGACCGCCGGGATGTCCTTGATCGAGAATTTCAGGTCGGTGCCGGGGCCGGTGATGTGGACCTGGTCGGTGGCGTCCATCAGCTTCTTCAGGGCGTTGGCGGCGGGGACCAGGCTCTTGTAGTCGACCAGGCAGACCTTGAAATAGAAGTCCTCGAAGGCCTCGGTGCTCATCCCTGCCTGCTGGGCCATCGCCGGCGTCGGCCAGCGCAAGACGCACCACTTGGTCTTCTTCACCCGCCAGTCGATCACCCCGCGCATGTGCTTCATCGCGAGCGTCGTGTTGGCTCCCGGCACGTCGCTGCTTTCGGCGATGTTGTGGCTGCCGCGGACCGCGATGTAGGCGTCCATGTCCTTCATCTCGGCGAGCAGGTGCTTGGCGATGAGCTGGTATTGGGAGTCCTCGGCTCCGCTGAGCATTTCGCGGGTCAGCCGCGAGCTGTGGAGCCGCAGGAAAGGCAGCGCGCCCTTCGCCCGCGCCTCGCGGACCAGCGCCAGGCCGATCGAATCCGGCACGTCGTAAAGATCGATGAGCAGCTTCTCGCCTTTCTTCAACGAGGTCGAGTAGCGGACAAGCTGGCGGGCGAGTTGGTCAACGCGGGGATCGTGCATGGCGCTATCGCTAAAGTTCCAAGGGGGAAGTTCCAAGTGCCAAGTTAGAGTAACCTCCCCATTTGGCACTTGGCACTTTCTTCACTTGGCACTTCCTTCTCCCCGCATGCGCCTCGGCATCCTCGGCTCCGGTTCCGGCTCGAACATGCAAGCCCTCCTCGACGCGATCGCCGCCGGCACGCTCGACGCGGAGATCGCGCTGGTGCTTTCCGACAACCCGGACGCCTACATCCTCGAACGCGCGGCCAAGGCGGGACTGCCGACCGGAGTCATCGACTGCCGCGGCTTCAAGACGAAGTTCCCGGACGAAGCCCAGGCGGAAACCGCAGCGGCGCTGCAGGCGGCGGGCGTCGAGCTGGTCTGCCTGGCCGGCTTCATGCGGCTGGTGAAGGCGCCGCTGCTCGAGGCCTTTCCCGGCCGCATCCTCAACATCCACCCGGCGCTGTTGCCGGCCTATCCGGGCTTGCAGGCGTGGAAGCAGGCGATCGACGACGGCGCGACGGAGTCAGGCTGCACCGTCCACTACGTCGACGGCGGCATGGACACCGGCCCGGTGATCCTTCAGGCGAGGGTCCCGGTTTTCCCGCACGACAGCGCGGAGACCTTGCACCAGCGGATCCAGATCGAGGAACACCGGCTGTATCCGGAAGCGATCCGGAAGATCGCTGCCGGCAACTAACGGCGTCGACGGACGAGACCGAGCAATCCCGCGGCCAGCAGACCCGCGAAAGTTGAGGGTTCAGGGACCGTCGCGAGGCCGGAGGTGATGGTGCTGACGGAGCTCCCGCTGCTGATCGACTTACCGGGGATCGAGATCTGCTCCTGCGTCGCTCCGGCTCCAAATCCTGGCGCTCCGGTGTAGGAGCCCATCTTGGTATAGATGTAAACGAACGCGTTCGGATCAGCGTTTTGCGGGAAGAAGGCCTTCGGAACGAAGACAAACAGGTCGCCGCCGCCGCTGCCGCTCGAAAGGGTGGCGTCGAGCAAGGCGAAGTTTTGCTGGCCGGACAAATTCATGTCAAAGGCCGGTATTCCGAGCGCTGCCATGGTGGCGGAGAGGCTGTTAGGCAAGACGGCGGGATCGGTGGTTCCACCGACCCAGATCTTCAGGTCGTCCACGGACAGGTAACGGTCGGTCGCGTTGTTGGACTCATTGAGGTCCACCACGAAAATGTAGCTGGTCTGGGAGGCGTCCTGGATCAGGTCGGCCATCCGGAGATAGGGATCGAAACCGTTCGGAACGCTGGTGTGAAGCACTCCGGGCCGGTTGTAGCCTTCTTCCATCACGTCGCCCTGGCCGCTCGGCGGCGAGATCCGGTAGAGGTCGCGGAAAGTCCCCGAGCCGGCGCTACCGTCCACCGAAGGGTCGCGGAACAAGGCTCCGTTGATGAATCCGCCGCGGAAGGTCGACCCGGTGTTCGCGTTGACCATCGTGTCGGGAGCATTCCCGGCGATGTTCACGGTCGTGAGGTTCACGATCGCCGCACCCGCGGTGTGGGCGACACCGACGATTGCGCAGGTAAAAAGAAGGACAGGTTTCATGGGAAAGAAAGAAACAGCAAGGGGAGAGCAACCTCCGCCCGGCAAGTTCCTAACAGGATTTTGAAGTCAGGAAACCAAAAACTTTAATAAAACTTGAATATAGAGGCCCGAAAACTCTGCGCGACCATGAATGCCGGCGCTTTTTTAAAACGTCAGCGATTCCTGCTGGAAAAGATTCGGCAGTTTCGTGCTGCCCCCCGGCCGGCTTTTGAATTGAACTCCTCCCGCCCATGTCACGCGCCGCCCTCGAACAACTCCGCGAACGCCTTGTCTCCACCGTGCTCGGCTCGGAAGAAGCTGCGGCCCTGCTGCTGACCGCCCTGCTCGCCCGCGGCCACGTGCTGATCGAAGGCGCGCCGGGCATCGGCAAGACCTCGCTCGCCCACACCCTGGCCACCTCGATCGGCGGGACTTTCAAGCGCGTGCAATTCACGCCCGACCTGCTGCCGGCCGACCTCCTCGGCTACTCGCTTTACCGGATGGACCGCGGCGATTTCGAATTCATCGCCGGCCCGGTCTTCGCCCACTGCGTGCTGGCGGACGAGATCAACCGCACCTCGCCGCGCGTCCAGAGCGCGCTGCTCGAGTGCATGAACGAGCAGCAGGTGACGCTCGACGGCGTCACCCGCGGGCTGCCCGCGCCGTTTTTCGTCATTGCCACCCAGAACGACACCGACCGCCACGGCACCTTCCCGCTGCCGGAGCCGCAGCTCGACCGCTTCCTGCTGTCGATCCGGATGGACCTGCCCGCCGCCGAAATTCAGCAGCGCATCCTGCTCGCCCACGCCGCCGGGGAAATCAACGGCAGCTCGGCCAGCACCGCCGCCTTGCTCGATCCCGCCGCGGTCCTGTCCCTCCAGGCCGCGGTCCAGCAGGTCACGGTTGCGCCCGCCCTCGCCGGCTACATCACCGCGCTCTGTGAAAGCCTGCGCCGCCTCGCCGGGTCGGATCACGCCGTCTCAGTCCGCGGTTCGCTTGCCCTGATGCAAGCCGCCCGCGCCGCCGCCTACCTCGACGGCGCGCCGGCCCTCTATCCCGACCACGTCCAGTCGCTCTTCCCCGCCGTCCTCCGCCACCGGCTCTCGCCCGACGACGGCAGCGAGCCCGCCGCGCTGATCGCCGCCGCGCTGGAGAACACGCCGGTGCCGTGAGGGTTAAAATCGGGATGGCATGGCCATCGCCATTCGTTTAGCTTCCCAACGATGACGCTGAAGGAAATCCACAAGCAAGCGATGGAACTTGCCGAACCGGACCGGGCTGCGCTGGCCGCCGAGTTGCTGGAGTCCTTGCCGGCCGTGCTGGTGGACGACGACGGCGGAGTCGCCGAAGCGCGCCGCCGCTCAAAGGAGTTGGCCGATGATCCGGCGATGGGCTGCTCTTGGGCGGACATCAAGAGCGCTCTCGGACGCTGAGCCGATACTCAATCGGCCGCGGCTTTTCCTTCGGCTGGCTCACCTTTAGGAGGCAGAACCAAGGAGATTTTATATCCTTGTTTCTCGCCATCCTTCTCTGTGGTCATGTGAATCGACGTCTTCGGAACGTGATCGGCCCTGATTGTGAAGATTACACCCCGGGCTTCCGGGTCGTGCGGGAAAATTCCAACCTTCTGCTCGAGAACGCACTGGAAGACGAAAGCGCCGTCAGAGTCTAGGACAGTGATCGAAACGTTATCCGTGAACCCGGCGGGGAGAATCAGTCCATAGATTCGGCTCGGGGGGGCTGGAGGTGCCGGCAACTCCTTCATCAACCAGCATCGGATGGACGGGCACGACGTCTTTCCAACCCGATCAAGTATGGACACCTGCTGGGTGGCACCGGCGTGAGCACCTTGAAGAACGAATAGAAACACGAGTAGGAAAAGGACCTTCATAAGCGTTGGGGATCTCGGCAAAATCGCCACTGAGCAGGTTGCGGATGTTAGGCGAAAGCGTTTGAGGGTCAATCCAACAGGCTCCGCACTTCGTTCGAAGCCACGGGAGGCTTGGTGGCATGCTCGGGGATGAAGCGGGCTGCCGGGTACCGCTCCGGTCGGCCGAGGGCGTCCAACCCTACCTTTCTAACGCCTTGAACCCCCCGCCGCCGCCCGCTAGCTTCCGCCGCCCCAGCCCACCATGCCCAAGGTCTACATCCGCACTTACGGTTGCCAGATGAACGAGCGCGATTCCGAACAGGTCGCGCAGATGTTCAGCGAAGGCGGCTACACGGTCACCGCCGACGAGGCGGAGGCCGATGCCGTCCTGGTCAACACCTGCTCGGTCCGCGACCAGGCCGAACAGAAGGCGCTCGGCAAGATGGGCAGCATGGGCTCGCTGCGCCGCACCAAGCCGCACGTCGTTTACGGCTTCATGGGCTGCATGGCCCAGAGCCGCGGGCCGGAACTTTTTCAACGGATCCCGCACCTCGACGTGGTGGTCGGCACGCAGAAATACCACAAGGTTTTCGAATACGTGGACACCATCCTCCAGCGCCGGCTCGAGCGCCGGATGGACGAGCTGGAGCTTTCGCTGCACGGCGAAAACGTCTGCGACGTCGAGGAGGAAAGCGGCTCGCAGAACACCATCCGCGACCACATCCCGAAGGAACTCAACGCCTCGGCCTTCGTCTCGATCATGCAGGGCTGCAACATGCGCTGCTCGTTCTGCATCGTGCCCGACACCCGCGGCAAGGAACGCGGCCGGCCGATCACGGAGATCGTCGACGAGGTGAAACGCCTGCGCGACCACGGCGTGAAAGAGGTCACCCTGCTCGGCCAGATCGTGAACCTTTACGGCCGGACCGAGTTCGACAAAGTCGACGGCAAGTCGCCCTTCGTGCAGCTGCTCGAAGCCGTCCACGCGGTCGAAGGCATCGAGCGCATCCGCTTCACCTCGCCGCACCCGATCGGCTACCGCGACGATCTGGTCGCCGCCTTCACCTACCTGCCGAAGCTCTGCCCGCACATCCACTTCCCGATGCAGAGCGGTTCCGACCGCATCCTGAAGGCGATGCGCCGGCCGTACAAGAACGAGAAGTTCGTCGAGATCTGCGAGAAGATGAAAGCCGCCCGCCCGGGCCTGGCGATCACCACCGACATCATCGTCGGCTTCCCCGGCGAGGAGGAGGAGGACTTCCAGGCGACCATCGACACCGTGCAGCGCCTCGAATTCGACAACGCCTTCGTCTTCCGCTACTCGAAGCGCAAGGACACCCCGGCCGCGGAGATGGACGGCCAGCTTCCTGAAACCGTGAAAGAAGAGCGCAACCAGCGCTTGTTAGAAGTGGTCAACGCGCTGGCCATCGCGAAGAACCAGGAACTCGTCGGCACGGTCCAGCAGGTCCTCTGCGAAGGTCCGAGCAAGACCAACAAGCAGCGCCTGACCGGCCGCACCGGGACCAACAAGATCCTGATTTTCGACGGCGACGTCCACAAGCTGACCGGCCAGATTCTCGACATCCGCGTCGAGGAAAGCACCGGGTTCACGCTCTACGGCAGCGTGATTTGAGAAAAGTGGCTGCGGCATCCTGCCGCAAGCCGGAGGGTCGAATCGCGGCCGGCTGGAAAAATCCTCCTGAAAAACCCTCGTGGACCCAGGGCGCCTACCCTAGGAAAGGCGTGTCTATTCTACATGTCACCTCCCCCTGAGACGGACTTCTTCGAAGATGATGCGTCGCCGTCCACCCCATCACCCTTCATGAAAACACCGGGCTTCACCCGCATACTGGCTTTCTTCAGCCTGCTCACCGCCATCCTACTCGGCGGCCCTTCAATTCAGGCCGCCCCGGGAGATCTCGATTCGCCGCAGTTCGCCATCGGCGGCGGCACCGTGCTGACCGCGGTGCCGCAGCCGGACGGCAAGGTCCTCATCGGCGGATCGTTCACCACGGTCCAGGGAAAGCCGAGAAACCGGATTGCCCGCTTGAAGGCGAACGGCGCACTGGACACCGCCTTCAATCCGAACGCGGACGGCATCGTCGAAAGCATTGTGGTCCAAGGGGACGGCAAGATCCTGATCGGCGGATTCTTCACCACGCTCCAGCCGGGGGCGAAGGGCCCGGTGACCACCCGCCGGTACATCGCCCGGCTGGAGGCGAACGGCAGGCCCGATGCGAGCTTCGATCCCAATGCCGATGGCGGGGTCCTCACCATGGCGCTGCAAAGCGACGGGAAAATCGTGATCGGCGGCCGTTTCAACACGCTGCAACCGAACGGCGCGGCCACGCCGAGCGTCCGCACCCGGATCGCGCGTCTGCTACCCGATGGATCACTGGAAGCGGCATTCTCGCCCGAAGTGGCGGGCGACATTTATACCCTCGCGCTCCAGCCGGATGGAAAAGTGCTGGTTGCAGGCAACTTCACCCGCATCGGCAGCAAGATCGGCGGTGGCAATGCGCGCTTGAATGCCAACGGGACCGTCGACACCGGGTTCACCTCCGCCCAGCCCGACACGACAAACAGCATCGCGGTCCAGCCCGACGGGAAGATCCTCATCGGAGGCTTGGGGTTCGGCATCGCCCGGCTGAATCCCGGCGGCACGCGGGACACGGCCTTCCGGCCCAACGCGAACAACCGGATCCATAGCATGGCCGTGCAGGCGGACGGGAAGATCCTGATCGCCGGCTCCTTCACCCAACTCCAGCCGCCGGGCGCCACCTCGCCCGTCGCCCGCAACCGCATCGCCCGGCTGCTGCCCGACGGCACGTTGGACGCCGGTTTCAACCCGAACGCGAGCGCCGACGTCGGATGTGTCGCCTTGCAGGCCGACGGCAAGATCCTGATCGGGGGTTCATTCACCGCGCTGGGTTCCGGCGCCACCGCGCGGGCGGGATTCGCCCGCCTGCTCAACGATCCGGCCACGCAGGGTCTCGCGGTTCCGACGACCAACCAGGTCGCTTGGACGCGTGGCGGCAGCTCCCCGGAACTTGCCGAAGTCACCTTCGAACTCAGCACCACCAAGGGCAAGACCTGGACCCTGCTCGGTGACGGCCAGCGGGTGGGAAGCAGCCCGCACTGGCAGGTCACCGGCGTCACGCTGCCCGCGGCCGGCCGCATCCGCGCCCGGGGTGTGACCGGCGATGGAAACGGCAGCCACGGCGGTCTGATGGAGTCGGTGCTGGACTACAAGCGCCTCGCCGCACGGCCCGAAATCGCCGTCTTCACCGGGGCCGGCACCGCTCCCGCGGACGAACGACTGAGCGATGCGGGCGTCTTTTTCCTCGGGTCCACCGCGCAAACGTTCACCCTCCAAAACACGGGAGCGGCGGATCTGACCGGCCTCGCGGTGACCTTGACGGGGACCGATCCCGGTGACTTCTCGCTTGGCACCTTGGGTGCGGCGACGCTGGCACCGGGCGAGACGACGACCTTCACGGTGGCCATTGCCCCCACGGTGGTCGGAGTCCGCAATGCGGAGGTGAACATCGCCAGCAACGACGAGGACGAGGGCGTCTTCAAGATCAAGGTCAGCAATTTGACGCCGGAGATCGCCGTCAGCGGAAACGGGCAGAACATCGGGAATGGAGATGCCGCGCCGTCCACGGCCGATGGCACCGACTTCGGGGACATCCAGGTCACCGGATCCTCCAGCGCGCGCTCGTTCACCATCGCCAACAGCGGTTCCGGCGATCTCGTTCTCGGCCCCGTCACCCTGGGTGGTGCGAATGCCGCGGATTTTGTTCTGGGCGCGCAGCCCTTGTCTCCGATCCCGGCCGGGCGCAGTCGGACGTTCACGATCCGATTCGCTCCCACGGATCGTGGCCCCCGTCAGGCCACGGTGAATATCACGAGCAACGACGAGGATGAAACTTCCTTCAGCTTCGGGGTTTGGGGGACGGGAACGGTCTCCAGCAATGCCAACCTCTCCGCGTTGAGCCTCAATACCGGCTTGCCTAGCTTCTCTCCGCAGACGATTTCCTATTCCGCCACCGTGGCCCATGGCGATGGAAACCTCGTGGTCACGCCGACGCATGCCGAGGGCAATGCCCGGATCGCCATCCGCTTCAATGGCGGGTCCTACGCGGATATCAATTCCGGGAGCTCGAGCGTGCCGTTGCCGCTGAATGTGGGAATGAACACGGTCGAAGTGCGGGTGGTGGCCCAGGACGGGACGACCACCCGAACCTACACGATCACCCTCACCCGGGCCGCCGCATCCCCCGGCGATGTCGAACTGCTGGATGCGGATGTCGACGGCGGACCCGTGACGGCGATGGCGGCTCAACCGGATGGGAAGTGGATCATCGCCGGCAACTTTTTTTCGGTGATGGGCGAGTTCCGTGCCCACATCGCCCGTCTGACTGCGGACGGCACGCTGGATACCGGATTCGATCCGATGGCGGACGGGCCCATTTCCAGTGTGGTGGTTCAAGCGGATGGCAAGGTGCTGCTCGGAGGTTCCTTTTACTCGCTCCAACCCAACGGAGCGGTTGTGCCGGTCGTCCGGAAACGTATCGCCCGGCTGAATGCCGACGGCACGCTGGACGCCAGCTTTGATCCCAGTGCCAACGGGGACGTTTCCTGCATCGCTCTCCAGCCCGACGGGAAAATCGTGATCGGCGGCTCGTTCGGCGAGCTCCAGCCCAACGGCGCGCTTGTGTCCACCGTGCGCAGCCGGATCGCCCGCTTGAATGCCGACGGCTCGGTTGACACCAGCTTCGATCCCAATGCCAACAACCAAGTCGGCAGCATCGCGCTGCAGCCGGACGGCAAGATCCTGATCGGCGGCGGCTTTTCCACGCTCCAGCCGAACGGCGCTGGAGTGGCCACCCCGCGATCCAACATTGCCCGCTTGAATGCCGACGGCACCGTGGACAGCGGCTTCGATCCCAAAGCGAACAACTACGTTTCGAGTCTGGCGGTGCAGGGGGATGGGAAGATCCTCCTCACCGGGGACTTCATCTTTCTCCAACCCAACGGCGCGCCCGCGCCCACGATCCGGGGCCGCATTGCCCGCATCAACAGCGACGGCACGCTGGACGCCGGCTTCAACCCCTCGGTGAGCGGCCGGGTATCCTGCCTGTCATTGCAGGCGGACGGCCAGATATTGATTGGCGGATCGTTCGTCACGGTCAGGTCCAGCGGAACGACTGCGGACATCTCACGCTGGCGGATCGCAAGGTTAAGTGCGGACGGCGTGCTGGACCTTGGTTTCAGCCCGAGACCGAACGGTTCCGTTCGCTGCGTTTCGGTACAGGCGGACGGAACGGTTCTGCTTGGAGGAGAATTCTCCGGGCTCCAGCCCAACGGCGCGGTCACCACGACTCCCCGCGCCTACTTCGCACGGATCCTCAACGACCCCGCAAGCCAGTCCTTGAACGCTCCGGATGCCAACCGGGTCCAATGGACCCGTGGCGGCACTTCGCCTGACGTCTCGCAGGTGACCTTCGACCTCAGCACGGATGGCGGCAGCAGCTATGCCCCGCTGGGCAATGCCACGCGAGTCAGCGGGACGGCGAACTGGCAGCTCACCGGCCTGAGCCTCCCCGCCACCGCCCGGATCCGCGCCCGCGGACGGACGACGGGCGGAAACAGCTCCGGGATCGTGGAGACCGTGGTGACGGTGGAGACCGTGGCAGCCTTAAGCGGTCTCGCCAATCCGCTCGGAAGCTGGCGGCAGACGCATTTCGGCTCTCCCGCCAACGAAGGAAATGGAGCGGATCACTTCGACTTCGACCACGATGGCCTGGTGAACCTCGTCGAGTATGCCTTCGGACTGGATCCCTTGAAAAACAGCGCGGGCCAGCTTCCACAGCCGCGGACGATGGGTGCGAACTTCGGATATGAGTTCACTCCGCCCGCCGGGTCCGGTGGCGTGATCCACGGCGCGGAGTGGAGCCGCGACCTGATCCTCTGGCAGCCGGTTCCCGACACCGGCAGCGGTGGGCAGCGCGTCTTCAGCGTTCCCCGTGCGGACGAGACCAAGCTCTTCCTCAGGCTGACCGTCACCCCTCCTTGAGCGCCGGGCTATCGACGGCACCTCGCGAGGGAGCGCTGACTTCAGTCGGCGTGGGAAAGGGTGGCTCGAAACGATGGCCTCGCCGACTCAACTCCAATGCCTTTAAGGATTGGACTGAAGTCACGGCTCCCGGGGCCGTTTGGACTCGGGATTTTCCTCATCGATTCGGACCGGGTGCCGGGCCGTTTTCGTCGGGAGCCATGGTGGCGGCCCTCGCCTCGATCACCGCGCGCAAGGTCTCCATGGCGGGGCTTTCCGGCTGCCCGGCCAGCCACTTCTCCGCCTCGCCGAGCTTGGCGGCCGGCATGAGGGCGGTGGTGGCAGCGAAGACCGATCCGGGAGCGATGTCCTTTGCCGCGCCCTCCATCCGCAACGCCCACGCGAGCACCTCGGAGGTCTTCTCGTCGCGTTCGCCCCGCAAGGTGGCGGCGCGAGTGATCCAGTGCGCGTTCATGTAAGGCTGGCCGATGTGGTCCTCGACCAACCGGCTCATCAGCTCGCCGTTTCCGTCCGTGGTGCCGCCCGCCAGCGAATCGAACATGCCATGGAACAGCGGGGTCTCGGCATTGCCGGCTGCCGCTTGGGCCGCGAGGAAATCGGACGCCTTGTCAATCGAGTCGCTCTGCCGGAGCTGGGCGACGATGGCTCCGCCTGCGGCCGCATGATATTCTTCCGGCAGCCCGGCAATCTCGCCCAGCGAGCCGGTCGGGTTGTCCTCGGCCAACGCCCCGATGTAGGTCAGGGTCATTTGCTTGCGGTAGTCCCCCTCGGGCAGTTCGTCGAGCCAGCGTCTGGCATCGGCGGAGTCGCTCTTCACCCAACCCCGGTACTGCGGCTTGAGGGCGTGCATCATACCCAGGTCGCGCGGACTCCCCTTTCGGCTCGCGAGAATCTGCCGGCCCATCAACTCCCCCGCCCTGAAATTCATCATCACCTCTTCATGCGGCAGATAAGTTCCCGCGAACCGGAGATCCTTCCACGCCTGATTGATATGATGAAAATTTTCCGGCGTCGAGCGGTCGAGAATCCTCATGAACCCGCTGGTGCGGCGGATCGGGTCGGAGTCACGGAGCACCCTTGTCGTGAAATCCCGCAGGGCTTCGCCATCGGCGGGGATGGACCGTGAAGCTGAAAGGGACGGCCCGGAACTCCCTCTTTCACCCTCCCGGTTCATGCCTCGCGAAGCGTTGTCACGCGGACCGGCAAGCCCGTCTGACGCGTATTCCCCGGGAGACTTCATTCCGCCGGCCTTCCATGCCAGGAGGGACGCAAAAGCCACAACGATCAGCCAAACCATGCGCTCGCGCCTTGGAAGCATTCCAAGGCGTTACTGACAAAATGAGTGGGGGTCAAGGTCGCGAGCCTCACGACAAAATGCCAGGTCCCTACAGCAGTCAGTCCGTTCCCTGAAACGACAGCGATTCATTTGCGGGAGCCCCGGCGTCCTGCTCGACCATGGCCGCCCGGCCCTCCTGGCGGTCAGACTGAAAGACATGGAACAGGCAAGCATAGGCCGCGATCAGGATTAGCGAAACCACGCCAATCACGAAATTGGAGGCCAGCTCGTCGTTCCGGTCGAAGGTTTTTGCATTCATTCAGACAAGGAGAGCGACGATCCGCGAAAATGCAATGGGCCATCGGTAACTTTTTGTAAGGAATCGGGAAAACGTCCCGGTGAGCGTAGGAATTCCGGGTCGACACTTCGTGCGGATGAGGTGGCTCTCTCGCTGCATCAACCGCAACTGACTCCACAGCAGGCCGCACGCCGGAGAGGGAAGCCACCCCGGGATTGCCACCGCCCGCCATTCCGTCATCCTGTCTCCCTTGAATCCTGACGATGCCGAAAACGAGCTGCTCCGCACGATTTTGGAGCCGCTGCCCAAGACGGGCTACCTCACCGAAGCGGTCCGCCACATGACCGGCCACGCGCGGCACCTGCTGCCGGAAGACTTCGCCACGGCCTGCGCGGAGACCACGGACCGCTTTCGCACCGTCAAACCACCCTCGCGCCACGGGAAGACCAAGCTTTTCCTCGCCGCCCTCCTCGGGCTCGCCCTCGCCGCGGCCTTCATCGTCCCCGGCGCGGCGCGGCGGGAGTTGAAGCTGCTGCTGGTGACCGAGGCGGATCAATTGCCCGACCACGTTTTTATCCGGTTCGGCGGGCAAACCGTGATCCGCGAGCGGATCCTCTCGCGGGTCAGCCCGGAGGAGGGAGAGATCCTGTTCGGTGATCTAACAGCCCAGAAGGCAGAAGACCGTTGGAAGGCTTTGGCCGAGCGCGAACCGAAGAATCCGGGGCGCTACGCAGACGCGGCGTTTGGCTACTTGAAGAGTAACGGCGAGCTGCCGGCGGACTTCATCGCGAAGAGTGAAGCGCTCGATCCAGGCAATGGCTGGTATGCCTACTTCCAAGGATGCGCTGTGATGCAGCAGGGCGACAGCATCCTTCCCGCTAAATGGCCATCCGCCGTGGATTATCTCACTCAAGCTCTGGTTGCTCCAAGTTTCGTGGACCCCACCACCGCCACTTGGGAGGAACGGATCAAGCTGCTGCCAGAGGAAGAACTGTGGGCAGACATTGTCTCAACCGCCCGATTCATGAGGATCGAGATGCCCGCTCCCAACTACAACTTTGAGACACGGATTGCGTTCGGTGCCTTGGAGTCGGCAGCGAGGAGGGGATGGGGACCCGAGAGCATGAAGGAACCTGCCTCCGCATGGATCCAAGTTTTCAAACATGTCCTTCACCTGTCTCGAACTCGCTCGGAGCTTGTCTCCCTGCTTAGGTTCCAGAGCGGTGGAAGCTCTAGCAGCCCGCGCGAGTTTGGCATTTTTTTGAACAACGAGGGGCTTGCGGATCACGCCTCGGTTTTAGTGGATCTGGGTAACGAATGCGAAGCTGCCCTGTTCGAAGCGGACAACGATTTTTGGACCCCTATGCCTGCTGTGGGCATCCGGACATCCGAGCCTACTAGTCTTCTAACAGCTTCCATCGGGAGTATCGCTCCAAGTGACCCCGCCCTCCTCCACCCCGGCATCGCCGCCGAGTGGGCGATGCACGAGCGGCTGATCGGCTGGGGCAGCGTGCTGCTGCTCGGCCTCTTGCTCGTGATCCATCTCGCCGTGCTCCAGTCGAGTCGCGGCTTCGACCGCTTGGCCGAACGGCTCGGCCGGCTCCTCCGCCGCTCGGACCATCTGCTCATTTTCCTCATCTCGCTCGGGCTGCCCTTGCTGCTCTACGCGATCGCCACCCGGCTGCCCGGCCACGGGCTGCTGATGATGCCGCTGGCCGAGGAAGAAGACCCGCGTTTCAAGCTGCTGGCCATCCTGCACGGCGCGTGGATCCTCGCCGTGCCGCTGCTCGCGCTCGAAGCCACCCGCTGGCGGCTCGCCGTCCGCGGCCGGGCGCTCGGCATGGCCGGACGCGGGCTGCATCTCGGCATGGTGCCGCTGGCGATGCTGCTGTGCTCGCTGATGGGTGCCGCCGT
>Ga0247844_1004514_pt1 | contig 18797 bp, 29 predicted proteins | sample LaCtaG_FD_192421 | JGI IMG/M metagenome (GOLD analysis project Ga0247844, IMG submission 192421) | Freshwater microbial communities from meromictic Lake La Cruz, Castile-La Mancha, Spain - LaCruzMarch201714.5m_1 | ecosystem: Environmental > Aquatic > Freshwater > Lake | place: Spain: Castile-La... | reverse complement strand
GTGTGTGCCTGCTACAAATCAGGCAATCACTGCTGTTTCTGGTTACAGTGTAGTATCAGTAAATGAATTGATAGATATTGTGAGAACTGCTTTTTGATATACTACAGAGACCTCCTTCGGGGGGTCTTTTTTTAATAAATATTGATAGACGCTTTCCTACATGGAACTCTATAATTCTCCCGACGAGTATCTGTTTAATTTAGAAACAAGTTCATCGGCAGACGCAAAGAGATTATGGAGAAAATCAATAAGAGAAAAATGGGATTATCGATGTGCTTATTGTGGATCAGAACAAGAGCTAACGATAGATCATATCATTCCTCAATCTAAAGGTGGTAGTGATTCATTACACAACGTAATTTCTTGTTGTAAATCGTGTAATCAATCTAAGGGACATAATCACTGGGAAGATTGGTATTCAACTCAAGATTTTTATACTGAAGAGCGCAGAGAATTAATTTTAGATTGGATGGTTATAAAGAAATCAGACCAGCTTATTAAGTATAAGAGAAAAAATGCTATTCCATAAATATCAGAGGTGTTTAAAATACTTTGATGGAACAGGAAGTGCTAGGTGTGCATCACATTGCAGAATTATGTGAATGTAATGCCGACCTATTAAACAATTCGGAATTTATTAGTGCTTCCCTTAGACAGGCGATAGAACATGCCAATGCTACGTTAATACAAGAAGTTAAATATGAATTTACACCACAGGGAATTACTGCGGTGTGTTTATTATCAGAAAGTCACATTAGTATTCACACTTGGCCCGAGAAAGGGTATGCTGCTGTAGATATTTTTACCTGTGGCGATCACACCATGCCAGATAAGGCTTGCCAATATATGGTGAGTGTGTTAGAATGCAAGCAACCAAAAATGACGATATTGCTGAGAGGTATTTGATGGAAATTACTGCTTACACTTTGCCCGGTTGTTCTTCTTGTGATGTATTAAAACAACTTTTTGAGAGAGCAGAAGTATCTTATACTGAAGTCATGGTAAGAAAAGATATAACATTAGAAAATTTTTCAAATGAGTTTCCGGGAGTAGGATTATTTCCTTTTGTGGTTATAGATGGAGAACGTATAGGAGGAATTGTAGATGTGGCAAAGTTATTTGTGGAAAAAGGATTGGTGAGTTCTAAAAGGAGTTAATAATGTCATCCATTGAAAACCTTTATACTATTATTAACGACGCCATTGATTGTGCTTTCAATCAAGAGAAGTATAATTTAAATTTTTTAAATTATTTAAAGACAGAAAAATTTAAACGTGATGATATAATTTCTTTTATTAATTCTACCTTAGGAATAGCACTTCAAGATCAAGTAGATGAAATAGATCTTTATATAACTGGTGGACCAGAGGCATCTTATGTTAAAGAATCTTATAGTTGGATGGGCAAACCCCGTGCCAGAAAAATACGAAATTATTTGAATAAAATATTAGAGGATGCGAAAGAGTATGAGCAATCAAAACGAAAAGGCAGAAAGCCAGGAAGCAAAAACAAAAAATCTTCATAATGAAATTACGATAAATAGAGGTATAGAATTCATGTTACGTAGGAGGGTTGATTCGGTCAAGCCAAAACACGAATTCAAACTGAGTAAATCGCTCAACCTCCTACGTAGAACATTTCATTTTACTTTGGAATTTTCATGGGGGGTTGACAAACCAACTAGGGAGTAGTAAAATGGAGTCAGCAACACCATACATCCTGTTCTTTTCTGGAATAGGTATCGTCGGTTCGTTTATTGTTGGTATCATCTTCGGATGGTTTGGTAATGATATTGTTTATTCTTTCTTGAATAAGAATAACATTCAACCATTACATCCTGAGATGTTTGATCATAATGGTAATTTGATTCCAGATGAAATTGTAGCAGTTCGTTTTGAAAATTCTGAAGACACTGAGGAGTATGAAGAGGACTAAATGATTATTATTGATATGAATCAGATTATGATTAGTAATCTGATGATGCAATTGAAAGGCAACGCTTTAAATGAAAATCTTGTTCGTCATATGGTGCTCACTGCTTTGAGAGCATTTGATAGGCAATACTCTTCTGATTATGGAGAGGTTGTTTTAGCTTATGATAGTAAACATTATTGGCGTAAGGAAGCATTTCCTTATTACAAACAGAATAGAAAGAAAGATAGAGAAGCATCAAATCTGGATTGGAATGCTATCTTTGAAGTATTAAATAAAATACGTGACGAGATCAAAACATTTTTTCCTTATAAAGTAGTAGAGGTTTATGGTGCTGAAGCAGATGATGTTATCAGCACCCTCACTACATTAAAAGTATATAAAAATGTTATTAATGTTAAAGAAAATAAAGAAGTAGAAAAAGTTTTAATTCTTTCTGGGGATAAAGATTTTATTCAATTACAAAAATATGATTTTGTAAAACAATATAATCCTATTCTAAAAAAAGAAATTAAACATTTGAATCCAAAACAATATCTCCTAGAGCATATTATTAAGGGAGATAAATCAGATGGCATACCAAACTTTTTATCTGATGACGATACATTTGTAGTAGGTAAAAGACAGAAACCTATAAGTAAAAAAAACTTAGAAAACTGGGTCAAATTAGATTCACTGGATTTCTGTAAAACATCTGAAGAAAAAGAAAACTATCTAAGAAATAAAAAACTTATTGACTTAGAATGCATACCAGAAATTCTTGCTACCGAGATAGTAAATAATTATAAATCACTAAATAATTCGGAAAAGAAAATTCCACTAGAATATTTTCGTAAGCATCAACTTAGTAAGTTGATTGAAGAGTATGGATTTTTAAACGCACAACCACATTTTGAGGTGAAATAATATGGCAACTGATACGTATAGACCTTTAATTTCAGAAGTTTTTCGTAAGGTTAATAACGCCAAAACGAAAGCAGAAAAAACAGAACTACTTCACAAATATAATAGTCAAACTCTTCGCAGTTTGCTTATCTGGAATTTTGATGAGTCAGTAGTTACTATTCTTCCAGACGGTGAAGTTCCTTTCACTCCTAATCCAGCACCAGAAGGAACAGATCATATTCGTTTAGAGAATGAAGGAAAGAAATTCTTTTATTTTGTGAAGGGTGGATCTGATACAATGAAACAAACAAAAAGAGAACAGATTTTTCTTGGAATGTTAGAATCTCTTCATCCAGAAGAAGCAGAAGTTCTTTGTTTGGTAAAGGATAAAAATCTACAAAAGAAATTTACTCGTATATCAAGAGCTCTTGTTGAAGAAACATTTCCTCAAATCAAATGGGGCGGCCGCGGTTAATGAAAATTATTCATGAAAATTGTAACGCAGAACAAGCAAATGATAGAAGTTTGCCGTATAATTGTTACTTGGTAGAATATGAGTTAGATGGAATGCCTGCGTTTGATTTAACTATATCAGATAAACAAATGGATTTGTTTGATTACTACTGGGACAATTATAAATCTGCTTTAAAAGGTTGGAAACAATCTGAAGGAAGAGCTAACCCACGACTTTGGTCTCCTTCAGAAAAAGAAATCAAAGAAACTAAAAGGAGGAAGTAAAGATGGCAATAATAATTACTGATGTAGGAAAACAAAAAGCATTAGAATATTTGGTAGGTAAAGATACCACCACAGAATCTTTGGTTTTGAAACTGTATAGCAATAATGTCACCCCAGACATTGAAGATACCGTAGCAACATATACTGAAGTAACAGGTGGAGGATACTCCGCAAAAACTTTGTCTGTTTCTAATTGGTCTGTATCTGCGGGAGAATCTCTTTATCCTCAACAAACTTGGACATTCACTGGTGCTGCTGGCCCTGTGTATGGATATTATATTACTAGACCTTCTGTAATTTCTGTAAGTAGTTATAATTTATCTTCATCAACCACCACAACAACAGAAGCAATTTCTTTAGGAGAACAATACATTAGTGTTACTAGTGATACATCTTTTTCTGTTAATTCATATGTAAAGTTAGCAGCAAATAATCAATCTGTCACACCATTTGAAATTGTTAGAATTTTATATAAACAAAGTAATGTTTTGTATGTTGATAGAGCACAACTATCAACTTCGCAGTTATCGCATGTTAGTGGTGTTACTGCCACTCTTCTCACTATAACTGAAGACACTACCAATACTGATGTAATCTTTGCTGAAAGATTTTCTGGTGCTCCATATACCGTTGCTACAAATGGAGACATCATCAAAGTAACCCTAAACATTACACTTATTTAAATGGCATTAACTAATCCTCCTAATAACTGGGTAGTTCGTTACTGGCACTCCGGTAAACCTAAACCACAATATAATTTTGCTGGGTGGAAAGAAAATGGCAAACCCAGCTACACTTCTAAGTTTGATAAGATTGCCAAGTTTGCTACACCAAATGAAGCATTTGTTATAGCAGTTGAATTAAATGAAACCGAAGAATATGTAGCAGAAGTAAAAAAAATCTGCATTGCCCGAGAAGAATCCTATTATTTTATCTAATATGACTGAAGAAATCATTGACATTGAAGCACAAGAGGTTATAGAACCACAAACTCCTTTTCTAAATGTGAAAGTTAAGGAAAAAGAAATGAAAAAAATTATGAAACAATATAATAGATATCGTAAATCTATTTTTGCTGAAATCGCTCGCATTGATGGTGCCCCCCAATATGACAATCCATTCTCAAGTTAAAATTATTTCTGTTACTCCTGATGCTGAAAAAACAATGGCATATGTTGCCAGAGTTTCTAATCCTAGTAACCAAGACAACGAAAACTATGCTGGGTTACTTCGCTATTGTATTCAGCATAATCACTGGTCTGTGTTTGAGCAAGCTCATATGAGTTTGGAGATTGAAACTAATCGTGGTATCGCAGCCCAGATACTACGGCATAGAAGTTTTACCTTTCAAGAATTCTCTCAACGCTATGCTGATACAAACCTTTTAGCATCAGAAATTCCTGTGCCTGAATTGCGTAGGCAGGATACAAAGAACCGTCAAAATTCTACTGACGATCTCGAAGAAGAGAAAGTATTCGCAATGAATAAGATGATTAGAGACCTCTTCAATGACGCACAAGACACCTACAACTTTCTCTTGGAGCAAGGCGTAGCAAAAGAATGTGCCCGCTTTGTGCTGCCCCTAGCGACCCCCACTCGCATCTATATGACTGGTTCCTGCCGCTCTTGGATACACTACATCAACCTTCGCTCAGCTCACGGCACTCAGAAGGAGCACATGGTTATCGCAGAGGGATGTAGAGAAATATTTAAGCAACAATTTCCAATCGTTTCTGAAGCATTGGAGTGGTAATATGTATTTTGAATGTGATATCAACGGCACTCCAGTGTCTTGCCAACTGATTGAGTGGCATCCAATTGTCAATAAGTGTCTCGTTGAATACACTGACAAGGTTGGGCTATTGCGTTTATGGATAGATGGTGCTAAAATAAAGGAACGAGTACCAACACATGAAATATCTCAATGAATATTTTTTATCTCAGCTACAACCCTCGCACCTGTGCCGCCGAGCATTGCGATAAGCACGTAGTAAAAATGATTGTTGAGTATGCTCAGCTCCTGTCTACCGCTCATCGTGTGCTCGATGGCATTCCTTATACTGCCAAAACTGCTAACAATCGCAACATCAAACGCTGGAAACTTGACGACCCACGCGAAGATATTCTATACAAAGCATCTCATATTAATCACCCATCTAATATCTGGGTGCGACAATCTAGAAGTCATTACAAATGGTTGTTTGAGTTGTATCAACAATGCTGTTATGAATATACTGATAGGTATAATAAGTTTCATGCGTCTGAGTATCTTGTTGGTTACTTAACACAACCACCAAGAAATATACCAGACGCTGGATGGTCAGATCCTCCTCCTGCTATGCCTGATAAATACAAAGTGCCCGATACAATTCAATCGTATCGCAACTACTACATTGGAGACAAAGTTGCTTTTGCTACTTGGAAATCTCCTTCTATACCACCATCATGGTTTACTGAATCACATGCCGTCTTATAAATTCAAGAATAATAATACAGGTGAAGAGTTTGAGAAGTGGATGTATATGGCAGAGAGATTACCATATCTTGACGCTAATCCACATCTAACTCAGATGCCAACACTTCTACATGCTGTTTCCGAAGTAGGAAACTGGCAAAACAAAACTGATAGTGATTGGAAACACATCATCAATCGTGCCGCAGATACTCCCGGTTCAAACGTAGAAAAAATCTAACATGCCTGTAAGAAATCGTAAGTCAAAGCAAATTATTCCATCTGGAATGAGCAACAAGCAAATGAAACGCAGAAAACCATTAAATTTTGATATATTTTCCAAAGATATTGAACCGCTGACAGATGCTCAACGTACAATGTTTGAATCATGGGAAAAAGATAAGCATTTATTTGCTTATGGATGTGCAGGAACTGGTAAAACATTTGTAGCTCTTTACCTTGCTTTAAAAAGTGTGCTGGATGAAACCACACCATACGAAAAAGTTTATATCGTTCGCTCATTAGTTTCCACTAGAGAGATTGGTTTCCTTCCCGGAGATCACGAAGACAAGTCAAGCCTTTATCAAATTCCTTATAAGAATATGGTAAAGTATATGTTTGAACTACCTACCGAAGAAGATTTTGAATTTCTGTATGGAAATTTGAAAACACAAGGCACGATTAGTTTCTGGTCTACTTCATTTCTTCGTGGTACTACAATGGATAATTGTATTATCATCGTAGATGAAATGCAGAATCTAAATTTCCATGAATTAGATTCTATCATTACTCGTGTAGGTCAAGATTGTAAAATCATTTTCTGTGGTGATGTACAACAAACAGATCTTATACGCACGAGTGAAAGAAATGGTATTCTTGATTTTCAAAAAATCATTAATACAATGGAAGAGTTTGTATCAGTTGAGTTTGGTGTGCAAGATATCGTTCGCTCTGGTTTAATTCGCAGTTATCTTATTAGTAAAATTAATTTGGGTTTATAATGTTTATTCATTCTTCGTCATTCATTCCTATTGAACTTGAACCAATCATGGTAGAAGGTCGTAGGCTTTATCCTACTCCTTCGGGAAAGCAACACCCTTCTATCACTACAGTTCTTGGAGTGTGTCCGAAGAAGAAAGCATCGCTTGCTAAGTGGAAAGAGAGAGTTGGGCAGGACAAAGCCCAGCGAATTTCCACTCGTGCCTCCACTCGTGGCACGAATTTCCACAGCATAGTTGAAAATTATCTGAATAACTGCTATAATGAGGAGGAACACAAGGGAACCCCCCTCCCCCTCTTGATGTTTAAGAGTGCTATTCCAACCCTCAACCGAATCAATAAGGTTTATTTGCAAGAAGCAGCACTCTTTTCTGATCACCTCGAAATTGCTGGGCGTGTAGATTGTATTGGAGAATTTGATGGTATTCCATCAGTGATTGACTTCAAAACTTCCACTGAAGAAAAGAAGTTATCATGGATTGAAGATTATTTTATTCAAGAAACTGCATACGCATGTATGTTTTACGAGATGTATAAGACAAGAATACAACAACTTGTCACTATCATTGCGTGTGAAGATGGTAACACGCAAGTGTTTATCGAGAAACCAAAGAAAGAATATCTCGAAAAACTAATCTACCTACGCACATTGTATCAGGAAAAATATGGAGGATAAACAACACCTAGAGGATAAATTTATGACAACTGTGAGATTTTCTACAGAAGTAGAAACACTTGTAAATAGTGATGCGATGACTTATATTGATGCTATCATTCATTATTGTGATGCTAATGAAATTGAATTGGAATCAGTTTCTAAACTAATTTCAAAACCACTAAAAGAGAAGCTGAAGCATGAAGCACAGCAACTTAATTTTATTAGGAAAACATCTAAAGCCAAACTAACACTAGTATGAGCGACTTTTTCAATTCTGATATGGTGCAACAAGCAGCACGAGAAATGGAACAACTACAGATGAAAGCAATGGAGTTAACTCTTTCCAATCCTTTGGATGGAAATAATAAGATACAACAACTTAATTATCTTTCTGTAGTTAAAGAATTAATAGAAAAACAACAAATTTTTTATGCTCGCCTTAAACTTTCGGATGATCCAGAAGCAATTGCTGCTCGAAAATCTGTTGAGGAAGGAGCAAAAATGCTCTATGGTGGGCAAGAAAGTAATAACGTTACACAAATCATGCAACAAATGCTAGATAAATTATCTTATTTTGAACGCGTGATACTGGCGAGTAGGGGTTGACACCACCCTCTCGCCATGCTATTATGAGTAGGTGATGAGGTGTCACACAAAACAAATCCAAACAAATCCGAGGTAATCCTATGTCTTTTGCTGATCTCAAACGCAAATCCCAAAACTCTTTTGCTACTCTAACTAAAGAATTAGAGAAAGTAAATTCTACTTCCAGTGGCGATGATCGCTTTTGGAAACCCAGTGTTGACGCCGCTGGTAATGGGTATGCTGTGATCCGTTTTCTTCCTGCTCCCGATGGTGAAGCAGTTCCCTTTGTAAAACTCTATTCACATGCCTTTCAGGGCGATGGTGGATGGTATATTGAAAACTCTTTGACTACTCTTAGTCAAAAAGATCCTATTGGTGAAGTTAATCGTAAATTGTGGAATAGCGGTCGTGATTCTGATAAAGAAGTTGCTCGTAAACAGAAACGTAAGCTTACTTACTACGCTAATATCTATGTTGTAACCGACAAAGCAAATCCAGAGAATGAAGGTCAAGTTTTTCTTTATAAATTTGGTAAGAAGATCTTTGATAAGATCACTGCTGCTGCCCAACCAGAATTCGAGGATGAAACTCCTGTAAATCCTTTTGATATGTGGGAAGGTGCTAACTTCAAACTAAAAATCACTAATGTTGCTGGTTATTGGAATTATGATAAGTCAGAGTTTGCTGCACCCGCTGCCCTCGCGGCGGATGATAGTGCGCTTGAAAACATTTGGCGTAAGACCCATTCACTTCAGGCGTTTATCTCGTCTGATAACTTTAAGTCGTATGAAGAACTTGAAGAGCGTATGAATATGGTGTTGGGTATCACTAAAACACCTGCTGCTGCTCGTGCTTCACAAGTAACACAGGTAATGAATGAGGAAGAGGATGAAGATTTTTCTCCTCCTGCTCGTGCAGTAGTTACTACTGCTGCTGCGACTGAAGATGATGATGCTCTAAGCTACTTCGCTCGTCTTGCTGAGGAAGATTGATTTTCAAAATCAAAACTTAAAAACCAATTGGGCGATCAAAAAAATCGCCCAATTTTTTTGTTTAAATACCTGATTTCTTATTATTTCTGTCGATATATGATGACGATTGTTTGTATTCCAGTTTGTTTTCAAATTGAGATACAAATCTTTCTACAAATTCTGGTCGTAAAATATAAATTTCTCTGCGAGCATCATTTAATTTTTTCTCATGTTCATAGTGTGACACAGGAAAAGAAATATCAACCCCATTTTTTATAAAATAAGATCGGTTGTTACGATCATAGAATTTATGAGTAGTTGATGCAAAAACTGAATCAACAAACAATCCTTCTTTTAAAAGAATTTCTCCTAAACTATTCTTCACTGCTAAAGTTTCGTAATGATTTATACCATCAGGAACATCGTATTTTTCTTCTACGAAAGCATACAAATCATTTTCTTTAATTGGTAAATCAAATAGCGGATTAATAATATTGTTTGTTAATAGTATTACCCAATCATATTTTGTAGTTTTATAAAATATTTCTGATATTAAATCCGGCCTATCTGTATCAGTTATAGTATACTTATTAAAATACAATGCCGACTTGAGATTTGTATTGTCAATATTAAATTTCCTAAAGAAATTTTTAGTCACTACATATTCTGTCTCTGAGAATGGAAATCTCAAAGGTTTTTTGTCGTATTCTATGTTGGGAATTTTAGAGAATAACATTTTTAGAATCCTTTATCGATGTCTTCTGAATATACCAGTTTCAATTCTTGGAAGGATAATTTTAAACCAACTGCTACTGGAGCACTGTTAGTGTAGGTAGCCCAAGATCCATCTGGAGTGTAATTAATATTTACTGCTCCAATAGCAGAACATTTATATTGTGTTATGTATTTGTTTGGACCATTTTTGTGTTTAAAAGTTACCTTTACAATTTTAGGAACACCAATCATGATTGATGATCCTTTATTTCCTTGTGCCAACGATGCTTTTTTAAATGTGGTACAAATATTTCTTATATCATCGCTTTCTTGTTTATTTCTTGCAAGCATTTTAAAATTAAGATCGAATGTTCTTAATTCTGGTCCTGAATATAACACTTCAGTATTTGGATTTAAAATTTCTCCTCTTGTGGAAGCAAGAATATCGTTGGCGCTAATGTTTCCCCCCATACCGGGAATAATATTCATTGCTGCTGCTACCGCAGTTGCTCCTATGTAAGGTAATGCACCATTAGTTATATTTTTCATTTCGTTACCAAAAGTACTCGCTGCATTGGCCATACCACCAGCGTCAGCATTCATAACACTACCAGCAAGATCTAATCCCATACCAGCTAAAGGACCAAAAGATCTTCCTCCCCAGTTAGATTTATATGATGCAGATATATCTTCAGGCATATACATTATGATTTCCGGGTAATCATTTGCTTTTGCTAATCCATTTCCATCATCAAAAGCACCATTATACTTATAAACGTACTGATTCTGACTTTGATTTGGAGCGTTTCCTGCCTTTGTTCCATCGTATGGTGGTTTGTAATCATAAAATTGAAATAGCACATAATCTCCTGTGCCATGAGCAATATCACTTGGATATCTAACAGCGGGTTTCCATTTTCCAGCTGCTTTTGCTGGAGTTGCTGGAGTTGCTGGGTTTGTTGATCCTGCTCCAGTAGAAGTTCCTAAAGCTTGCTTCATCTGGTCTTTAGTTTTTGTGCTACCATCACTACCCTTCCAAAGACCATTGGAAGCATAGATGTAATTAGTTCTATTTAAATTTACTTTATCTCCTACTTTAGGCAGTGCCATTAACTTACTTCCTCGATGTCTGATGGTTTACCATATCCTTTGATAATTCTTTTCGCTTTTAATCTATCGCCCCATTTTGTATTGGTTTCAGTCCACACATCCGATGCTTTGTATGGCACTAACACCTTACCAGATTGTTTCACAAAATGATCTATAGGTAATGCGATAGCAGTATCCCATTCATCTAAAGCAAGGTCTAATAAAAATCCTTCTACATGATCTAAAATATATTTATGAATACATATGCGAGGAATATCTATTCGATCTTGTTTTAATTTTTCTATAACAAGAGGTCTCTTTTTTGGGTGTAGGTAGTGTAGATTTGCTCCTATAAAATATTCCGGTGAAGATTGTAACACATATACCAAAGGAAAGGTATCATAGTATGGAAGATATTTTGTTGTTGCTTTGTATTCAAATATAAATAATCTTCCTTGTCTGGTAAATCTTCTTAATCTATTTTTATCTTGTGCGTCTTCTTTTTCTATTCTATCTTTCTTCTCATCTCGTACTAAATGCTCTGGATGTTGTTTGATATCCATTGCCATAGATTTTAAAGTTTGTCTATACCACTGCCAAGATTGTTCTTCCCCATCAGTTTTTTCTTGTAATTTTTCGAAGATAGTTTTATAATTTTTTGTTTTCTTATCTTCTTTTTTAAAACCTTTTGCCATGTCAAACTCCTAAGTGATCTTCGGTGAGAATAAGAAATTCCATTTGCCTATCTCCACACCAATCACTTGCTGCTTCCCACTTTGCTTGGTTTTTTAAAAAGGTTAATACTTTATCTTTGTATGTTTTTGTTTGTCTTTTTTCTGGTGGTGGTGGAAGTGTTTGTTTCTTTGGTTTAACTTCGATCAAATACTTTTTAACTTCGTTAGTTTTGGTGCGAATTTTTATATAAAAATCAACATAATATCGATGCATTCTACCATCGAGAGGAGAGCGATATGGTATTACAATTTCCTCGCTAGAATATTCTATAATACTACTATTATTATCACAAAAAATCATAAATTTTTTTTCCCAACTAGACCTATAATATATTTCACAAGGATTCCCTTTATACTTTTCGGGATTTTTTGGTTTAAATTTTCCTTGATAATATTTTTTCATTTTGCTGACCATCCTTTATGGGATTTATTTCTACCTGATAATACCTGTCTCAAACAATTTACAGATAAATCATTTTCTCTAGCAAATTTTTCTAGATTTTTAATTTTTGTTGGATTTCCTTCCGGAGAAATTAACCCATATTCTTTACTGTTTTTTTCTGCTATTTGACATTTTCGTTCTTCAGATAATTTATTACCCCGCATAGGATGAGGTCTATTTTTGTATCTTTCTTTAGCTGCGTCACTTATTTTTTGTTTCGTTTTTTCGGAATGAGTTTTACCATACATCGGGTTTAACTCACCAAATCTATTTGATTTATACATACCATTTTTAGATCCAACATTTTTTCTTGATCTTGCAAATGATGGATTATTTTTACATAAAGATTTTATTTTTTCTGATATAATATCTTTAGTTTCTGGTGTATGTGTTTTTCCGTAAAATCCGTTTTTTTCTCCAGCACAAAATGATTCAGTTTCGCACAAAAATTTACCTTCTATGACACCTATGTATTCTATATTAAAAAGTTCACATAATTTATCAGTATTAAATTTAAAATGAATCTCTTTCATTATTGAAGATTTTATTATACCTTATTATTTATATAATAGAGTATGCCATAAATATAAATATAAAACTACCAAAAGTATTTAGATAGATGGCAACAACACCGGGTAAAGGGATGAAAGCTATCCAAGAATTGATATGCAAAGGTGGTGGACTTGCTACTTCTAATATTTTTAAAGTTACCTTCCAAGAAGACCAGCGAAACGGCAAATTAACAAACATAGTATTTCCCAAATTAAAAGACGTGCTGGGCCCAGCATTTCAATCAGCTCAATTGGCATCGGATAGTGCTACTGGTGGACCAGCACGATGGATTTCTTTAATGTGTGATGAAGCTAATCTACCGGGAAGTCAGTTTGCTACTGGTGAAGTTACTGGAATTTACACTGGGTCTGGTCAATTTAAATATCCACACACCAGAATGTATAATGATTTAACTTTATCTTGGATATGTGATGCTAATATGACCCCATTAAAATTTCTCAATACTTGGATGGATTCTATATATGATGACGGACAAACTACTATACTACAAGATAATGCTAGCGATACGAATTACAGAAAAAGAAATAGAAATGTAAGATTGACTTTTCCTGATCAATATACTATGTCTTGTAGCATATTAAAAGCAGAAAGGAATTCCAAATCTGAAGTTGGAAGACCATCTATACGATATTACTTGGAAGGAGTATATCCGTATGCTGTAGATAGCACTCCTTTATCTGCTGGAGTAACACAATTGCTTAAAGTAAGTGCTAATTTTTACTATGAAAGATGGTATGAATACTATACCGACCAGTGGAATAAAGTTAAATAAATTATCTAAATATCAATAGTGAATTATAAGTATACACTTGGAGTAAATCATGCCATTACCAAAACCTTCTGTACCAACCTATGAGTTGAGTGTACCATCTACAGGAAAAACGCTTAAGTATAGACCATTTCTAGTGAGAGAAGAGAAAGTATTGCTTATCGCAATGGAATCTCAAGATGATAAAATTATTAAAAATGCAGTAGTTGATATCTTAAAGAATTGTATTCTTACAAGAGGAATTAAGTTGGAAGAACTGGCCATTTTTGATATTGAATATATTTTTCTAAACATTCGCTCGAAGGCTGTTGGAGAAAAAGTAGAAATGAATTTGATTTGTAAAGATGATAACGAAACTAGAGTTAGATATGAATTAGATTTAGAAATGGTGGAAGTTCAATACCCCGAGGGTCATGACAAAAAAATAATGTTAACTGATACTAGTGGAATTATCATGAAGTATCCGGGATTTGATCAATTTATAAGCACTCAAATTTTACAAAAAAATCCATCTACATCTGAAGTATTTGATATAGTTATTGATTCGGTACATCAAATATTTGAGGGTGAAGAAGTTTGGGAATCTGGTACAACTCCCCGCAAAGAAATTGCAGATTATGTTGAAGGATTAACTACTAAACAATTTGAAAAAATACAAAAGTTTTTTATGACAATGCCTAAACTTTCTCATACTATTACTATTGTAAATCCAAACACTGAAGTTGAATCAGAGTATGAAATTGAAGGGTTAGTAAATTTTTTCGGATAAGCCTGTTTCATGAAACTCTTCAAAATCATTATCAATCTAATTTCAATTTGATGTATCATCATAAATTTTCTTTAACGGAATTAGAAAATATGATGCCATGGGAGAGACAGGTATATATTATTATGCTTAATCAATACATAGAAGAGAACAGTAAGCAGCAATGAATCCAGCAAAACCACCAGAAGGAATATTAGATCCACAACAACCTTGGTATTCTATTGATCGGGTTGGTGAAAAAACTTGGATAATATTAAAAGCTAAACTTACTGGTGGAGAAGCATTTGGGACATCTTATTTATCATTTGCATATTTAACAAATGCTGAAGCTGATTTATTAATTGAAAATATAAAGAAGTATGGTAAGTATCCTCAGGTAAATCAAACTGGTGGTGCTGGTGGATACGAAAATTTAGAAAAATATTATAAGTGGTTAGTAGAAGAGTTTCTTGAGAAACCTTTTCGTCAACAAGTAGATGCCAAGATAGAAGAAGCTGCTATCGAATCTCGAATGAAAGAGATAGAAGCAGGAAGAGAACAAGAAAAGGAAAAACAAAAAGAGAAAGAAAAACAAAAAAAACTTAAAGAAGAGCAAGAAATTCTTGATGCTGAGCAAGAAGCAATCGAAGAAAAAACTACAGAGATTACAGAGGAATTAGATTCTGTTGAAGAAGAAAAAAAACCAACTGAGAATCAAAACACTGCAGAAATTCCAGAAGAACCAGAAACAAATAAGTTATCTTCTGACATAGAAGCGATTAGTGATTCTTTAGTTACTATTAAGGGATCATTAACCAATCAAATTTCTGATATGGGTGCTATCCAAAGAGATAGTATCAAATCTTTGTCTGCTCTGGAAGGAATTAAACAATTATTTCAAGCACAAACTGATATTATTAAGAGAGAAGTAGATTCATCTAAACTTAAACAAGCGGAAAATTCGTTAGAAAAAAGCAACGTAGTTTCTGGCACTGACGAAGCTACTGATTTAACTGCTGATAATAAAGCAGAAGGAATCATTCAAGGAATAGATGGACCTACCATCACAGTTAAAACTACTGAGGGAGAATTCAGACAGGGACAAAAAATTACTCAAGGTGGTGGAGGTGGTGGTCTATTTGATATGTTGAAAGGACTTGCTGGTAAATTTATGGGCGGCGGCAAAGGTGCTGCTGGTAAAGGTGGTGGTGGAGCTTCACCTCTCAAAATGTCCAGTGGTGGTATTGCTACTGGTCCAACAAAATTAGCAGGCGGAGCATTTTCTCCCGGAGTATATAATAAACCAACACGAGGAAATCTAGGACCGGGACAAGCAGTAGTGCCATTGAATAGAAACATTGGAAAGAAAATGTTTCCTGATAAGATGTCACAAACTTTAAAGTTACAGCAACCACTTGCTGATGTAATGGCACAACCATTGAAGGCAATTGGATTGTCTATTCTTTCTGTTACTGGTAATTTTTTAAGATTACTTGGACCTCTTGCTGGATTTTTCACTCCATATATTGGAGGATTGGTTAAAGGATTTGCTAGTGTTCTTGGTGTTCCAGTTAATCTTATTACTTCTTTACTTGGTGGTCCTGTTTATGCTGCAATGGAAGACCAAAAGAGACAACAAGATATTTTTTCTAAGTTGTGGGCTTCTTTGATGGAGAAGTTTGGATTGAATTTTGGTGGAGATGATGATGAAAGTGGCGAAGAAAAGAAAGATGAAGATGATGACGACACTCCTGCTGATTTTCCTCCCGGCGCACAAGGATTGCTTGATTTCATTGCTAGTAAAGAATCTGAGGGAGATTATACTAAAATATTTGGTGGCAAAAGTATTTCGGGATTAACTGACAAAACAATAAGAGAAGTAATAGAAATTCAAAAACGACATAATGCTGCTGGATTTGAATCTGCTGCTATTGGTAAATATCAGATTATGATGCCTGGTGAATATGCTACTAAAGCTGGATTATCTTTGGATGATAAATTTAGTAAAGTGAATCAAGATAAAATGGGAATGGTTTTTTTGAAAGAGAGTGGGTGGGATGATTTTAAAAGTGGTAAAATGAGTGAAGATACTTTTGCAGATAACGTAGCCAGAGTGTGGGCAGCATTGCCGCTTAAATCAGGAAGGTCTGCTTATGCAGGGGTGGGTAGTAATGCTTCTTTGGTTGGACGACAAAAATTTATGGCACAAATACGTGCTTCTAAAACCTCTGCAGAATCTGGAATTACCACCAGTGATTCATCAATGGGTAAGATGCTTGGGTGGTCTATTGTTGAAGGTCCAAACTCTGGTTATGATGTCAATCCAAACTTAGAAATGCATGGTGAAGAAGCATATCTACAATACGAAAACGGATTTACTGTTCTTCCAATAGAAAATAGGAAATTTAGTTTAAGTAAAAAACCAAAAGAAACTTTGGATAGGTGGGAAGAATTAATAAATTCTGGTGATTCTAATAAAACATCATACGAAACTGGGGGGGTATTTAAGAATAATTTTTTAGGAAGTAAGAGTAAAAGATTGTCGGCAGGTCCCAGCAATTCAAGGATTGTTGGTCCTGATGGCGGAATAAATCCATTCAAACATCCAAAGGCATGGTTTCATCTTGGAGAGAATACACGAATCCCAAATGAAAGCACGGCAAAATTTGGAAGTCCGTTAGACTACTTTAGAAATAATCCTAATCCAAATACTTTGTTTGGTGATGATGCTTTGCAAAGAGGTATGAGCAATAAAACTTTTGCTTCTGGAGGAAAAGCAGGTATGTTTGGTAGACCACAGCAAGCATTCAATCCATTTAGGCCAGCTAACTTAGGTGGTCCTGGATCTGGTCCGACACCAATAACTCGTCAAATTGGGAAAAGACTTGCAGCGAAATTAGCGAATGCTGTGCGGGATGCTTCACGTTTTGTTTCACCAATTGGATCTGGATTTAAGCAAGTATTAAAAGTTGGTGGTAAATTTGCGGGTGTAGCGGGCACTGTTGCAGATCTTGCATTCCCAGAACCAGTGGGGCAGTATAGTCAAATGTCCGGTCCAAATGCATATTATAATTCTCCTGAATATAAACCAGTTAAACCATCCGCAACTGCTACTGGCAATAAACCAAGAGATAATAACACATTATTGATTAGTAGTCCTCCTCGGCAAATATCTAGAACAATTATTTCTCCTCCATCTTCAAGTCAATCTGCACCAACAATAATACAACAATCTCGTTCGATAAAAGAAGATATGATATTATTAATGGAATTGAATCTTGTTTAACCCAATAAATATAGATAAGGAGTAATATAATATGTCATCGGGAACAGTAGGATCTACATCTGCATACCAATCAGGAAAGGGAATCTCTTTTGCAAAAGAGATTGGTTCTCGTGTGCTTGCTGCTGCTCAATCTGCTAAAGACGAAAAGAAATTACAAGATGAAATAGAAGCAGATGGGGGAGAAGTACCCGAAAGTGCTAAGAAAGGATTGTTTGCTACAGCATTAAAGCAACAATTTATTACCAACCCAGTCAATGATTTAAAGAAAGGTATAAACAAAAAGATTGCTGGTGCTGCTAATGTAGCAGGATTTTTTGGTGCGGGTGGTAGATCATTAGAGGATAAAATTCTTGGTAAATCTTTAAAGATAAACAGCGGTGGGTTTGATAGGTCTGGATATAAAAAAGGTGGTAGTGATGATGACGACGATGGTGGATCTGGTGGAGGCGGTGGTGGTGGAACAGCAGCAACATTAGGTGCTCTGGTCTTAGATATTCAGTCGATTGCTTCTGCTGTTTCTTCTATGCAGGGATTAATTAATTCTCAGATGGGATTGACTTCTCAGATGGGAGATAATTTAGAAGAAATTAAAAATGTTTTAAGTGAGCAAGTATCTTTACAACAACAAAGAATAGAAAATGAAGAGAGAGCAGCGATGGAATCATCGTTGGAATCATCTCAACAAGTATCCGGCACAGATAAAGGAACATCTGCATTTACTGAAGGAGGAATGGATATCTTTAGTATGTTTGGTGATTTAAAAAATTTATTTGGTATTCTCAAATCATTACCTCAAATGTTTATGGGATTGTTGAAAGGAATTGTGTCAAAAATTCCCGGCGGTAAATTTTTACTGGGTAAGTTTGGTGGTGGTGCTGCAAAAAAAGTAGCAGGAGAGGCAGCAGAAACTGGTGCTAAAGGATTGCTTGGTAAGATTCTTCGTCCTATCTTCAAACGCATTCCTATCATTGGTGGTCTCATAGATTTTGCTGTTAGTTTAGCATTAGGTGAATCAGTTGGCAGAGCAGCAGCTAAGGCAGCGGGGGCAACGTTAGGTGGTGCTTTGGGTGGTATTCTTGGTTCAGTGTTTCCCGGTCCCGGAACAGTTGTTGGTGGTCTTTTGGGTGGTTTTGCTGGTGATTGGGTAGGAGGTTCTTTGTATGATATGATTGAGGGTGCTTTTAGAGGAAATAAAGAAGAGAAGATGGCTGCTGGTGGTGTAATG
>Ga0247844_1004507_pt1 | contig 18821 bp, 19 predicted proteins | sample LaCtaG_FD_192421 | JGI IMG/M metagenome (GOLD analysis project Ga0247844, IMG submission 192421) | Freshwater microbial communities from meromictic Lake La Cruz, Castile-La Mancha, Spain - LaCruzMarch201714.5m_1 | ecosystem: Environmental > Aquatic > Freshwater > Lake | place: Spain: Castile-La... | reverse complement strand
ACGGGCGCGGGTCCCATCCAGAGCGTCGCCTCACCCCACCAGCATCCGCCGAAAATCCAATGAAAATTTGGGAACAAAAACAATCACAAAAGATCACACCGCTTGAACGCACTTGCCGATGCCAATTGGCAATACTCACCACCCGCGTTGGTTGACGTTGGGTGCGCGCATGCCCCCCCCCCCCTTCATTGAGGGCACCGACATTGCCGCAATCCTGGCAGGGAAAAACAATCCCCAAAAGGATCACCTGACATGCATCCCCTTCATCCATGGCAGCCGATCTCAGGCAATCCCAAAACCGGCCAAGCAAAATCAAAAAGGGTGCTGATTTGATTGCGCTGTCGGTTGCGGCGTGTTCCAACGAATGACGTTGCTTTTGGGGGAATGTCGTATGCGTTCATTTTCTGTAGCCGCGATGATCTTGTTGACGTGCAATTTGCCAGCAAATGCGGCACCGCCGACGAAGGTAGTCGCAGCAGTTGCAAAGCCAGCTTGGGGTTGGATGTTCGGCACTGCCAAGGCAGCGACAAAGGTGAAGCCGACAAACCCTGGCACTGTGGCTAAGCCCCGCAACATGGTGCCAGAGAAAACTAATCTCGATCATTTCAAAGAGGCTACCAAGCCGGTTCGAGACAGAAATTTTCGAGAGCAAGTGAAGTGCATAGTGGGGCAGAAGCGGCTTGCGGACGGCGTCATCATCAAGCACTGCGACAGCCCTGAAGAATATAGGCGCAAGCAGCGTAGTCATTGATGCTTTGTTGCCCGTAGGTTTGGGACAGCAGCCATGACCAACGCGCTTGGCGCTGCCACTGCATCAACCAAAGGATCGCTGGCCGGTGATCAGCCAACTTGCCGCTTCTGCGCTTGCGTCAGTCCGTCGATTGACCGTCCTTCGTCGCTACGGGGAAACGGATGCCAGCCAGTGCCCATCGTTCCTCGGGGGTAGCCGACGCCTTTGACCGCGCCACCCTGTTGAGGCGGCGGTCCTCGTCCAGCGTAATAACTGCAAGCTTCCAATGGTCATCAACGAGCTTGCTCATTGTTTCTTGCGTGAGTTCGCCACGTTCGTTGAGCGCTATCACAAGGCGCGCGAAATGCCGCCGTGGTGTGCCATGCTCAACGCGGAACAGGTCGCGCGGTGCGGTGCTCACGGCGGTGCCTTTAAGCTGGATTGCGCTCGCAGACCAAAGCTTGACTTGGTTGACGTGGTTCGGCGTCGCTGAGCCCCCACAATGGATTTTGCCAAACACATCAGCGAGCAATTCCAGCGTGCGGATCGCGAGGTTTTCGGACACGCCAGCTTTCATCAATTCAGCGACGTGATAGCAGGCAAGTCTCAACTGCTCAACGGTGACGGAATTCTTGGAGTGCCGCTTCAGACAACGCACGGCGCTATTCCCTTGATGCAATCAAAGTGTTGATTTCTTCAACTCAGCAAGTAGTCTATTTCGTCCTTCTCGCGCCTCATCTCGTCCAGCCGTTTACCGTCAAAGGTCCACGCCCACGGGCCGGAGATGGCGGTGCTTCCCTGGCCGAGCGACGCATAGGCTTGGATGGCTGCATCGGACAACGATGTGATTTGACCGTTGAAGCTCACCTTGTTCAATTCATCGACGGTCGTGCAGGTGATGTCTGGTTGGCGGGCAAGTCTGAGAATAGCACCAGGTTTGATGCCGATCATATTGAGCTTAAATCGCGACCGACGCTTGGCTGCCTCAACGTCCTCTTTGTCCTCAGGCGTCTCGAAGACTTCGTCGCCGAGCTTTATTTCTCTTAGCGATCCAAGCTCAAGGGCCGACTTGATCCGCTCTGGCGCGATGCGAAAAAACTCGCGATTGCGGCTCAAGCGGTGATCATCGAATGCATCGTGCAGCCGTTGCTCAACAAATGCACCGTTGCTGACTTCGCAAGCGAAGAATAGCTCGAATGGGAGCGGCACGCCGGTTTGGAAAAGCTGCTTAATGCGGCCCGCCAAATCGGCGCTAGTCCGGCCAATTTTCGCGAGGCCGGGCATGGCTTCGTTCGTGAGGATGTAGACGATCTCAGTCATGGGTCCGCCGCGTTGAAGTAGATGTTGGATCAGCCGGTGCGCCGTAGTGCGTACGTGTTGCCACCGTCTGCCGTGGCGACGTGGCCGAGGCGGGCGAGGGCTTGGATGGTGAGGGTCACGCGCTTTTCGAGCGCTTTGCCTTGCGCGAACGTGCTGGCGATGGCGAGGACGGACATCGGTGCGGGGGAGTTCGCCAGCGTGCTCACGATGCTAATCGTTTCGTCGAGTTCTTTGCCGGTTGGGAACTTCGGTTTGGTGGCAGCGTCTTCGTCGTCGTCCTCGCCGTCCAAGTCGAGTTGGGCGGCCTTGGCTGCGGCGCGCTCAGCTTTGAGACGGGCTTGCTCGGCTTCGGTGCCAAACTTGGGGATCTGATAGTCGGGGCGCAGCCAGCGAATTGTGCCTGCCTTTTCTTCGGCGGCGCGAGCAGCGTTGAGCGCAACGAGACGATCAAGGATTTCTTCGTCCGTCGGGTTATCAGTCCAGCCATAGGCTTCGAGCGATAGCGCGTCGATTTTGTCGTGATATTGGCGAAGGATCGTGACGAGGCCTTGCTTCTTGATGCGTTCATCGACCGTGCTAAGCACCGCTTCGGCGCGCATCTTCTCAAGTACATTGTACATTTGGGTGAGAGTTAGGCGCGGGTTCTCGGCTTGCCGTGCCTTGCGGTGGGCGTCCAAATCATTTGCTACGGCCCTTAGGCGGACCTCGGCCTCAGCACTGCAAATAGGAAATGGGAAGCGATCAAAGCATCGGGATTTTGAGTAGCGAGGACGATCTTCAAGCGTGCCGCCTGCGCGTGATGTCCAAACCAAATGGACGCGAGACGATAATATACCGAGATGAAAGCCGTCGTCACTTCCCACACAGATCAGCATATTATCCGGCAAAATAGTAGCGTCGAGAAATTGAAATACTCGATGTTTGGTTGTCTCAACCGTTACAATGTAACGGGAAAGGTTGGCTAGGGCTGGGCGTAAATCGCTCCGAGGTTCGCCAAAAATCCACCAATTGTCTCGATAGCTTGCGCGATTGTTCCACTTCCTTCCTATGTACTTTAATTCCCTCGTCTTGGCGTCAATCTTGGTCTTGTTCTGAACTTCTTCGACGATGTGCTGATATACGTGGGGAAAACGCTTGAGTACCTCTTCAGCTTCAAAGCCAAACAGGTCGATCACCATTTTGCCCCGTGGCTTTCCAGTGAGGTCTTTTCCGTTTCTATAGTGGCGAATTTGGTGCTCCAACCCCGGCGTCGAACCGAGACCCAGAGCTTCGGCTTGGGCTGGCGTCACGATGAAGCCTGCGCCGTGTAGTTTGACGCCCGGCGAACACAATCCTGCGGTGGCCGTTAGCTCCAGCGTTGCTGTAACGTCCGCGCCTAGAGTTAGGTCTGAATTTATGTGACCTGTGTTATCTCGTGTTTCGATGACGGGCTGATCGGTGTTGAGCGCCGCTTCTGCAATCACTTCGCGCAATACACCTTCGTGGTTGCCTGCCATCGCAACGGTCATGGCAATTCGCACGCTGGCGTGGTCGTCGGTCGCCTTGGTCCACGGGTGGTCGGGGATCGCCATGATGATCGACAGCGGCGACTTGGCTTCAAGATGGCGAGCCACAACGCGGCGGCTGAAAACCTGCGTGATTGAGTTCGTCGTGACGAAGCCGAAGCGCTGGAGTTTGGATTTCTTGGCGGTCAGGATTTCGGCGGCGCGGTCCCACCAGAACATGACAAAATCCGCGCTGTCGTTCACGCGGTTGGAGTGAGCAGCCCATAGGGCTTCAGCGTAATTGTCGCCCAAGTTTGAGCGAACCATCGAGCCGCCGATAAAGGGCGGATTGCCGATGATGAATTCCGCTTCCGGCCAATCCGGGCGACGCGCGTTCGTAAAACTCTCGCGCCGGTTGCCTTGTACATCTGTGATCACGGCTGGCACCGGATACCCGTCCCAGGTCAGCACGGCGTCGATGTGCTGGATATTGTGAATGTCTTCAAGGATCGGATCGGTTGGCATGTCGCTACGGGTGGCGAAATGCCATTGCAAATAACCGATCCAGATCACGAGTTCGGCAATCGCCGCCGCGCGACTATTCTTCTCAATGCCAAGAAATTGGCGTGGGCCGACTTGCTCGCCTTGCATGAGGGAGAAGCCTTCCGTGCCGCCAAGCGACAGCACGGCTTGCAGGACTTCGCCTTCGAGTTCTTTCATCAACGCCAGCGACAGATACAGGAAGTTTCCCGTTCCGCAGGCCGGGTCGAGCACGCGCGTCGTGCAGAGCTTGTGATGGAAGTCGCGTGCACACTGCAAAGCGTCCTTGTCGCGCCCTTCGCCCTTTAGGCGTTCAATCGTCGCCTGAACCTGTGCCCACTCCTGGCGCAACGGCTCCATGATGGTAACGAGCACCAGCCGCTCGACATAGGGCTTTGGCGTGTAGTGTGCGCCAAGCTGGCCGCGTTCTGTTTTGTCGAGCGCTTGCTCAAGCAGGGTGCCGAAGATGGCAGGTTCAACGAGCTTCCAATTCCTTTTGGACGCATCGCGCAACGCCGTGATTTCGTCCGGCTCCAAGTCGAACACGGTTGAACTTGTGAAAAAGTGGCCGTTAAAGCGGCGCACCTTGCCCTCAGTGATAGTCGTGTACTCCGCGCCCTTGTCCATCGCCTGCCAAAGCTGGGCGAGTTCGTGGCGGAACTTAGCAGGGTTGGCGATAGCGCCCTGTAGCCAGCGCGTGAAACAGCCTTCCGGCAATAGCTTCACGTCTTCGGCAAACATCGTGAAAAGGCACCGCATCAAGAACATTGCGATGGCTTCGGTCATCGCTGCGCGCTGCTCGGCTGGTAACGGCTCCACAAGTCGCTTTTCGAGTGCCTTCGAGACCTTCGCCAAATCGGCGGCAACGTCGCGCGTGACTTTGGCCGATTGCTTGGCGGGGTCGAGGCTCTTGGGATCGGTCCAGATGGCGGCAAGGCGCTTGCGCACGTCCGGCTTGCGCAAGTCCGACAGGTAGACGCGATAGTTCAAGCTGTCCGGGAACAGGCGGTAGTCGCGCCCACGTCCGCTGAAATCGGCATAGAGTTCGATGCAATGGCCAACGTCGCACACGATGACAAACGGCGGCCAGTCGTGATCAGCTTCGAGCGCGCGGGCATATTCTTCTGCCTGCCGCCGTGCGTTGAGCATCAGCGTATCCCACGCGCGGTTGGCGCTTGGCTCGCCACGCGGGTTGTAGTCGGGCGTCAACAGATCGGCTTGCCCTGGCAGCGCTTTGGGCCGCCCCTTTTCGCGGCTCTGTTTGGCCTCCATCACAAACGAGTTTCGCTTGTATAGGTCGATGCGCCCCGGCGACGTGGTGCCGGTGGCGTCCTTGAACCTCACACTGCGCTCGAAGGTGTAGTCGTTGCGCGTCATCTCTTCATGCGCAGGGTCGGGCAGCGGCACACCAAGCAACGTGCAAAGTTCGTTGGCGAAGCTCTGAAAATTCGCACGCTCTGCCCCGCTCGACGCGGACCAGCGCTTTATGAAAGCATCTATCGGATCGTCGAGTGTGATTGTCCCCATGCGGCGCACCATAGTCTGAGATTTTGATGATCCGCAATCGGTTCCGGCGTCGGCGTTGGCGCGCTGGGTGGCGGTCAATCGGTGCAGCACAACACCCATCTGACGATCAACGTCGCTGGCGATCTGACTGAAGAAACCAGCCAGCGCCTTATGCAGGACGTTTACACAGCCATCGACCAGAAGACGCCGGGGATCGTCAATCAGTCAGCCGCGAACGTCCAGCGCCGCCGCAAGGCAGACGGCAACTTCCTTCAGAGGTAACACGACATGGCAGGGGCGGCGTCACGGCTGCCCCTGCCTTCGACGCTAGGCCGTCAAATTCATCGACTGACGGGCAGCAGCGGTTCGGCCTTCGCATCGGCACCGCGCCACGGTCACGCCTACCGCTGACGCGCTGGGCGCGGCGACTGCGATTTGCCTCAGTGGGCGTGATTGCAATTGTCGGTGCCGGACCAGTGCCCTGCGCGTTTGCGCAGTGCCTTGCGCTCTGTCTCGTTGCCCTTGGTAAGCTTTGACGCTATTCGCATGCAATCGTCAGCAACGTCTTCGTCTTCGACTGTGTTGGCAAGATAGATCATGCGCATTGCCATATCGGCAGGCCCCTTCTCTGTCTTGCCCTTCTCATAGTTCGCCACGGTCTGACTGGTCACGCGCAGCAGCTTTGCCAATTCGACTTGCGTCATGCCGATCTGCTTGCGGAGGAACCGCATCTCATCGCCGGTCAATTCTTCTTGCTTCAGCACAACGCATCTGCCGATCACTGTATGCAGTTCGTTGACCTTTTCGATGGTTACAAGCTTGCCGTAGTTTGGGTCATTCTCGAACGTCACGCCGTTGAGCAGATACACGTTCGGAAGGCCGACGCCCTTGAGGTGATAGGGCTTATCGAGCATGGGCCGACCATCGATTAGAAGTTCATATTTTCCGGTCATGGGTCCATCCATTCTACTGTAACAACAATCAAGCGTTCGTCTCGAACAACCACAGTCACAACGCCAGCTTCGCGAGTGGTCCATTTGAGATTGCCAACAACGACGCAGCGCCATTCTCCTACGTTCGCGCCTTGCTCAATCTTGCCGTCGATGTCGCCAAGCCTAAAGATCTCTAGCACGTCCGAAATATCGAAGTTTCGTTCGTTCATGCGTTCGTCGAATGCGTGGTCTGTCCACGCAATTTTGCTTTCCTTCGCAAGCCTTCTGATTATAGCAATCAGCTTGCCTGCATGTGGTGGCTTCGGTGGTGGCGGAGGCGGCTTCTTCGTCATGCACCTATAAAACTTATAGGTTGCCAAAGTGTCAACAGCAAGACGCACACGAGAATAAAGTAAACCGTATGTGTTGCGCATATGCGTCTAACTACCTGATATTACAGGCAATCATCTGTGGCTCGATCTTGTGCCCAACGCATCTTTGGCCCTAGCGTGCACACGCCACGTTGGTTGCAGAACAGCGATGAAGCATCCAACCAACCACAGCGACGGCAACCGCTGCAAAGATCGCCAAGCCAATCGCCGTCATCACGACGCCCAGCCAATCAACGCGCCGCCAGTGGTAGCGCGGCAATGCCGCCATGCGCTCGGCGTGCTTGCGGTTGTGCGCGCCCGTCTGTTCCCAATGCCCCACGACGGCCTCTCTCACTTCAACGGCACATAATCGCGCTCGACTGCTTTCGGCTTTGCTGGCGGCAACTGGCACCTCTTGTGCTCGCAAACGCAGGCGAGGGTGTGAGGGGTTTTGCAGCGGGTGTCCATATCAACCCATGACACGCAGACCCACGAAGCAACATGCCGCCACCCTGGCCCGCCATTGCATCCGCAGCCCTGGCAGAATGGTTCGGCGCTGGCAGTGCCGGTGACGAGAACGGCGGCGACGCAGATGACGGCACTTGCGAACATCCTCACGGCTGGACCAGCAAAGCAAGCGCTGTCGCCGGGTTGCCGGTCTTGCGGTAAGCCTCAATCATTTGAGGCGTCACGTCGGTTGGAAAGCAAAGCGGCTTCCATCCACCTGGGCGATGGTACGCGGCCCGCTTGCCGCACGAATGTCCTGCCTTGTCTGTGTTCTGCGGACATGAACAGTTGCCGACGTAGCCTGCCACCGATGCCGCAATGAGCACCACGACGATTGCCGCAACCGCCAAGGTCTTGTGATCTGGCTTGCTATTCGACGGTGGCGCTTCGCTGGGCGCTGGCAACGGTGGTCGCGTTACCATTCCCTCGGCCTGTATCGGCCCGATACTCAATGCCGCGCACACAATCGAGACGACAAACCAACGCCACATGACACGCCCCACAAGCACAACTCACGAAGACAGACTATCAGTGCAGCTTCGCTTTCTGCAAGATGCTGTTGTTCGCGTCATCGTAGGGAATGCCGCTCAATGTCGATAATCGGATGATCGACCGTGCAAGCAGACTTCGTGTCGCCGCGTCGTCGCTGTAGGATAGCTCTGTTCTCAGCAATTCGATCAATTCGGCATTCGACATGCGATCCGCCCCCGATTAAGACAGGAAGCAGTTTGCGCCGGTTCGCGGTGGCGGGGATAAGTCGGGGGTTTGCTGATCGAGTGCAATCGACCAGCCATCGGCACGCGGTCGCTATGCCTGCGGATGACCGCGACAACGCATTGGAAATTAACCAGTTATGTGGTATTGATCCGATGCCTGAAAAGGCGATGGCCCGAAGCACTTGCAATGCTGCGAGCCATCTGTGCAGCCACCTACTCGAAATAGGAAGCCACCATGTCTCCAACGATTACGGGCGAACTACGCCCCGCGCAACTCGTTTGTGCACCGACAACTCTGACTGCCTCTGAACATCTGGCAGCATCCTTTTCAAACAACAGCACATTCGGCTCGCGAGAATTATTTTCGATTGCCGCCCGCTTGGCCGCGATCAGCGCTGGTGTCGCGATCCTGGCAGCATCCACCCGCGCCGTGATCGACGCCAACCACCTCACCGGCTCGGACGCCGCTCTTGTTGCCGCCTTGGCCCTTGGCGTCGCTGCCGCATCCATCGCCCTCCCCCGTACCTCTCGTTGGACGGCGGTTGCTCTCGTCATCGCCGCTCTTGCCGGTGAAGGCTTTGGCTTGTTGTCGTCTGCCGAACGCATCGTCGAACGCCGCGAAGCTTCGGCCAGCGTCATCACCGGCAGCAACGATGTTCGCACGGCTGCACAGTCGCGGCTCACGAAGGCGGAAGCCGCCCGTGACGCTCAGCGTGACATGGAAATTGAGGCGGTCGCCATGCCTTCATGCGCCAAGGAATGCCGCGCCCTGCTTGATCGCCAAGCGACCGATATTGCCAACGAAGTGAGCGCCGCCCGCGCTGCAATCGACAAGGCACCGGCCACCCGCTCAGCAACCCCGCTTGCAGACCGGCTTGGCGTCCAGCCGTGGGCACTTGATCTGCTTGCCGCTGCCCTGCTCAGCATCGGTGCAAATGGCCTTGCCGCCGTCCTCATTGCCATCGGCTCGGCACCATTGCCCCGGCCTGCACAACCGCCGCACATGGGTGCTGTGCACGTTGCCGCCGAACAGAGCGAACATGCCGCCGCGAACATGCACCTCGAAGCCGTGAACGCAGCCCTGGCAGACCCGACAGGAACGACGCTAGCGATGCTTCCGGCACCTGTACCGAACACCAACCGTGCACACGCCCGAGCGCCCGGAAAGACGGCCAACATCACAGCATCGGCGAAGCGCGGCAAGCAATCGCCCGCACAACCGAAAGTCCTGGCCGTGCAAGCGCAGATCGTTGATCTCGCCAAGGCCCGTGACGGTCGCGTCAACGGCAGTGTGCGGGGATTGGCTGCGATCATCAACGCCAGCCCGACCACGGTGCAAACCGCCATTGCCGCACTCGTTGCAGCGGGGATCATCGAGCGCACTGTTGACGGCATCACCCTGGCCAGCCGCGCGGCGTAGGCCAGCAGATCAAGCACCCGTCAGCGACCAGAGGCGGCGTCATTCCGGGCGTCGCCGTTTTCGTTTGCTACGCCCTCGTAGTTGTAGGCAGTCTAAGCCAAACCACTCAGGAGTACGACGATGCGCGGTCTGATTTTTTTGTTTTCGATCTTTGTGGCTTTTCCTGCTCACGCTGACCTCGGGGAGCAGTCTGCAAAGCTCTACTTCGGAAACATGTCAGCATGGCATCGCTCAACGACGGTCGTGCGCTCAGCAGCCGTGTGGGTGTTCGTGAATAAATTTCTACCGCAAGCGAGCGAGCGAGACCGTGCTGGCATGACTGCACAGATTGTCATTTGCATGAACCAAATTGGCAAACGCGAACCCGGCGAAACCGCAGCCGACAATGACAAATTCCGAAGTCAGATCGAGGTGTCTGGTGCTATCACTAACTGCGTGCGGGCAATGGCAGCGGGACTAGGGCGTTAGCATCCACAGCCATTTGCAGCGCTTCGTTCTACTTGATCACACGAAGCTGAGAACACCGTACCTGCAAGTATCCATGCGGCATGAATGTAGCTGCGAGGCAACCATGATAAATCATTGATTGCATTGGTTATTTTTCATCCTCGAATGACGCTGCGAACGTCAGCATGTTGGTTGTTATCGGCACATCGCCGCGCACATAACCAACGAGGCACACACCAATGAAACGCCATCCTAAACAATCGAAGCTCGACAACGCAATTGACGCCGCCACACACGCCGCCATCAACGCATTCGAGAAGGCCATGCGCCTGCCTGGAAACCCGATCATCGCATGGGAAACGCTGCATACCCTCTATGCGGCTGCCTGCTTTACCGCCGATGAAATCGAACATCGGACGTTCACGTTCTGGCAGGCGGACGGCGACACGCGGCGGACGGCTCGGGGGATCGATGCGCAACTTCGCCGCCGCGCTCGCGGTCAATCATTGTCGGTCGCTTCGTGAGAGTGGGGATTGTGGAATTTGCCCACAATCTTTGCTGCCGTCATCCATGCGGCATGAACGGATCGACGGGGGCGACCCAACCGCAGCGGAATGGCCACGCGGCATGAATGCTTAAATCGCGCTCGCACTGTTGGACGCATCACAGACCCCGTGGGGAACGAAGCCGACGCCGCGTCTACATGGTCGCCTGATCGATGGCAACTTGGTGGTCGGAACGTCTCGCAAATGGGTGTAGACAAGGCGCACAAGGAGATTTGCGCCATGGCCGGAAAAGCCGCACGAAAACAAGTAGATGCACACGTCAAAGCTGTTGCCGACAAGGCGGAGGCCGGTGTTCGCGCACGCCGTGGTGAGCCGCCATCAAAGCGCGAAGTCATTCGCGAGAAACGGAAGGCCAAGGTCGCCGCAGAGAAGGCAGCGGAACACCGCGAGCTTGACCCGCTGTTCACGCTTGATTTGTGGGAGCCGCCGACACACAGCAAGTCAGGCCGCAAGCTGTCGGCATCCGAACGCGCCCGCTACGCCGCACCCGATACTGTCAGTATGCGTGCATTATCGTCAGCAGAAAAGCGGGCTGGTCTCGTGCTCGCCTTGTCTGACGGTCTATCCATTGGCGGCGCGTGCCGGAAGGTTGGAGCGTCGAGACAATTTTATTATGACGGCATTCACGCCGATGAAGACTTCGCCAAGGCATGCGCCGATGCAGTCGAGGACGGCACGGATGCCATGGAGGACATGATGACTTCCGACGCGATGCAGCCGGGGAACTTCCTTGCTCGCATTGCCTGCCTCAAAGCGCGACGCCGGTCGAAGTGGGCGGACAACGCGAAGACCGATCTCACCGTGAACGTGAATGCGCCAACGCCCGAATTTGACGGCAAGTTCGAAGCGTTCAAACAGCGTGTGACGGGGGCGTTCAACGCCGCTATCGCAGCGAAGCCGGTGCAGATCGAAGCCAAGGCAACCGCCATCGACTTGACGCCCGCCGCGATGGTCGCCGCGACCGCGCACAACGCCAAGCCTGCGATTGCCGCGCCGGTTGTGCTTGATCTTGAAATGCCGCGCCTCAGTCCGCTTCAGGACATGCAGCGTGAACGGCACGCACAAGAACTGCTCGATGCCGGAATTCTTCACCCCTCGCAACTGACAGAGGATTTGAAATCATGAAGCCCGCTAACCCAAAGACGCTGACGACTGCGACCGATGCGGAAGTCCTGGCATTCATGGCGCGTGCTGGATTGTTGATGCGCCGTAAGGCTTGCCCCGCCGATCTTGCGCCACTCGTGGCTGAACTCGGCGCGTTGCTGAAGCTGTGGGTCAGCGACGCGAAGCCTAAGAAGCGAAAGGCTGGTCAGCGCGGCAAGTCGGCGGTGTTTGTGCGATGACCGCGAGCGTGGAGCCAATCACGGAACGACGCGCCGCATGGTTGGAAAAGCAGGCCGCACGCAATGCCTGCAGCGCCGAACGCGAGGCTGCATATCAGGCCATAAAGGGCGTTCAGCTTGGCCTTATTCTTGAAAGCATTGCGACCGGCAGCATTCGGTTTGCCTGGACGACTTGCCATCCCTGCAACACCGTCATGGGCAAGAGCTTGAAGACCCCCGGCGCTGTTCGCGTTGTCGCTGCGTTTCCGGCGCGCAAAGCCGATGTGGAGGCGCTGCGTAATCGCTGGCGTCCGCGCTCATCGCCGATGACGTTGGTTAAGGTCATGTCCGATGGTTGGATGGAGCCGACGCCAGCATTGCGCGCCGCGATCATTGGCATTCGATATGATGGCGCAATCGGTGCTGAGCTGAAGCGCTTCCTAAACATCGCGGCCTTGAACGGCAAACAGTGTTGGTTGACGACGGCAGAGAAGGCGATGGCCCGGATGCGGTGGACGAACATCACTCGCGGTGCCTCGTTCGATCTGCCCGACTATGGCCCCGCGATGGAAGCGGCGAAGCGATACCAGCCCCGCCAGCCGACGCCCGCCAGCCCCGCAGATGATCCGCAAGCGACCGCAGCGGCGTGAGCCCGGAGGGCGCGGCCCCGGCCTCTTGCCGGGGTGCGGGACGGTACTGCTTCTGAGCCGCTACAGTGATAGGGCTGGCACCCCATGTTTGTTCGGTTCGTCCGCATACGTCAGCACACGTTGCATCTTATGCCGCATTGACGTGCACACGGAAGATGCCGCCACCGCATGCGACGAAAGTAGGGGCGGCACCAATGCAGCCCCAATCACGCGGCCTTGCGCTCGGCTGCAAGTTCGCCGCGCCATTTCGTGAGCGCCTGTCCGAGCTTTGAAGACCGCTGCGTGAATTCGCCTTCAAGCAGCGAACGTGCGCCGTCCTTTTCGCCGACAATCGCCTTCTCCAGAACGTGCGATGCGCACTGGTGGAACTCCATGTGCAGGCGGCTGACCACTTTGAACGGCATCCCGTGCTTCGTCGCCGCGTCGATCTCGTGGCCGTGCAACCACTTGCCGAATTCGCAACTCTTGTCGCATCGCGCCTGTGCTGGCGTGACGTTGCTGGATCCGGTTGTGACGGCGGTTCGAAGTCTCAGCTTCCATGCGCCGTGTGCGCCTAGAGCGGCGGCGATTGCTTTCATTATGGCCTGGTTGTTCGACATGGCGTGCCCTTCAAGTGCTGTGATGTGGGGGAGGACATGCCAATTAGTTGGCGATTAAAGCGGCGTCATGCCAAGTCGTCGTTTCTACGCCGCCTGTGTGAGTGAAGGCTTCAACCATTGCCTCGCATTTTAGCAATCAGCATCGCCATTCGTCGGTGGTCGCGGAAGTGTGTCGAGGCCAGCACCGGTCAGCCCCCCGGCGATGGTGAGGGGCGGCAAGCGATCACGGCAAGGCGTGGTCAAATGACGGACACGCAGACCGCGAACGCGCGCTGGAGCCGAAAAGAAAGACGACCCATACAGTGAACACAGTTCAATTGACATGATGGCGTGTGGCAATTTTACACCACTGGTCGATGACCAGTTGAAACAACCAACGGCATAGGCTGCGCACGCCAACAACCGCCGCCAGCGCCGCGCCCACGGCCCTTGCTGATGCTGGCGGCCATCACCCTACCGGCCACACCTCAAAACGCCGCCCATGGCCTCGTCTCGCACGGCAATCCACAGTCGGAATGACCATGCTCGCTGCAAAGCCGCCAAACCGCGCACGCTGGCGGGCGTTAGTTGTCGCGGCGGTAATGCGTATAGGGTCTGCTTGCTCAGCGCCATCAGCTGCCCACGTTGTGGGGAATGCGGGCGGTTGCAGGGTGACGGCGGCATAGCGGGACAACTGGCTTCGCGGGCAGGCGATGAATGAGCTTGTCGAGCCGTCGAGCTTCAAGCCAGAGGTTCCACAAGTGGAAGGGTTCAGGTGTGCCATGGCCTGTGCGTTGCCCGGTCCTGGCGTCCGTCATTTGGTGAGGGTGCCACCAACGCAGCTTGTGCCGGTGAATACTGCGTTTAGCGAGTTAATGGCAGTGCGTGGCGAGGGATGCGCGGACGCCTGTCGGTTTGCTGGGTGGTCGGACGTGGAACACGAACGGGCCAACTTGAAACTTCCTTACTTCATCGCCTGCCCACTTGCGAAGCCAAATGCCTGCAATCATCGTCGTCAAAATGGCGTTCGCAAATTTACCGTGGTTTGACGTGTTTGCAGGGGCAGGGTAGTGCGGGGATAACTGATATGGTGTTGTCGTAGTTGTCTCACGGCCTTAGCCAGTTTTGTTTGTTTGATCTCTTTGCTGGCGATACCAAGTTGCTCGGCTAACACCGCATTCTTCCCACGGCTTCGTTTTCATCAACGACGTAGCTTCATATTCGGCGCGTTGCTGTGCCCAATAGCGCTGGGCCGTTCGCTCGCTGGCAGATGACAGGCCGTCAGCCCCAACCATAGCGGCGGCGAGTTCAGCGGCAGTCAGCTTACGGCCATCGGCGGTGACACGCGGGCGCTTGCTGTTCTCGCGGGATAGTTCGGCAATCACCTTGCGATTGCCGTAGGACTGCGACCGTGCACGGGCCGACTGGACGGCAGAGAATGACCGGGCATCAGCGTTCTTGAATAACCATTTTGCCGACGACTTCGCGATGCTGTTGACCTCGGATCGCGGCAGTGGATTATCAAACAGCGCATTAAGCTCGTGAACTATGATCTTGACGTGCTCAACAAACGCCCCGACCCCATGAAGCCAGTATTTTGAGGCGTGAGGCGCACACGTCCTGAGGGTTGCCCTGAACAGATCGCAATTGCGACCAAGCCCCGTGATTGCCTGAGTGCGGCGCTGCTTTGCTTTGTCGCTGGCCGATAGATCGCAGCCCAATTCCTCAAGCATGTATGTGCGTCGGTGCAGCCATGCAGTACGCCAGTAGGGGTGCAAGGGGTTCTTTCCCATAAGTCCGGCGTAGCAGGGATCGGCACCAAGTCGTCGCGTCATCCCTCGCTGGATAGCGGCGAGATAGGCAAGCGGTGCAAGGCGTGAGGCGCTTGTTGTGTGGATGGGCAAAGCAAGTGCATACCCATAATGACCACGGCCAAAATTTTTGTGTTCTCGGGGGTTCCCAATCCAGACGTTCGGCGTCGGAAGCTTGGCCCGCTCGAACGCCTCAAATGCATCCTGGCAGTCCATGTCGAAGGTCAGCCACCACACTCGCGACTGCCCATTGAAGGCAATGTATCGCTCGGCAATCGCATCATGGCGAGACGCAATCCAAGTGCCGTTTTTAAGGTTGTCCGACGTGCGCATTCGATGCGGCAGATAGTCGGCAAACGTCGTCGCGTCGATCACGTTGCCGATCTTGTAGGGGAAGCGGATATTGCCACTTGCTCGCGTCGAGATGGACGACCTTGGGGACGGCGCAATATCGGCCTCAATCACATCCTCAGTTGCCGCATGAATGATGTTGCAACTATCTGAAATATCATGTAGAAAATCAGTCATGGCAGTCGTTCCTATTGGCTGTGATTTGTGTGTTCATCGCGTGGCCTGGAAGCTGTTTGCGATGGACAGATTGATGATCGAAGTGAAGCGGCTCGCGGTGTGCCCTGGCAGGCAATCGCGGGCCGTGTTGGTTTCTGGGGTTAGTGCCTCAGGCGCAGCTTGATCGGCCCGCAGTCCTCGCCAGCATTGAAGGCGAACGGATCGTCATCATTGTTTTGCGCACGCCGCGTCGCGGTTATCGTCGCCGCCGTAGCCTTATCGATTTCATGAGCCTTGCGGCGCTCGGGTATGGTTCCCTCTGTCATGGCAAGGCTTTCGATCTGGCGAAGCGTCATCGTTGCCGCCCACGCCGAAAGGCTCTTGAGAAAGCCGCGCTCGAATTCATTCAGCAGATCGGCGTTCGACCGCAGCAACCGGCCAGCTAGTGCCGACAGCGTGACCGTCTCGGCAACGCTGGCACGTTCAGCACGCCGCGCACGCATCGCCGCCAATACCTTTCCAGTGATCGTTGGCAGTTCGGCAGGCTCTTGTGCCAAGTGCGCTTGATCGAATGCAAAGCCGATAATGTCGCCAAGCCGACTTGCATCAATGCCAAGCAATTTAAGTGTGCACGTAATTTCGCGCACACCTTCAATGCGGGTTGTCTTCGATGGTGAATTGAGTTTGCCGCCAGCCGAATTCAATGCAGCAATGTGTTTCGCGTCCATTGTTTCACGTCCCCTGAATTGATCTCGAATGGGGACTTGACGATGTGGCGGCAATCAGCCATAACCAACATATCAAGCCTATGTGCTTAATCCTCGAATGATCCGGTCAATCCCTGTCCAAAGTGACGCCGTATCTCACGCACGCAACACGCATTCAGAGCCGCCACCGTTTTGCAGACGGGGCGGCTTTCGTCGTTTTGGGGTTAGGCGACCTTGGTCTGCTTGCGAGCGGCGGCTTTCCGGCTGCCGTAGGTCGTGCCCTCGGGATGCAGGCGAGGACGGCCACGGGCGCGTTTGCCCTCGCCGACTGGCGCGGTGTAGACCTTGGGGTCGCCGACACGCGGGCCGTTCGCGATGGCGATGGCTTCCTGCTCGTCCAGCCAGTTCTTCACGGTCGAAAGACGCCAGCAGGCAGCGCCATGGACGGCAAGCGGCTTTGGGAACTTCTTTTGCTTGTCGGAAATCCAGCCGCGAATGGTCTGCACTGCAAAGCCGGTGGCATCGGAAACGGTTTCAATTCGGACCAGCGGGTCGACGCCGTAATCCTTCAGTTGTTCAAGATTGACGAAGCGAACTTCGCCTTTGTGTGTGGTGTGGCAGATATTCGTATTCATCGTCGCCCCCTCGGGTTTGAATTTTTTCAATACCCCAAGAATGCCATAACGAATTGCGATTGCCAGAACCAAATATCAGCTGTATTTCGTCCAGCTTATATATAATCAATACCCTCTATATCCCCAATCCATATCGGATGAATTGCAGTGTCGTTGGTAAACGCGGCGAATAGGGGTGAGAACTATATGGTGACGGTGTTGGTAAACACTCGGGGGCAAATATGCCACAGTGATTTGCAGACGAAAACGCCGCCGCAACATGGTGTTACGACGGCGCGATCATGTCGGGTATTGGCTGGTCGCCTTATGCGCTTGCGAGCGCTGGGCGCAGTTGCGTCACGTTCGATGGTGCATTGTCGATGATCGCGGTGAGGTGGGCGGCCCACGTCGTCAGCGCCGCCAGCTTTTCAGGGTCGAAGTCTCGCGGCGTGTAATGTTTCATCGTCACGCCGCTGCGTGCGCTGGCATGGTTTCCGACCATACTGATTGTCAACGGTAGTACGCCACACAAGCTCATTCCGTTGAGCACGGTGCGGCGGAAGTCATGGCTGTTCACATCGGCCAGCCCCAACGTCTTGCGCGACGCCGCCCACGCAGCGGTAACGGCCATGCGGTTGACGGGGGCATCAGCCTTGAGCATGCGGCGAACTTCGTGGCCGTCTTCAATCACATCGGCCATGCGGCCACGGCTTGAAAACAGATAGCTTCCATCGCCCGACAGCTTCAGGGCTTCGCGGATGATCCACAGAGCCAGAGGCGTTAGCGGCACGCGATGCTCGCGCTTGTTCTTGGCGCGGTCCCCTGGGATGACCCAAACCGGAGCAACGTCGTTAAGGTCGAACTCAGACTTGGCCGCGCCGCTGCATTCGCCGATGCGCTGGCCAGTTGCGAGCGACAACATCAGCGACAAGGCGACGACGCGGGTCATGCTCACGTCGCCAGCGGCGCGGCGTGCAGTGCGCTTGAGCACGGGGGCGGCGTCGAGTGCGGCCCACACCTTCCGAATTTCGGCTTCCGTCAGAACGCGGTCGCGCACCTTCAACATGGACTGCTTCGTCGGCGGCGACATGGCGCGCATGGGGTTTGCAGCCACATAGTCGCGAGCCTCGGCCCATTCCAGAATTGTGTGAGTGAGGGTGAACGCGCTGTTAGGGCGACGCGCCATCGGCTTCTTAGGTGCCTTGGCTGGGTTTTTTGTGAAACGGGCATCCTTGGCACGGCTCACTCCGTCGACCATGGCGTTGACTTGACCCTTACCGACTGCGTGGACCTTCATGTCACCGATGGCTGGCAAAATGTGGTTCTTGAGAATTGAGATGTCCTCAGCAACCGACTTCTCGCGCTTCTTGGGCTTGGCGTGCTGCTCAAGCCACATATCGGCCACCTCAGCGAACGTCGGCGCTTCCTTCTTTGCGCGAATGCCGCTCGCAGGATCGCCGCCGTTCGCAATGTCAGCCTTAAGCGCAGAAGCCTTGAACCGCGCATCTTTGAGGGTAACGGCGGGATAGTCGCCGATGTGAACGACGCTGCGCTGCTTGTCGCTCTTGCGGACGTAGTGAAGCCGCCAAACCTTCTTGCCTGCGGTCGCCCGCAACTCCAAACCCTTGATATTTGCATCACGCAGCGATGCCATTGATGCATTTGCTGGGCAGGCGAACGCCTTCACGGCTGGATCGGTCAACACCGCACGCTCCTTCTTCGCCTCAGTCGCAGCGGCGGAAACCGTTGCCACAGCGTCAGTTGCTTCGTTCGTCTGTTCGATGGTGTCTGCCATGGTCGTTTGCCCCGCCTATTGATGCCGTTGATGCAGGATTGATGCATTTTTCTAGCGGCTCATTCAATATGCGCTAAAATCGCTCAGTCTGCACTTTCGGTAATTGATTAGCCGGAACAGTCGGTTGCGGCGCAAATCAATATGCGCGCAAATACCTGGAAAGTCTACATATTCAGATTGTCGATCTGGAACTGGACGTGGGCGCGTTCGGCTTCGGCTTGGCGGTCCTCAGCCGGGATACCAGCGGCCTTTACCAGGGCATGGGCTGGCCGGGTGTAGTCGACCCAGCGGGCCAAGT
>Ga0247844_1004506_pt1 | contig 18831 bp, 17 predicted proteins | sample LaCtaG_FD_192421 | JGI IMG/M metagenome (GOLD analysis project Ga0247844, IMG submission 192421) | Freshwater microbial communities from meromictic Lake La Cruz, Castile-La Mancha, Spain - LaCruzMarch201714.5m_1 | ecosystem: Environmental > Aquatic > Freshwater > Lake | place: Spain: Castile-La... | reverse complement strand
TCATCCGGGGTCAGGCCGGTTTCTTCGGCATGGTCCACCAGACGCTTGACGATGGTGGGTGCGGCAAAGGTGGATAGCGGTCCCAGTGCGCGGCCCAAGGCAAAGAGTTCAGACGGGTCCACACCACCCGACGCCGGCACCACATGGCGCGCGCCAGCCATGAGATGGGGGATGGCGTAAATGCCTGCGCCGTGCGACATGGGAGCGCCGTAGACCATGGCATCGGTGGGCTCCACAGGGTCTACATCCACAAAGTAAGTCAGGCCCATGGTCAAGAGGTTGCGGTGGGTCAGCATCACGCCTTTGGGCCGCCCGGTGGTGCCGCTGGTGTAGAACAGCCAGGCCACATCTTCGGGCTGACGAACATTGGGTGGCGGTGCAGCGGCACCGGTTAGTGGTGCCAGAAGGGTGTCAGGTTCCGCAGTTTCAACATCGATCTGGCGCTCAAGGCCGATCAGCGGCGCTGGCGCGACATCGTGGGTGACAAAGGCCCAGCGTGCCTGCGCGTTGTCAATGATCCACTCCACTTCGCGCGCGTGCAGCTTGGCGTTGACGGGCACCACTACCAAACCGGCCCACCATGCCGCCCACAGAACTTCAAGATAGCGCGGGTGGTTGCGCATGAACAGCACCACACGGTCCCCCGGCACCAGGCCGGCTGCCTGCATGCGTTGGGCCAGCGCCGCGCTACGGGCAGCCCATTGGCCGTAGGTGGCGTGTTGCGCAGTGCCGTTGAAAATGGCGGCGCGCTCTGGCGTGAGCTGGGCTTGGCGCCGCAGCAGGTGGGCAAGACTCATGGTTTACGCGCGCAGGGCTGCTTCGAGGCGGCGAATAGCGGCGCCGACTTCAATGGAGGAGTGGGCCAGTTGCGTATCGTGGCTGAGATAGGCCTGCGCCAATTCGTATTGTTTATTGTTGATGACACCGGCTACCGCACCGGTGAGTAGGTGAAACTCCCTGTGGTGTAACAGCAGACTTTGAAATTCAGGTCTGCCCCAGTAAAGTTTTTGCCCCTCGGCGTAAAGCCATTTGCCCAGATCACAGCAGTCGTCCCGTTCAATCGCGGAGGTGTCTATGGGCTCTCTGGCCTGCACCGCTCGACGCAATTTCTCTTTCCATATTTGATGCGAGTCGAAGGCATTTTCGAGCGTGATCGTGCTGGTCATGGCGTCTTGATTTTGCTTCATGCCGCGATATTAGTACCTTGCCCCATACACAACAAGCCAGGTGTCAGCAAAAGCGTGAACAATGGCCGTCACCTTTTACATTGGCATCACCCATGACACCACAACAGTTGTATCAACAAAAACGCATGACCGCCACAGACGCGGTGCGACTGGTGCGCAACGGCGACACCATCATCGTGCCCACCGGCGTGGGTGAGCCGCCGGCCTTGTTGACTGCACTGTCCGAACAGCGGCGCGACTTCAAAGACGTCAAGGTCTCGCAAATTCTGGCCATGCGCAAGTACGACTACATCGACCCACAAACGGTAGACCATGTCCGCCATGTCGCCTTCTTCTTTGGGGGTGCCACCCGCGCAGGCGGGCAGGAGGGCTGGATCGATTTCATACCCAATTACTTCTCCGAAATTCCGCATCAGATTGAACGCGGGCACATCGCCTCGGACGTGGTCTTTTCGATGGCGTCGCCCATGGATGCGCATGGTTTCTTTTCGCTCAGTCTGGGGGCTGACTACACCATGGCTGCCATAGCCAAGGCGCATTCCGTGGTGCTGGAGGTCAACCCCAATGTTCCGTTTGCGTTTGGCAATTGCCATGTGCACATTTCCCAGGTGGCGGCCCTGGTTGAAAACGACCAGCCCGTGCTGGAAGTGGGTCTGCCCAAGATCGGCCCGGTGCAGGAAGCCATTGGCAAATATGTGGCCGACATGATTGATGACGGCTCCACGCTGCAAATTGGCTACGGCGGCATCCCGGATGCAGTAGTGATGCAGTTAGCCCATAAGCACGACCTGGGCGTCCACACCGAGATGATCGGCGACGGCATTTTGACTCTGGTGGAAAGTGGAGCCGTGACCAACCGGCGCAAGAATTATTTGCCCGGCAAGACAATCGCCACCTTTGCGCTGGGATCGCAAAAGCTGTACCGCTTTATGGACCGCAACCCGGGATTGGAAATCCACCCGGTAAGCTTCACAAACGACCCTTACCTGGCCGGGTTGAATGACAACCTGGTTGCCATCAATGCCACACTACAGATTGACTTTCAGGGCCAATGCGGGTCCGAGAGTCTGGGCTTTTCACCCTATTCCGGCACCGGGGGTCAGGCCGACTTTGTGCGTGCAGCCAACCGCTCGCGCGGCGGCAAGGCCTTCATCGTCGTACCGTCGACTGCGAAGAACGACACGATTTCACGCATCGTGCCAACGCTTATGCCCGGCACCCATGTCACCACCAGCAAGAACGACATCAACTTCGTCGTCACCGAGTACGGCGTGGCGCAGCTTCGGGGTAAGTCCATGAAACAGCGCACGCTGGAATTGATTGGCATTGCACACCCCAACTTCCGCGCTGAACTGACCGAGCAGGCCAGGAAGATGCGGATCCTTTAGACGGTTGCCACGCTCACCACGCGTACCCAATGGTGATGGGCGCGTGGTCCGAGAACTTCTCGCCCTTGTAGATCTCAACCGACTGGGCTCCTGCCGCCAGTGCAGGGGTCGCCAAGTGGTAATCCAGCCGCCACCCCACGTTGTTGGCATAGGCCTGGCCACGGTTGCTCCACCACGTGTAACAGGTGTCGGTGGTGTCGGGTTCCAGCTGGCGGTAGACGTCGACGATGCCGCCCTCGCCAGTGAGTTTGGTCATCCACGCGCGCTCTTCGGGTGTGAAGCCGCTGTTCTTCTGGTTGCTGCGCCAGTTTTTCAAGTCCGCCTCGCGGTGGGCGATGTTGATGTCGCCACACAGAATGAAATCTCGCTGCGCCTTGAGCTTCTGCAAGTGCGGGTACATCGCATCCAGAAAGCGGAACTTGGCGGTCTGGCGGTGTTCACCCGCGGAGCCGCTGGGAAAGTAGGCGCTGATGATGGAGTGTTTGCGTGCCGGCGTGTCAAAGCGCAGTTCCACGTAGCGCCCCTCGCCGTCGAATTCGCCACCATCAAAACCGATGACGACGTCGCTGGGCTCCAACCGGGTGTAAGCGGCCACGCCCGAGTAGCCCTTCTTGTCGGCAAAGTGAAAATGGCCCTTCATGCCGGCCAGCGATTCAAACTTGCCAGCCACATCGGCTGCCTGGGCCTTCACTTCCTGCACGCAAATACAATCAGGCGCTGCCTGTTGCAGCCAGGTTTCCAGCCCTTTGCTGGTGGCCGAGCGGATGCCGTTGAGGTTGAGGCTGGTGAGCTTGAATAAGGAGTTTTTCATGACGGATCGCGACCCTTTGGCCCTGGATTTTGTGCAATTTGCAGTGGAGTGCGGGGTGCTGCGCTTTGGTTCGTTCAAGACCAAGGCGGGGCGCATGAGCCCGTACTTCTTCAACGCGGGCCTGTTTGACGACGGTGCCAAACTGGGGCGTTTGGCCGAATTCTATGCGCAGCGCCTGTTGGCCAGTGGCATTGAGTTTGATATGGTTTTTGGCCCGGCCTACAAGGGCATTCCGCTGGGTGCTGCGCTGGCGGTGGAACTGGCCCGGCGCGGGCGCAATGTGCCCTTTGCCTACAACCGCAAAGAGGCCAAGGACCACGGCGAAGGCGGTACGCTCGTGGGTGCGCCCCTCAAGGGCCGCGTGCTGATCGTTGATGATGTTATGTCGGCCGGTACCGCCACGCGTGAGTCCATTGCCATCATCCAGGCAGCAGGTGCCACGCCGCACGCTGTGCTGATTGCGCTGGACCGGCAGGAGAAAGCGACCGAGAATGGCCAGGATGTGCCCTACAGCGCCGTGCAGTTTGTGCAACGCCAGTTAGGGTTGAAGGTTTGTGCGATTGCGAAGCTGGGCGATTTGATGCAGTATCTGTCCGGTCGCAGTGACGGAAGTTTGGCCCAGGAGCACCAGCAGGTGCAGGCCTACCGCGAGCGTTACGGAGTGGACGAAGGGTGACTATGACAAAAGACAGGTGGGCTTGGTTAACTGTAGGCGCATCATTGGCCGGCATGTGCTCGGGCGCCTGGGCGCAAGCGCCAACCGCTTCCTCGGGGGGCATCTACACCTGCGTTGACAAGAATGGAAAAAAGCTGACGGCGGACCGTCCCATTGCTGAATGCACAGACCGCGAACAACAAATTTTGAACCCCAGTGGCACAGTCAGGACCAAGCTTGGCCCTACATTGACAGCGCAGGAGCGCGCGGACAAGGAGGCCAAGGAAAAGCGCGAAATCGAGGAGCGTAGCCGCACGGCCGATGAAAAACGGCGTGACCGCGCCTTGCTGATCCGGTACCCGAACAAAGGTATTCACGATCAGGAGCGCCAGGAAGCCCTGGCTCAAATTGGCGTAGTGGTTCAGGCTGCCAAGAACCGCCTGGATGAGTTGGCCAAGCAGCGTGTCGCCATTGACGAGGAGATGGAGTTCTACAAGAAGGACCCCAGCAAGGCGCCTGCCTACGTGCGCCGCCAACAGGATGAAAACATCCAGAGCCAGTCCGTGCAGAAGCGTTTTATTGGTGAGCAGGAGAACGAAATCAAGCGTGTGAACGCGCGCTTTGATGACGAACTGGTGCGTCTGCGCCAGCTCTGGACCACGATCAGTCCGACGCCCGGAAAATAGCAGACTCCATGCACGCGCCCACGGTGTGTGGGGCTGCACAAAGGTGGAGCTAGCCCAGCTTGCTGCGCAGCAGATCGTTGACCTGTTGCGGGTTGGCCTTGCCCTTGCTGGCTTTCATGATCTGGCCGACCAGGGCGTTGAGCGCCTTCTCATTGCCACTCTTGAATTCGGTCACGTTCTTTGCATTGGCTTCAATCACATCGTCGACGATCTTTTCCAGCGCGCCGGTGTCGTTCATCTGCTTGAGGCCCTTGGCTTCGATGATGGCGTCCACATCCGAGCCTGCCCCCGACCACAGTTCGTCGAACACCTGACGTGCTGCGTTGTTGGAGATCGTGTTGTCTGTGATACGGCCGATCAACGCAGCCAGTTGCATGGGCTTGATCGGAGCAGCGCCAATACCGATGTCATCGGCATTCAGACGCCGTGACACCTCTCCCATGATCCAGTTGCTCGCCAGCTTGGCTTGGCCACAGGCTTTGGCCGTTTCTTCAAAGTAGCTGGCTATGGTCTTGCTTTGGGTGAGTTGTGTCGCATCGTATTCGGGTAGACCATAGTCACGCACGAAACGTTCGGCCATGACCCGAGGCAATTCGGCCATTAGCCCTCGTACTTGCTGGATCCACTGCTCCGAAATACATAGCGGAGGCAAATCCGGGTCGGGGAAGTAACGGTAGTCGGCCGCGTCTTCCTTGGTGCGCATGGCACGCGTCTCTCCGGTGTCGGGGTTAAACAGTACGGTTGCCTGTTCAATCGCGTGGCCATCCTCGATCTGTTCGATCTGCCACCGCACCTCGTAGTCGATGGCCTGCTGCATGAATTTGAAACTGTTGAGGTTCTTGATCTCGCGCCGCGTGCCCAGCGGCTGGCCAGGTTTGCGCACCGAGACATTGGCGTCGCAGCGGAATGAGCCCTCCTGCATATTGCCGTCGCAGATGCCGATCCAGGTCACGATTTTGTGCAACTCTTTGGCATAGGCCACGGCCTCCGCACTGGAGCGCATGTCGGGCTCGGTGACGATCTCCAACAGCGGCGTGCCGGCGCGGTTCAGGTCAATGCCGGTCTGGCCAATGAAGTCTTCATGCAACGATTTGCCGGCGTCTTCTTCCAGGTGAGCACGCACCAGTCGCACCGATTTTTTTTCGGCAGCGCCTTTGACCTCTGGCATGAAGAACTCCACCGCACCGCCTTGTACCACCGGAATCTCGAACTGGCTGATCTGGTAGCCCTTGGGCAGGTCGGGGTAGAAGTAGTTTTTGCGCGCAAAAATGCTGCGCGGGGCAATGTGCGCCCCAATGGCCAGGCCGAATTCGATGGCACGTTCCACCGCGCCCTTGTTCATGACCGGCAGCGTGCCCGGCAGGGCCAGGTCAACGGCGCAGGCTTGCGTATTGGGTTCGGCGCCAAAGGCGGTGGAGGCGCGGCTGAAGATTTTGCTTGCGGTCGACAACTGGGCGTGTGTTTCGAAGCCGATGATGACTTCATATCCAGAAACGAGCGGGCCGGTCGGGCGGCCCTGCTGTTGTGCTTCAAATGTATTCATAGTCTCGCTCATCTCAGAAGCCCTTCGGCGTACGTGCGTGCCAGTCGGTGGCCTGCTGGAAGCGGTGCGCCGCATTCAACAGGCGCGCCTCCTGGAAGTAGTTGCCCAGCAACTGCATTCCCACCGGCATGCCGCCCTCGCCAAAGCCCACCGGCACACTCATTCCGGGCAGGCCCGCCAATGAGCCGGGCAGCGTGAAGATGTCGGCCAGATAGTCGGCCAGGGGGTCCTTGTGGGCGCCAATCTTCCAGGCCACCGTGGGAGCAACTGGGCCCGCAATCACGTCGCAATCCTTGAACGCATTCTGGAAGTCGTCGGCGATCATGCGACGGATTTTTTGCGCCTGCAGATAGTAGGCATCGTAGTAGCCATGGGACAGCACATAGGCACCGATCATGATGCGGCGTTTGACCTCGTCGCCAAAGCCTTCGGCGCGGGTCTTTTTGTACATGTCGGACAGATCGCTGTAGTCCTTGGCGCGGTGGCCAAACTTCACGCCGTCAAAACGGCTCAGGTTGGAGCTGGCTTCTGCGGGTGCAATGATGTAATAGACGGGGATGGACAGCTCAGTGCGCGGCAGGCTGATGGGGACCAGCTTGGCGCCCAGACTTTCGTATTCCTTGAGCGCGGCGTCAATAGCTGTGCGCACGTCGGCGGCCAAGCCTTCGCCAAAGAACTCCTTTGGTATGCCGATGCGCAGGCCTTCAATGGAGTCGTTCAGCTTCAGGGAATAGTCTTCGGCCGGCACATCCAGCGAGGTTGAGTCGCGGTCCAGATCCGGGCCGCACAAGGCAGACAACAGCAGTGCGCAGTCCTGTGCCGAGCGGGCCATGGGTCCGGCCTGGTCCAGGCTGGAGGCAAAGGCCACCATGCCGTAGCGGGAAGCACGCCCATAGGTTGGCTTAATGCCGGTAATGCCGCAAAACGACGCCGGTTGGCGAATAGAGCCACCGGTGTCGGTGCCGGTCGCGGCGGGGGCGAGGCGTGCAGTCACCGCGGCGGCGCTGCCACCCGACGAGCCACCGGGAACACGCGTGGCGTCCCAGGGGTTGCACACCGGTTCCACTTGGCTGTGTCCGACGGCGCAGATGGCGGTGTTCTCGTTGCTGGAGCCCATGGCGAACTCGTCGCAGTTGAGTTTGCCCAGAGTCACCACGCCTTGCGCGGCGAGCTTGGCCACCACGGTCGCGTCAAACGGAGAACGGTAGTCCTGGAGCATGCGAGAGCCGGCGGTGGTGACGAAGTCTTTGGTCACAAAGATGTCCTTGTGTGCCAAAGGCACGCCTTCCAGCGCACCGGCGGTGCCGTTGGCGAGGCGGACATCGGCAGCGCGTGCCTGGGCCAGCGTGGTCTCGGGCTGGATGGCGACAAAGGCGCACAAATTGGCATGCACGTTGGCTCGGTCCAAAAAGTGCTGCGCCAATTCGACCGCAGAAACCTGTTTGGTGGCCAAGGCTTGGGCCAGTGCATGAACGCCGAGGTCGTGCAGCGCGTGTGTGGAGAGGGGATGGTTTTGGTTCATCGTCTGCTCAATCAACTATTCAATCACCTTGGGCACCAGGAAAAGCCCGTGCTCTACAGCGGGCGCACTTTTCTGGTTGGCTTCGCGCTGGTTGGGCTCGCTCACCACGTCATCACGCAGCCGCAGGGCCATATCCGACAATACGACGACCGGGTGAGCCAGCGGCTCGATGCCCGTGGTGTCGACTGCGCGCATTTGCTCCACGATGTTGAAAAAGCTGTTCATTTGCGTGAGCATGCGCTCACTTTCAGCAGGTGCCAGCTCCAGGCGAGCCAGATAGGCAATGCGGGCGATATCGGTAGATGTCAGTGACATAGTGCGTATTGAGTTGAAACCAAAGGTAAATCGGTGCCAATGGGCGTCTTTAGAGAAGGTTGTTCACAGGCAATCGGTTATTATCCTGCCTTTGGTGTGCGCACTGCAAAGTTGCGCCTATTGACGCCAAACTGACAATTTTTCAACGATAAAACCGTGTGACGGGGGCCGAAGTGCTTCCCGTGCCCGAGAGGATATGTGATGTTTGGATCTTTCCGTCGGTACTTCTCTACCGACCTGGCCATTGACTTAGGTACGGCCAACACCCTGATTTTTGTACGCGGCCAGGGCATTGTGCTCGACGAACCCTCGGTCGTTGCCATCCGCCACGAAGGCGGCCCCCAAGGCAAGAAAACCATTCAAGCCGTCGGCAAGGAAGCCAAGGCCATGCTGGGCAAAGTTCCCGGCAATATCGAGGCGATCCGTCCGATGAAAGACGGCGTGATTGCCGATTTCACGGTGACGGAGCAGATGCTCAAGCAGTTCATCAAGATGGTGCATCCGCGCGGCATTTTCCGCCCCAGCCCGCGCATTATCATCTGCGTGCCCTGCGGCTCAACGCAGGTGGAGCGCCGTGCGATTCGCGAGTCCGCTTTGGGAGCCGGTGCCAGTGATGTGTATTTGATTGAAGAGCCCATGGCTGCGGCCATCGGTGCCGGTTTGCCCGTCAGTGAAGCCAGTGGCTCCATGGTGGTGGACATCGGTGGTGGTACTACCGAGGTGGGTGTTATCTCGCTGGGTGGCATGGTCTACAAAGGCTCGGTGCGCGTTGGCGGTGACAAGTTTGATGAGGCCATCATCAACTACATCCGCCGCAACTACGGCATGCTAATTGGCGAGCCAACGGCTGAGTCCATCAAGAAAAAAATTGGCTCAGCCTTCCCCGGCTCCGAAGTCAAGGAAATGGAAGTGCGCGGACGCAACCTGTCCGAGGGCGTGCCCCGCAGCTTCACCATCTCCAGCAACGAAATTCTGGAAGCCCTGACCGACCCGCTGAACAACATCGTGTCCGCCGTCAAGAACGCACTGGAGCAAACGCCGCCTGAGTTGGGCGCGGACATTGCTGACCGCGGCATGATGCTGACTGGTGGTGGCGCGCTCCTGCGCGACCTGGACCGCCTGCTGGCCGAAGAAACCGGTCTGCCGGTGCTGGTGGCCGAAGATCCGCTGACCTGTGTGGTGCGTGGTTGCGGCATTGCGCTGGAGCAGATGGAGCGTCTGGGCTCCATTTTCACCAGCGAATAAATAGTCAGGTACAGCGATGCCTCTTGGTACGCTGGACAGAGATCCTCCCCCCTTCTTTCGGCAAGGCCCATCGGCCCTGTCCAAGCTGGCCGTTTGCAGCGCGCTGGCTTTGTTTTTGATGGTGGCGGATTCCCGGTTCAAGGTCATGCAGCCCCTGCGCGTGGCGCTGGCCGTTGTCTTGTACCCGGCGCAGTGGCTGGCCTTGCGTCCGGTCCTGTTGTACCAAAGCGCAAGCCAGTATTTTTCGTCGTTGACAGAAGCGCAGACGGCACAGGAAGAAGCCAACAAAAAGCACAACCTGCAGTCACAACGCGCCAACCAGGTCGAGCAACTGTCGCTGGAAAATGTGCGCCTGCGCAAATTGCTGGGTTTACGGGAACGACTGCAGTCGCCGGGTATGGCGGCACAGGTTATCTACGACGCGGCCGACCCCTATAGCCGCAAAGTCATCATCGACAAGGGCATGGCTGACCACGTTGGTTTGGGCTCGCCCGTGCTTGACGAGTCCGGCGTGCTGGGACAGGTCACACGGGTCTACCCCTTGCTCAGCGAAGTGACCCTGATCACCGACCGCGACCATGCAATCCCCGTGCTCAACACCCGCACGGGCGCACGTGGTGTGGCGTATGGCGATGCGTCGTTGCATGCCGATGCGCTGGAACTGCGCTTCATGGCAGCCAACGCCGATGTCGCCGCTGGTGACCTGCTGACCACCAGTGGTGTGGATGGGGTTTATCCGCCTGGCCTGCCGGTGGCGCGGGTCGAGAAAGTGGAGCGGCGCGTGGACGCCGTATTTGCCCGTATTTACTGTGTTCCGCTGGCACTGGTTTCGGGCTCGGCACACGTGGTGGTGCTCGAACCCACAACGGCCCAAATTACGCCACGGCCAGTGCCAGATACACCGGTTGTAGCCCCACGGCGCGGTGCTGCCAAATGAAGGTTGTGACTTTGGTCTCCATGCAAACGGAGGTGCGTCCATGATCATGCGCCCTGGCCAACAACTGCTGCTGCCCGCCAACCCGTTTTTCATTTGGGGCAGCCTGATCGGTGCACTGATGCTCAACATGTCACAAAACATGGGAATGTTGGGACGTGCGGCCTGGAGCCCGGATTTGCTGGCAGTGGTGCTGGTGTTCTGGACCGTGCACCAGCCCCTTCGCGTCAGCATTGGCGGCGCATTTGTGTTTGGCTTGCTGATGGACGTCCACCAGGCTGGGTTGTTGGGCCAGCATGCCATGGCCTACACGGTGCTGAGCTTTTCTGCCATCACCATCCATCGCCGGTTGTTGTGGTTTTCGGTGCCATCGCAGGCGGCACAAGTCTTCCCGTTGTTTGCGCTCGCGCACGCGGTCGAGCTTGCCGTGCGCATGCTCAGTGGGGGTGCATTTCCAGGCTGGTTGATTATTCTTGCGCCTTGCGTGGAAGCGTTGCTGTGGCCGGTGGCCAACCTCGTTCTTCTGGCCCCGCAACTGCGCGCGCCCGACCCAGACGCGAATAGGCCCCTGTGACCGAGATTCGCAACGTCGAAGCGGATCTGGCGCGCTTTCGCACGCGCGTGTTTGCGATGAGCCTGTTGGTACTGGTGTGTTTTGCCCTATTGGCGGCACGGCTGGTGTACCTGCAGGTGGTTCGACACGATGACCTGCGCGCCCAAGCCGAGAGCAACCGCACTTCGATCGTTCCCATTGTCCCCAACCGGGGGCTGATTGTGGATCGAAACGGCATTTTGCTGGCCAGTAACTATTCGGCCTATACGCTGGAGATTACGCCGTCCAAAACCGGTGGATTGGAGCAGACGATTGAGGATCTGTCTTCGGTGCTGGATATCACGGCACGGGACCGCAGGCGTTTCAAGAAGCTGATGGAAGAGTCCAGGAGCTTCGAATCGTTGCCCATTCGTACCCGCTTGACCGATGCCGAAGTGGCCCGCTTTGCCGCCCAGCGTTTTCGTTTCCCCGGCGTCGAAATCAAGGCCCGCCTTTTTCGCAATTACCCCTATGGCGAACTCGCCAGCCACGTGATTGGGTACATCGGGCGCATCAACCAGGCCGAGAAAGCCAAGATCGAAGACGACGACAACCAGGCCAACTACCGCGGCACCGAATACATCGGCAAACTTGGTGTGGAGCAGAATTTCGAGAGCCAGTTGCACGGCACTACCGGCGTGGAGCGGGTCGAGACATCGGCTGGCGGACGCGCCGTGCGCAAGCTCGCCAGCACACCCTCTACGCCGGGCAACAGGGTGATGTTGTCCATCGACATCAAGCTGCAAAAACTGGTGGAAGACATGTATGGCGACCGCCGCGGCGCCCTGGTGGCGATTGATCCGCGCAATGGCGAGGTGCTGGCCTTCGTTTCCAAACCGACCTTCGACCCCAACCTCTTTGTCGATGGCATCGATACCGAAAGCTGGGCGGCGCTGAACGAAGATATCGACAAACCGCTGCTCAACCGCGCGCTGCGTGGCACCTATCCTCCGGGGTCGACCTACAAGCCGCTGATGGCCATGGCTGCCCTGAACAGCGGTAAGCGCGCCGCCAACGTCGTCATTCAGGACAACCTGATCTACAGCTTTGGTGGTCGCAACTTCGGCAGCCCGGAGGCGGACCGCCCCGGCCCCAAGGACATGCGCCTGGCCATTGTTGGGTCGTCTAACGTCTACTTCTACAGTCTGGCCAATGAGATGGGTGTGGACCTGATTCACGACCAGCTGGAGCCCTTTGGGTTGGGCCGTCTCACGGGTATTGATTTGCTCGGTGAGGTCACCGGTGACTTACCTTCTCAGGCCTGGAAGCGCAAGAAGTTCAGGAAGCCTGAGCAGCAGAAGTGGTATGCAGGAGAGACGATCTCGTTGGGAATAGGCCAAGGCTACAACAACTTCACGATGCTGCAAATGGCTACTGCTTACGCCACCATCGCCTCCGGTGGTCTGCGCTTCAAGCCGCGCCTGGTGCGCGAGATTGAGGACAGCGTTCAACATACGACCGAACGCGTTGCAAGCGACGCGCTCGAACCGCTGCCACTGAAACCAGAGCATGTGGAGGTGATTCGCAATGCAATGCACGGCGTGACGCTGGAGGGCACGTCCCGGCAGGTGTTTGCGGGCGCTGGGTATCAGAGTGGCGGCAAGACCGGTACGGCGCAGGCCGTCGGCCTGCGGGCTGGCGAGAAGTACAGCAGCGTCAAGTCCGACGAACACAAGCGCGACCATGCCCTTTACGTCGCCTTTGCCCCGGTCGAAAACCCGACCATCGCTTTGGCGGTGATTGTCGAAAACGCCGGTTGGGGTTCCGGGTCCGCCGCGCCCATCGCACGCCGAGTTTTCGACTACTGGCTGCTCGGGCAGTACCCCAATGAGGAGGATATGACCGCCTTGCGCAAGGGCTTGGCCATAGCTCCGATTGGCAAGCCGCTGGCAGTGGCCGAAGTACCCTGGCCGCGCCGCGTGGGCGCGGGCAACGCACCGGCCATTAGTGCGCCCGCGTCTGCCTCCGCTTCTGCACCGCGTTAACGCAGGAACGCGTCGTAGCTGGTCTTCAGGATCAGTGCTGAAACCACCACAATGAAGACGCCGCGCACAAACCCCGTGCCGTGCTTCAACGCAAGGTGGGTACCCGCCAGACTGCCCAATATGTTGGCAATGGCCATAGCCAGAACAAAGTGCCACCAGACGTGCCCCTTTATCGCGAACAGGATGATGGCCGCCAGATTGGACGCCGTGTTGAGCAGCTTGGCACCCGCTGAGGCATGCAGAAAGTCGTAACCCAACAAGCGCACCAGCAAAAAAACAAAGAAGCTGCCGGTGCCGGGGCCAAAGAAGCCGTCATAAAACCCGATGATGGCGCCGATGGCGCTGGCAACCACCGCTTCGCGGCTTCCGGCATAGCGCGGTTCATGGTGACGCCCCAGCTGCTTTCTTGCCAGCGTGTAGGCCAGTACGATCACCAGCACCAGCGGCAGGGCCTTGCGCAAGTATTCGGGCGATATCACAGTCACCAGCCAGGCGCCACCCAGCGATGACGCGAAGCACACAGCCGCCGCAGGCCCCAGCGCCTGCCATGGCATGTTTACCCGCTTGCTGTACTGCACGGTGGCAATAGCCGTGCCCCACACCGATGCGCCTTTGTTGGTGCCAAACAAGGTGGCCGGGTGCGTGGTTGGGAAAGTGGCAAACAAGGCGGGCACCAGGATCAGGCCGCCACCGCCCACTATCGAATCAATAAAACCGGCCAGAAGCGAGGCCAACGACACCACGAGCATTTCCATGTGTCCATTCTCGCATCGTGGTGGGCGTGACAGTTGCTACAAATAATATAGCGACTCACGCTTATTTTACGAGGGCTAGCGGCATGAATGACATTCAGTCTATGTCGCGATCGTGGTATTCAATTCCCTGTTGGGTTCGCTGAACCACATCGTTCTGGTCCACATAGACCCAGTAGAACATGTCCTGTATGTCGCGCCAGCGGTAGGTCAGAATGTCGTGCGGCCAGTTGGCCACGCGGTCAATCGAGGCCGGACGGCCGAACTCGCGCAGCACGTCGGCGCGCGTCCACTTGCCTGCTTCGATACGTGCGAACTCCGGCGCTACCAGCACTTGGCGTGTTTGCACCACCAGGCCCTGTGCATCCAGATCCACCATGAAGGCCTGCTGCCCAGCCGGTTGGCGCGAGTACTGCAAGCGCGTGCCCAAGGCCAGAGGCACGACACCCGTGGGCGTGCCCATGCGGGCGATCACTTGCTCCCGTGTCATGCCGGTTTGAACCGGGTTGACGGCGCAGGCGCCCAGGGTTGCGGCCAGTGCAACGATCATGACCTTGCTCCAGGTCAGCAAGCCGGAGCGTGCACGGGCGCGTGGAGCAGGGGCGTCGGAGGTGGGTGACATGAGATTGGCTCCTTGAAGGGCGTTGTGCGGGCAAGCCGGATGTTCGCGATGGTGGCGCAAAAAAAGGCACTGACAGAGTCAGTGCTTTTCTCCAGGTTCAATGACAGGTGCGAAGCGTTCCATTACATGGCCAATCATTCCCTTTGCCAGTTCCTCTTCGCCGAAGAAGACGAGACCTATGCCATCCTTTTTGAGCAATACAGATTCTTCCTCGTTGTGGGTGCGAACAATGACTTCAATCCCCGGATTGAGCGCTTTTGCTGTTTCAGCCATTTGTCGGGCGTTCAGTGTGTCGGGTGATGCAATAACAAGCATCGCCGCATTTGCAATATGCGCCTGAATCAATACGGAGGGCTCAGCGGCATTGCCTGACACAGCGACTCGCCCGCCACTGCGCAACTCTTCAACGAGCTCCCGGTTTTGCTCTGCCACGACATAGGGAATACTGCGGGCATCAAGTGCTTTGGCAATCCGGCGTCCAACCCGCCCATAGCCCACCAGCACCACTTGGCCCACCAGGTATTTGCGTTCGGTGCTCGACGGCAATTCCGCATAGGGTTCTTCCGGGCGCTCCAGCCGCCGTGCCAGCGCTGAATGCTTGAGCAGCCAACGCTGGCCGGGGTCGACAGCCGACAACAAAAACGAGTTCAGGGCAATTGAAAGCAGCACTCCGGCCAGCACCAGACTCATGCCATCTGTGGGCATAAGCCCAAGCGACAAACCCAAGCCAGACAAGATGATGGAGAACTCGCCGATCTGCCCCAGGCTCGCCGCCAGCGTCAAAGCAGTTTTTAGTGGGTAGCGAAGTGTGACCACCAGTGCAACAGCGGCAATCGCGTTGCTGAAGACAATGATGGTCACCACGGCAAGAACGCGAAGCGGCTGATTCATGAGGATTGCGGGGTCCGCCATCATGCCGACGGACACAAAGAACAGCACGGAGAACGCGTCGCGCAAGGGTAGGGATTCTTGCGCAGCCCGATGACTGAATTCGGATTCACGCATGACGGAACCCGCAAAAAATGCTCCCAGTGCAAATGACACGCTGAAGATCGCCGATGCACCGTAAGCAATGCCAATGGCTGTCGCCACCACCGACAAGGTAAACAACTCGCGTGAGCCTGTGCGTGCTACATGCCAAAGTACCCAAGGCAACGCGCGTCGCCCCACAACCATCATCAAGGCGATAAAGGCAAAAACCTGCAACAGCGTCTGCCCTACCGTGACCCACAGTGGTTTCGCCTGGGCAACTTCCGCTACCGGACCACCCAGCACCCCCGCAAGCGGGGGCAACAAAACCAGAACAAAAACCGTAGCCAGATCCTGAACCACCAGCCAGCCTACGGCGATGCGGCCATTCATGGTGTTCAACAGGTCGCGCGCTTCCAAAGATTTGAGGAGCACGACGGTGCTTGCACAGGCCAGCGACAAGCCAAAAATCAGTCCGCCGCCCACACTCCAGCCCCACCACCAGGCAAAGGACATGCCCAGCACCGTGGTTGCAGTCATTTGCACCACCGCCCCGGGAACAGCAACGCGTTTTACATCGAGGAGGTCAGCGGGCGAGAAATGAAGACCAACCCCGAACATCAGCAACATGATGCCAATCTCTGACAACTGTTTCGCGATGTGCAGGTCTGCTACAAAGCCCGGCGTTGCTGGTCCAATAATGATCCCCGCTACCAGGTAGCCCACCAATGCTGGAATCTTGATGCGCTCAGCAATAAACCCGAGGACCAGTGCAACACTGAAGGCAGCAGCAAGAGTCGTGATGAGGGATAGGTTGTGATCCATTAACGTAGCGGTGTTTGTATGTCTTCACCGACTGATCGCAGCGCAACGAACATATCATTCTCACTCGCCCGCAAGGGCGCGCGCCGAACTCGTGAACACAATGGAACGGCCAACGGGCAAATTGGCGTGGATACCTTCCACGATGGGTGGATTGGCTGGTGTGTCCGATGTCCAGGAAATGATGAAGTTCGCGCCAGACCCGCCGGTATCGTCACTGCGCGGAATAAACAATTCGCGTGTACCCATGGGTACGATAGTCTGGGGGGAGGCAAAGTATTCTTTGAGTTTTCTGCCATCGGTATCGTAATACTGGGCCGAGGTTATTCGAATGGATTTCACGGGGTCGGTATTGCGGATGCTCACAGTAACCGAAACCAGTGTTTTCTCGCGCTCACCTTTGGTGGTCATGTCTCCGTGCCAGATGTGGGAGTAGATCGGCAAGTACAGGTTCTGGCCCAGCGATCGAAGGGGCATTGCCTGTCCGAACGCGAGTCCGTTGGATAGAACCAGCAAGAGACTTGAAGCTATCAATTTCATAAAGTCTGCGAAGCAAAAAGGCATGCAAAAAATGCGGTGACTGGAGCCCAAAGAGAGCCCGTTTGCCCATGTTACCCATCTTTAAGCTGGGGAGTCGCGAATGCCGGCTTCCGAAAGTCGAGCGAAAAAAAAGCACTGACAGAGTCAGTGCTTTTGTGAGCTGCACCTCAAGGTGGGTGCAGGAATTATTGGTTGTTGCTTGCCGTTGTCTCCTCGGCGCCTTCTTTCGTTCTCTTCTGTCCGTTACTTCGCAGTTGCCATCTAACCTTAGAGTGACGGGACTGTACCAACGGTGGCGCGATGGCGCATCAGGATTAACCCTTCGTTTGCAGCAAGGCGTCTTCCATGATCCACTGCGCGGCTTTCTCTGCAATCATCAGTACGGGGGAGTTGGTGTTGCCACTGGTTATGAGCGGCATGACACCGGCGTCAACCACGCGCAGGCCCTGCACACCATGCACCTTGAGGCGCGCGTCCACCACGGCCATGGGGTCATCTGCGCAGCCCATTTTGGTCGTACCCACCGGGTGGAAGATAGTGGTGGCAATGTCGCCCGCCAGCTTGGCCAGTTCGTCATCGGACTGGAACTGCACACCGGGTTTGAACTCCTGCGGCTGGTACTTTTGCAGAGCGCTCTGCGCCATGATGTGGCGCGTCAGGCGCAACGAATCCGCAGCGATTTTGCGGTCCACATCGGTGCTGAGGTAGTTGGGCGCGATGGCGGGTGCGTCTTCAAATTGGCCCGTTTTGATGTGAACTGTGCCCCGGCTGGTGGGGTTCAGGTTGCAAACGCTGGCCGTCATGGCGTTGAAGGTGTGCAACGGCTGCCCAAACGCCTCCAGACTCAGGGGCTGCACGTGGTATTCCAGATTCGGGTAGGGCTGCGCGGGGTCGCTGCGGGTAAAGGCGCCCAGCTGGCTGGGTGCCATGCTCATGGGGCCGGTGCGCTTGAACGCATACTCCAATCCGATCCTGGCCTTGCCCAACAGTGAGTGGGCCTGCGTGTTCAACGTAGTGGTGTTTTGCACTTTGAACACGGCGCGTATCTGCAAATGGTCTTGCAGGTTGGCGCCCACGCCGGGCAGGTCTTTTTCGACCTGCACGCCCAGCGCTTGCAACCTGCTGGCTGAGCCCAGACCCGAAAGCTGCATGATTTGCGGCGACCCAATGGCACCGGCACACAAAATCACTTCGCTGCGTGCCGTGACGTTGACCATGCTGTGGCCGTCCCACACCTGCGCGCCAGTGCAGCGCAGCGGTGTCGAGTCGGTAGCGGGTTCAAACAGCAGCTTGGCAACCTGTGCGCTGTTCCACAACTCAAAGTTGGGTCGTGCGTAGCATGCGGGGCGCAGAAAGGCCTTGGCCGTGTTCCAGCGCCAACCCGCCTTTTGATTAACCTCAAAGTAGCCCACGCCTTCGTTGTCGCCACGGTTGAAGTCATCGGTGGCGGGAATGCCGGCCTGGACTGCGGCTTGGGCAAAAGCATCGAGCACGTCCCAGCGCAGGCGCTGTTTCTCTACCCGCCACTCGCCACCGGCGTTGTGGTGGCGCAGCAGCTTGCGGTACAGGCTGCCGTCCTTTTGCATCAGGGCGGGTTCGACCCCCCGTGCACCGTGGGCTTCATTGGCACCCTTGTAGTGGTCTTCATGCATCTTGAAGTAGGGCAGGCAATGCTCCCAGCCCCAGGTGGCATCGCCCAGCAACTTGCCCCACTGGTCGTAGTCGCGGGCCTGGCCGCGCATGTAGATCATGCCGTTGATGCTGCTGCAGCCCCCCAGTGTCTTCCCGCGTGGGTAGCGCAGCGAGCGGCCGTTCAAGCCCGCGTCGGGCTCGGTGTTGTACAGCCAGTCGGTGCGTGGGTTGCCAATGCAGTACAGATAGCCCACCGGAATGTGGATCCAGTGGTAGTCGTCTTTTCGGCCAGCTTCTATCAGCAGCACCCGTTTGGATGCGTCTGCGCTGAGGCGGTTGGCCAGCAGGCAGCCGGCAGTGCCGGCGCCAATGATGATGTAGTCAAACGTGGTTTCGCTCATGCGCCATCGTAAACCACAGAGGACTCGACAGCCGGACAGATCAATTTATGGGTTGGTACTGCGCGATATAGACCCTGGAGTCCAGAGTCGACGGAATATTCACACTATGCTTGTTGTCTGGACAACCCTGTAGTTGGATATCCACATGCCGACCGAAAAAAAGCCTTCGCTGCCGCCCCAGGATAAATCCTGGCATCTGCGCGATGGGCAAGAACTGGCCCGTGAGCACG
>Ga0247844_1004505_pt1 | contig 18831 bp, 19 predicted proteins | sample LaCtaG_FD_192421 | JGI IMG/M metagenome (GOLD analysis project Ga0247844, IMG submission 192421) | Freshwater microbial communities from meromictic Lake La Cruz, Castile-La Mancha, Spain - LaCruzMarch201714.5m_1 | ecosystem: Environmental > Aquatic > Freshwater > Lake | place: Spain: Castile-La... | reverse complement strand
CCCAAAGTGGTCCATGTTTTTTGCCCATTGACGATGTATTTGTCGCCAACACGTTCCGCGCGGGTTTTGAGCGAGGCTAAATCCGAACCCGACCCAGGCTCGCTATAACCTTGGCTCCACCACACGTCACCGCTTGCGATACCTGGTAAAAATCGTTTCTGTTGTTCAGCATTTCCAAACGCCATGATGACGGGGGCAACCATCACTGGCCCAAAAGGAACGACGCGCGGTGCGCCTGCAAGAGCACACTCTTCTTCAAACAAATGTTTTTCAATGGCGTTCCAACCCGGACCACCAAACTCTTTTGGCCAAGCGTGGCCAAGCCAGCCTTTTTTGCCCAAAATCTTGCCCCATTGCTGCATATCTTCACGCGTCAGTTGCAAAGAGTTATGTACTTTGTGAGAAAGTTCGCGCGGCAAGTTGTCATGCACCCAAGAGCGTATGGTTTCACGAAATTTTTGTTCTTGCGGTGTAAAAGCTAAATCCATACAGGGAGCTCCAAAAATCGAGACGTTGTAAATAATGGTCTAAACAGGTCTAATTTAGCACGGTCGTGCTTTTCTTGCTGTCTAAGTCGGGACAATCCTTGCCGCGAGGCTTGTTGTGATAATCCCATCCCTATGAAAAATATTGTGATTTTGATTTCTGGCGGGGGCTCCAATATGGCGGCCATCGTCCGTGCGGCACAAACGCAGGCCTGGGAGAAACACTTTGGCGCTCGCATTGCGGCAGTGATAAGCAACAGGCATGACGCGCAAGGATTGGGTTTCGCTCAAAAGCAGGGCATACCCACACAAACCATTGACCACAAAACCTTTGCAAGCCGCGCGTCTTTTGACCAAGCGCTGGCTCTGGCTATTTCCCATTACGACTTACCCGACCAACCCGCCTTGGTTGTTTTGGCAGGTTTTATGCGGATACTGACCCCCTCATTTGTCGTCCAATTTGAAGGCCGTTTAATCAATATCCACCCGTCGTTGTTACCCGCATTTCCGGGCTTGCATACGCACCAAAGGGCGATTGATGCAGGATGTCAATTTGCGGGCGCGACAGTCCACCGAGTGACTGCTGAGCTCGACTTCGGGCCGATTCTTGCGCAAGCCGTGGTGCCCTTGCTGCAGCAAGACACTGAAAAGAGTCTTGCCGACAGGGTGCTCACCCAAGAGCACCTGATCTATCCACGCGTGGTGAGGGCCTTGGTTTCAGGTGAAACGTTTTAAACACGCCCTTGGGCGTTGTCTTCTATTTTTTGAAACCTGGCTTGTTTGACGCCTTCGAATTCAATCACTTCTTCAAACATCGCGGCCGGTCTGACCCACAGGCCTTTGTCTGCGTAGAGGGCGCGGTAAAAGGTCATCGGTTCCAGCGTTTCACTGTGACGAACGGTATCGATGACCTCGTACAGATTGCCCTTGTAATGGCGGTAAAGTCCACGCGCGGTGGAGATGAGGGGAGGGAGTTTTTCTTCACTCATGGGACAATCCAAGCTTATGCATCCAAAAGCCCTATTAGAAGCCTGTTCCGAGTTGGTCCGCCTCACGCTTAAATTTGACCATCCTGCCGACGCGACTGTTTCCCGTTTTTTCCGTGATCACCGCGGCCTTGGCCCCCGTGAAAGGGCAACCATGGCTGAGACGGTCTATACCGTTTTGCGTAAGAAACTCCTGTTTGATCATCTGGCCCCGTCAGGCAGCGGGCCCAAAGAAAGGCGTTTGGCTATTTTGGGGTTTTATGGCCCGGGTGATTTTTTAAGAAGCGCGTTAACCGATCAAGAAAAAAACTGGCTTGACCAATGTGAAAAGGTCCAACCCGATGACCTGATGGAGCGCCATCGCCATAATTTGCCCGAATGGTTGGTTCAACCTCTCAAAGACCAATTAGGGGAAGAATTTTGGCCTTTGGTCGGAAGCCTGAACTTGGGTGCCGGTTTAGATTTGCGGGTGAACGACTTCAAGGCCAAGCGTGCTGATGTTCAAAAAGAACTGGCAAAAGCAGGAATCAAAGCAGTTCCAACGCCCTTTTCCCCGTGGGGTCTGCGTATTGCGGGCAAACCTGCGCTGAATAAAAACGAGGCCTTTCTTAAGGGCGAGTTTGAGGCCCAGGACGAAGGTTCTCAGTTGCTGGCGATGCTGGTCGATGCTAAGCGCGGCGAGATGGTGGTTGATTTTTGTGCGGGTGCGGGCGGCAAAACGCTGGCGATTGGTGCGAGTATGCGCAGCACCGGGCGCTTGTATGCGTTTGATACCTCTGCACACCGGCTCGACTCCTTTAAACCCCGTATGGCGCGTAGCGGCTTGTCCAATGTGCATCCTGCAGCCATTGCCCATGAACGTGATGAGCGAGTGAAACGTTTATCTGGAAAGATCGACCGTGTGTTGGTCGATGCACCTTGCACGGGCATGGGAACCTTGCGCCGAAACCCGGATCTGAAATGGCGGCAAAACCTGCAATCGGTCGAAGAAATGGCTGTGAAGCAAACAGCCATATTGCAAAGCGCCGCTCGATTGGTGAAGTCCGGTGGCCGCTTGGTTTACGCCACTTGCAGCGTACTGCCGCAAGAAAACGAGTCGATTGCATCCGTCTTTTCGCTAGCCAACCCCGATTTTGAGCCCTTGGATGTCGGTGAAGTGCTGTTGGGTTTGAAGGTTGCCGACGCTGCCAGTCTTTGCCACGGCGGAGATAACAACCAGCTTTATCTTCGTTTGTGGCCACACCGTCACCATACGGACGGGTTTTTCGCTGCAGTTTGGGTTAAAAAGTAGTAATTTTGAGCGAAGTTAATGTTTTTTGCTAACAGCTCGCTTTTTTATAGCCAAATCGCCCCCATTCTCTTAAAATCGCTGTGGTTAACCCAAGGGAGCGTTGAGACTCGCTTTGGTCCTCATCCTTATTCGTTGAAAGATTGCACACACTATGTTGTTACCTGATTGGGCATTGTTGAACGCGCTTGTCGAGTGGCTCGCACACGGAACATGGGCGTTAAGCTGGTGGCAAATTGTGCTGTTTGCGTTGGCTATGACCCATGTCACGATGATCAGTGTGACTGTCTTTCTTCACCGCCACCAAGCCCACCGTGCGCTGGATCTGCACCCCATTGCATCCCATTTCTTTCGATTTTGGTTGTGGTTGACGACCGGACAGGTGACCAAGGAGTGGGCCTCTATCCACCGCAAACACCATGCCAAGTGCGAACAAGCCGATGACCCGCACAGCCCCCATGTTCACGGAATCAAAAAAGTACTGTTCCAAGGTGCGGAGTTGTACCGTGCAGAGTCCAAAAACAAAGAAACCATTGCCAGATATGGCCACGGCACTCCAGACGACTGGATCGAGCGCAATGTGTACACCCGCTTTTCTTGGCAAGGTGTGGGCTTAATGATGATCATTGATTTGACGCTGTTTGGCGCCGCAGGATTAGCGGTTTGGGCATTGCAAATGGCTTGGACCCCCATTACGGCCGCTGGCATTATTAACGGCGCAGCCCATTACTGGGGCTACCGTAATTTTGAAGCGCCCGATGCCAGTACCAATATTTCTCCCTGGGGCATCATCATTGCCGGCGAAGAGCTACACAACAATCACCACACCTATCCCACTTCGGCAAAATTGTCAGTCAAGCCCTATGAGTTTGATATTGGCTGGATGTACATCAGCCTCATGCAAATGGCGGGTTTAGCCAAAGTTAAAAAAACACCGCCCAAAGCCGCTTACGGTGACATTCGTCCGGTGGCAGATGAAAAAACCTTAGAAGCTTTGATTGCTAATCGCTACGAAATCATGGCCAGCTATGCCAAAGGCATTCGCCAAGCGGTTCGCAATGAATTGGCGTCCCTTAAAAGTCGCAGCGCTGACGCCGCGGTCATCAAGGCCGCTAAATTATGGGCGCACCGTGACCAAGAGCAAGTGCCTGCTACGGCTGCACTCGGCTTGGCTCAGGCCCTTCAAGCCTCACCGATGATCGAGAAAATGGTAACGATGCGCGAAGAGCTTCGTCAGCTCTGGCTCAACACAACGGTCTCGCGCGAACAGTTAACCATCGACTTAGCCGCATGGTGCCGCCGGGCCGAAGAAAGTGGGATCACTGCACTGCGTGACTTCTCAATCAAGTTACGCGCAACTCGTCTGGCCTGATCAGAGACAAAGAACGGGTGATCCTGTTCTTTTGCCCAACAAAAAACCCGCCTAGGCGGGTTTTTTGTTGGGCAATGCACTGATTACTTCAGTTTCATTTCCTTGTAATCCACATGCTTGCGAGCTTTGGGATCAAATTTCTTGATCAACATTTTCTCGGGCATGGTTTTCTTGTTTTTGCTGGTCGTATAAAAATGACCAGTGCCTGCTGTAGATTCCAGCTTGATTTTTTCGCGTCCGCCTTTGGTTGCCATGGTCTTGCTCCTTATGCCTGGCCACGTGCGCGCAGGTCTGCGAGCACTGAATCGATACCGTTTTTGTCGATCAAACGCAGACCTGCGTTTGAGATTCGCAAACGGATCCAGCGATTTTCTGTTTCAACCCAGAAACGGCGGTATTGCAGGTTTGGTAGAAACCGGCGCTTGGTTTTGTTGTTGGCGTGAGAAACATTGTTCCCTACCATCGGGCCTTTACCCGTGACTTGACATACGCGTGCCATAAGGACACTCCGATACTTTTAAACGGCAATTGCATAAAGCAAATGCCTCACCTCGCCAAAATGTGGGTGGCGGTAACCCATTGACTCGCCGCAGACCCTCACGGGCTAACGGCAGCAAAGCCTTCGATTATATCCAAAAGCGAGCAACCTATTCCTGCTCTAGAAACCTTTGCGCGTCTAAAGCGGCCATGCAACCCGTCCCTGCACTGGTGATGGCTTGGCGGTACACATGGTCTTGAACATCACCAGCGGCAAAAACCCCTGGCACACTCGTCATCGTGGCAAAGCCTTTGAGTCCGCTTTGGGTGACGATATAGCCATTTTCTAGGGTGAGTTGGCCTTGGAAAATATCGGTGTTGGGCGCGTGTCCGATGGCAATAAAACAGCCTTGAAGCGCGATGTCTTCGGTTTCTTCTGTTTTCGTACTTCTAAGTCGAACGCCAGTGACGCCAGATGTATCCCCAAGAACCTCATCCAGTGTTTTAAAGGTTTTAAGTACGATTTTTCCAGCAGCTACTTTTTCCATCAGCTTGTCCACCAAAATGGGTTCCGCTTTGAATTTATCGCGGCGGTGAATCAGGTACACCTTGCTGGCAATATTTGATAAGTAGAGTGCTTCTTCAACGGCGGTGTTGCCTCCGCCGATAACGCAGCACTCTTGGTCGCGGTAAAAGAACCCATCGCAGGTTGCGCAGCCAGAAACGCCACGTCCCATAAATGCGGCCTCAGAGGGCAGTCCAATGTATTTTGCAGAGGCTCCAGTCGCAATAATGAGCGAGTCGCAGGTGTAGGTTGTTTCGTCTCCCGTGAGGGTGAAGGGCCGTTTGCTGAAGTCGACTTTGTTGATGTGGTCAAACAAAACAGAGGTTTTAAAGCGTTCCGCATGTTCCAAAAACCGCTGCATGAGTTCCGGACCTTGTACACCATGGACATCAGAGGGCCAGTTGTCGACATCGGTGGTTGTCATGAGTTGTCCACCTTGGGCCATACCGGTGACGAGTACCGGGTTCAGGTTGGCTCGGGCGGCGTAAACCGCTGCGGTATAGCCGGCAGGGCCGGAGCCCAAAATGAGGACTTTGGCGTGGAGGGACTTGGACATGAAATGGGCCTTACTTTTGAAAGAACTGACTTAAATGAGGGCGGTGAATTAGGGGGCGTTACCCGCTAGACTCTCGCAGCAAAGGCTTATTGTAAGAAATCGGCCCTGCCTTTACCCATTTAAGGTGGGTAGTTGACCTTGGGGTAAGCTCACCTACTGTTGTTTTTGCCCTTGATGGGCCCTGAATTTCGACGCCAATGACCTATTCGATCCATACGCTGCATTCCAATCGTTCAGAGCCTGCGCCACCCCCGAGCAGTTGGGAGCGTATTGCCAATGAGGGCATTTTGGTCGTGGGCTTGGTTTTTTTGCTGTTTTGGGTGGTTGCACTCATCAGTTACACCCCCCAAGACACGGCTTGGACAACCTCAGGAACCGGTGCTGCTTTAGTGAACCGGGGTGGGCGCCTGGGGGCTTGGATTGCCGATGTGAGTTATTTCTTGCTTGGGTATTCGGTGTGGTTGTGCGTCATTGTTGCGGCGCGAGCATGGTTATCGCTTCTCGCAAAAAGACTGAGGGCCAATACCGGACTTGAAGACGCTTACGGCCAAGATCTCGCAGCTCGGGCGTGGTGGCAAAGCCCTAATCTTATTTTTTGGTTTGGTTTACTGTTGATGATCGATGCCAGCGCCGCCTTAGAGTGGACGCGGATGTATCGATTAGAAGGCCAATTGCCCGGCCACAGTGGTGGAGTTTTGGGATATGTCTTGGGCCTTCAGTCGATGCAAATTTTGGGCTTTGCGGGTTCTGGCTTGGTGTGTATTGGCTTGGCACTGCTGGGCATGTCTTGGACATTTAACTTTTCATGGGTTCGACTGGCTGAGCAAATCGGTTCCTGGTTGGATGCGCGTTGGGAGTCACTGCGCGAGCGGCGTGAGTTGGCGCAAGACATAGAGTTGGGGCAACAAGCGGTTCGGGAACGCGAAGAGGTGTTGGCGGAAAGTCGCGATGACGTTGAGGTGCACTTGCACACTCCGCCGGTTCTGGTGGAGCCCGTTTTAATAGATTTGCCGCCCAGTGCGAGGGTGGCAAAAGAGAGACAGAAGCCTTTGTTTTCTGAAATGCCTGACAGCAAACTGCCGCAAGTGGCCTTGTTAGACGGAGCCATCTTGCGTCAAGAGACCGTATCTGCGCAAACGCTGGAAATGACCAGCCGAATGATTGAGAAAAAACTCAAAGATTTTGGTGTTGAGGTACGAGTGGTTCTCGCGCAACCCGGGCCAGTCATTACGCGGTATGAAATTGAACCGGCCATCGGTGTCAAAGGTTCGCAAATTGTCGGTTTGGCTAAAGACTTGGCGCGCAGTTTGAGTTTGGTTTCTATTCGTGTGGTGGAGACCATCCCTGGCAAAAACTACATGGCCCTAGAGCTGCCAAACGCTAAACGCCAGTCCATTCGTTTGTCTGAAATTTTGGGATCTCAGGTTTACAACGAAGCCAAATCGATGCTCACGATGGGCTTGGGTAAAGACATTATTGGAAATCCCGTGGTCGCCGATTTGGCCAAGATGCCGCACGTTTTGGTTGCTGGAACCACGGGTTCTGGTAAATCGGTGGGTATCAATGCCATGATTTTAAGTTTGCTCTACAAAGCAGAAGCCCGCGACGTTCGACTTTTAATGATTGACCCCAAAATGCTGGAGATGTCGGTGTACGAAGGTATTCCGCATCTACTCGCTCCGGTGGTAACCGATATGCGCCAAGCCGCCCACGGTTTGAACTGGTGCGTGGCTGAAATGGAGAAGCGTTATAAACTCATGAGCAAAATGGGTGTGCGTAATCTGGCTGGATTCAATGCCAAATTAGACGAGGCGACGGCATCAGGGGAGTTTATTTACAACCCGTTTAGTTTGACCCCGGAGGCTCCAGAGCCCCTTCAGAGGCTGCCGCATATCGTGGTGGTGATTGACGAGTTAGCCGATCTGATGATGGTGGTTGGCAAAAAAATCGAAGAACTGATTGCCCGTTTGGCACAAAAGGCCCGCGCCGCTGGAATCCATTTAATTTTGGCAACGCAGCGCCCCAGTGTGGACGTTATCACCGGCTTGATCAAAGCCAATATTCCTACGCGTATTGCATTTCAAGTGAGTAGCAAAATTGACAGCCGAACCATCCTTGATCAAATGGGTGCCGAAGCGCTCTTGGGTATGGGCGATATGTTGTACATGCCCAGTGGAACCGGTTTACCCATTCGAGTGCATGGCGCGTTTGTGAGTGATGAAGAGGTGCATCGCGTTGTGAAATACCTGAAAGAGCAGGGCGGCGAGCCCAACTATGTTGAAGGTTTGCTTGAGGGTGGAACTGTTGAAGGCGACGAGTTTGACGCGGATGGCGGTAGCGCAAGTGAAAAAGATGTTCTGTATGACCAGGCCGTTGAAATTGTTTTGAAGAATCGCAAAGCCAGTATTTCGCTGGTCCAGCGGCATTTGAAAATTGGCTATAACCGCGCTGCTCGCTTGGTCGAGGACATGGAAAAAGCGGGCCTTGTGAGTTCAATGAGTGGCAGCGGGCAGCGTGAAATTTTGGTGCCTTCGCGCGCTGAGTAGCCTAAAACGGATTTTCTGCGAACCTAATACCAAAAACCCATGCGAATCTTATTTCCTATCGCGCTGATCACAGCTTGTCTGTCATTTTCTGCACAAGCCTCAGGTCTCGAAAGCCTGGAGTCATTTATTAAAACGGTAAAGTCAGGCCGCGCCAGCTTTGTCCAAACGGCGACTTCACCCGCCAAGGCCGGTCAGGTAGCGCGGGTTAAAACTTCAAGCGGGACCTTTGAATTTATTCGCCCCAACCGGTTTCGATTTTTGTACCAAAAACCGTTTGAACAATCGATTGTTGCCGACGGCCAAACCGTGTGGCTCTTTGATGTTGACCTCAACCAAGTGACTGCCCGAAAACAAGCCCAAGTTATGGGAAGTACGCCGATTGCGTTGATCGCTTCGGCGCCAGACGTTCGCGCCTTACAAGCAGAGTTTTTGATTGCAGAAATCCCTTCGAGTGACAAGAGCAATGAAGGCTTGCAATGGGTGGTCGCCACACCACGTTCTAAAGACAATGCTCTGCGCAGTGTCCGAATTGGGTTCAAGGGAAATGCCTTGGCAGTGCTTGAAATGGAGGACAGTTTTGGCCAGCAGTCTGTTCTTCGTTTTTCAGGTTTTGAAGTCAACGCGGGCGTAGACTCTGCTTTATTTGCCTTTAAGCCTCCCGCGGGTGCGGATGTGATTCGACAGTAGATGAAGGGCGCAATCAAGCGCCCTCAATTCAGTGCTCTGAGGGGTGTTTTACTTCCCAAGGGGGCGTCCAGTCCCCAGCAACACGCAGATTGATTCCTGCATCATCTTCAAGCACTTTACACACAGTCATCTCTCCGGCGGCCTTGCCGTAACGCGCCTGTGCTAGTTCAAAACGTTGGTGCGTAGCGCGGGTGAGTTCGTTACGGGTACCCATTTGTTGCACCAACTCATCGATGAGCCCCAAGTCTTTCAAACACAACTCTAGGCGAAATGATGGGTCGTAGTGCCCCGCAAAAATGGATGGTACGTCATGCTGCATGACAAAGCTTTCAGCGGCGCCGCCTTTCATGGCACTCCACCAAACAGCAGGTTCTATGCCTGCAAGTTTTGCAGTCACCATGGCCTCTCCGATTGCGGCTGCATGGATAAGCCAAAGCTGGTTGTTTACCAGTTTGGCAACATAGCCATTTCCATAAGCACCTACCCTGCGGATTTCTCCGACTAATTTCAAAACAGGCTCCACAAAATGGATGGCAGCGTCAGTTCCGCCTACGAAGAGGATCATGTCCCCGCGGATGGCGGAGTCAATCGATCCTGTGACAGGGGAGTCGACAGGCATGCCACCTGCAGCTTCAAATTCCGCACCTAACTCACGCATCAGCTTTGGACTACTGGTGGTCATGTCAATCCAAGCTTTGGCCTTACATTGCGTACTCAAAAAACCGTGTGGTCCACGAACCACTTGTTCAATTTCGTTGGGCCCGAAGACCATCGTAAACACAATATCAACCGCATCTAAAACGGCTGCGGGTGTTTCCGCCCATTGCGCACCCTCATCCATAAATTTCTTTGCTGCTTCTGGGTTAATGTCAAAAACAACGAGGCTGTGGCCTGCGCGTTGTACGTTTCGCGCTGCTGCGGAACCCATGTTTCCGAGGCCAATAAATCCAATTTTCAAAATAGTTTCTCCACTGGGCATGTGTGTATGCTCAAAAGTTCCGGTGATTCATTCTTGGCGCCCCAATCTGCGGGGCGCCAAGGTCAGTGACGACGGTAGAGGCTTAGGCGAACCAGCCCTTTTCAGCCAAACGGTTATCGTTCATGTCATAACGCGCATGGGATTCCAAGCCGCGCAATTTGGTGCTGCTTCCATCCATTTGGTCACCCACAGCAAAGCACACCATTCCGGCGTCCTCTGAAATGATGCGTTGGCTCTCGGCATACATTTCTTTGCGCTTTTTTTCGTTGAGTTCAACGCGTGCGGAGATCACTAATTTGTCAAGGGCTGGACTTTTGAAGTGGGTGTCGTTCCAAGCGCCACCTGACAAAAACTGGGTGGAAATTTGCAAATCTGCCGTAGGCCGGTTGCCCCAAAAGACAGAGCAAAACGGAACCTTCATCCAAACGTTGTCCCAATACCCGTCCCCCGAAACCCGCTTAACTTCCATTGAAATTCCTGCTTTCTTAAGGGATTCTTGGAACATCACGCCAGAATCCGTTGAGCCTGAATAGCAGCCCTCCGACACCTGTACTTCAAGGGAGGCGGACGTACCCGCCTTTTTAAAGTGAAATGCGGCACGATCAGGATCGTACGACTTGGCTTTCAATGCTGCGTTGTAAAAACGGTCTGCTGGCCCCACCGTTTGGTCATTACCCATCGAAGCGTAACCAGAAAATACGTTGTCGATAATTTTTTGGCGATCAATTCCGTACTTCAGACCGAGCATCAGATCGTGATTTTTATAGGGATCAACGTCGACCAATGCGACGAATCCGTAACGGTTACCCGTGCCTTTGGTTCGAGTGATATTGATATTTTTATTTTTTGAAAGCAAGGCGACCGTTTTGGGATTCAATCGGTTTACCGCATCGACTTGGCCCGTAACCAAGGCCTGGGTTCGGGCTGCCGCATCTCCGATGTAGCGAAGCTCAACGCTGTCAAAGTTACCCCTTCCGGCCTTCCAGTAATTGCCGGCCTTGCGCTTGGCCAAGATACGCACGCCAGGTTGCCATTCAACCAAGGTGTAAGCGCCAGTTCCATCGGGCTTAGAGAAATCAGTGGTTCCATTTGGAACAATCAGTAGGTGGTAATCGGACAATACAAACGGCAAGTCCGCATTGCCAGTTTTCATCGTGATTTGAACTTGGTGCGATGAGAGTTTTTTGATCTCTGTGATGGGTTCCAAAATGCCTTTGGCTGGCGATTTTGTTTCTCCGCGGTGCAAGTTAATCGAATAAATCACGTCATCGGCATCTAGCGTTTTACCAGACGTAAAAGTGATTCCCTTGCGGATATTGAAAATCCATTCAGCGGCACCGGCCTTGGACTCCCAACTTTCTGCCAATTCAGGGGTTGCATTGCCTTTGGCATCAATTTCGACCAATTGATTCCAAAACATCAAGCTGTAGGAAATGGGTATTGAGTCTGCGTAGGTTCTTGGATCGAGGCTGTCAGATGCTGAGCCGCCTTCCATGCCAAGTCGTAAAACGCCGCCTTTTTTAGGCTTGTCTTGTGCCTGCGCAGGTAACGCTGCAAACGCAGTCGCTAGACCAACAGCTGCAGAACCAGCAAGCAGTTGCCTGCGGTCTAGACCCAATGAAGTTACCTCAGGGGTGAGTTGGTTTGTCATTTTTCGTTGTCTCCTGGTAATGGTGTAATAGGTTTTCATCGCAAAAATTCGCCCCAAACTGGGAGCGCAGCTTCAATGTAGGAGTCTCAGAAGATGAATGCAAACGAATAATTGTTATGCTCTGTATCAAATATTCTGATAGAAGGGGCGTCCGACTATGTTGAAGTACCTTGATCTTGCGTTGCTGCAGGCATTTGCTGCCGTGGTTGACAGTGGCAGCTTTACCCGAGCCGCTCAGTACCTATGCCGAACCCAGTCGGCCGTCAGTATGCAGTTGCGAAAGCTGGAAGACCTATCTGGTCATGCGTTGCTTTTGCGTGACAGCCGGAAGATCGTTCTCACTGAAGAGGGTGACATTCTTTTGGGTTATGCCCGCCGCATGATTCGCCTCAATGAGGAAGCTTTGGTGGCACTGAACCAACCCCACGCCCAGGGCCATGTCCGCCTGGGTATGCCCGATGATTACGCGCACCAATTTTTGCCCGGCGTATTAACCCATTTTGCGCATGCCTACCCTCGGGTGCAGCTGGAGGTGATTGGCGCTTTGAGTGGTGAACTTTTGGATCGGGTCGAAGCGGGAAACTTGGATGTTGCTTTAATCACCCGCCAGCCTAACCGCCGACGTGGCAAGGTGCTGCGAACCGAACACTTGGTTTGGGCAGGTTCTCGCCAACACCGCGCCTTCGAATCGACGCCTTTGCCCTTGGCTTTATTTCCTGATGGTTGTGTCTTTCGTGCTCACGCTCTTGCTGCTTTAGACGCCGATAGCATTCCTTGGAGGATTGCTTATACAAGTCAAAGTTTTGCTGGTGGGAAAATCGCAGTATCTAGTGGGTTGGCGCTGACGGTTGTTGCGCAAAGCATGGTCCCGCCTGAATGGCGTGTATTTGGTGCTGAATATCAACTGCCTCGCTTGCCGGAAATTGAAATCGCTTTGCACCGTGCGCCTGGAACGCTAGCACCAGCGGTTGCTTTGCTTGAAACGCAATTGGTAGAGGCGGTTCAAATGGAGCAAGCTGCTTATTCGGCGGATGAGTCATGTTAAAAATTTTGAAAGCCGTTGTTGAAAAGGCTTCGCCTACACTTTACTTTTTTATTCGAGATTAGCGCGTGGCGACTCCTTTCCCCCCCAGTAAGCACCAGCCTTTAGCTGAAAGCTTACGCCCTAAGTCTCTTGGCGAAGTCATTGGCCAGCAGCATTTGCTCGGCGAAGGCATGGCTTTGCGCTTGGCCTTTGAATCAGGTCAACCCCACAGTTGCATTTTGTGGGGCCCACCAGGGGTTGGGAAAACAACGATTGCACGACTGATGGCAGATGCGTTTGATGCGCAGTTCATCACCATCAGCGCAGTTTTGGGAGGGATCAAAGAAATCCGAGATGCCGTTGAGCAGGCCCAAACCGTACGCGAAGGGATCGAGCAACGTCGAACGATTGTTTTTGTAGACGAAGTGCATCGCTTTAATAAGAGTCAGCAAGATGCATTTTTGCCCCATGTGGAGAGTGGCTTGTTTACCTTTATTGGTGCGACCACAGAAAACCCCTCTTTTGAGGTGAACTCCGCCCTTTTGTCACGAGCGGCTGTTTATGTATTGCAGCCTTTGACCGCAGAGGACTTAAAACAAATTGTGACCCATGCCCAAGCACACACTGCTCTGCCAGCGATTGAAGCGCTAGCGGTTGACCGTTTGATTGGCTATGCCGATGGCGATGCAAGGCGGCTTCTCAATACCCTTGAAACCTTGTCGGTTGCCGCCAAGCAAGATCGCCTCGAAGTTATCAGCGATGAGTGGTTGCTCAAGGTTTTGGGTGAGCGCATGCGTCGCTACGACAAAGGGGGCGAGCAGTTTTATGACTCTATCTCGGCGTTACATAAATCCGTGCGGGGCTCTGACCCCGACGCGGCACTGTATTGGTTCGTTCGGATGCTCGATGGTGGTGCAGATCCGCGGTATTTAGCCCGTCGAATGATTCGAATGGCGAGTGAAGACATTGGCTTGGCCGACCCCCGGGCTTTGAGAATGGCCTTAGATGCATCGGATGTGTACGAGCGTTTGGGTACTCCCGAAGGCGAGCTCACTTTGGCCCAATGCGTGGTGTATTTGGCCGTAGCGCCCAAATCCAATGCGGTTTACAAAGCCTACAACGAAGCGAAGGCGTGGGTCAAAAAAGATGGGAGTCGACCTGTGCCTATGCATTTGCGTAACGCACCAACGAAGCTGATGAAGGATTTGGAATACGGTAAAAATTACCGTTACGCCCACGACGAAGAGGGTGGATTTGCGGCCGGGGAGCAGTATTTGCCCCAAGGTTTAGAAGATCTGCAGTTTTACCAGCCGGTTGAGCGTGGTCTGGAAATCCGCATTGCAGAAAAAATGCGTGAACTTAGTGCGCGTAACCGCAAGTCAAAGCCGCCGCCGCAATAGCAGAAAAACTGATGCGGCATGAAAAGCGTAAACAGTTTGGATGGCAGCTCATATTCAAGGGTAAACCCATACCTTCAAGAGCCTGTTTACGCTGGCGAGGTCGTTAGAATCTCGGGTTGCGACAAACGGCAATCCTGAAACCATCGGGATGGGTCGAAATATTGCTATCAATGGCGTGACGCCACCAGTGTTCGCGGCCAAATCGGTTCAAACACAAGAACTTCGGAGATGTTTTTTTATGGATATTTTTATACAGCAGGTCATTAACGGCCTGGTGCTGGGTAGCATGTATGCGCTCATCGCCCTAGGCTACACCATGGTCTACGGCATTATCAACTTGATCAATTTTGCCCATGGTGAGGTGATGATGGTTGGGGCTCTCACGAGTTGGAGCATCATTGGCGTAATGCAAGAGGCTATGCCTGGTACGCCTGGCCCTGTCATTCTTCTGATCGCTCTCCTTATTTCTTGCGTCGTAGCGGCAACACTGAATTTTGTGATTGAAAAAGTGGCTTATCGCCCTTTGCGCAATAGCCCGAAGTTGGCTCCTCTGATTACTGCTATCGGCATGTCCATCTTGCTGCAAACCTTAGCCATGATCATTTGGAAACCCAACTACAAGTCCTACCCCACCTTGCTTCCTACGACGCCCATCAATATCGGAGGCGCAGTGATCACGCCTACGCAGGTCATGATTCTGGGCGTAACCGCAGTTTCTTTGGCACTGTTGATGTGGTTGGTCAATTACACCAAACTCGGCCGCGCTATGCGCGCAACCGCTGAGAATCCCCGCGTTGCGGGCTTGATGGGTGTCAAACCCGACATGGTCATTTCTGCGACTTTTGTGATTGGCGCGGTGTTGGCCGCCATTGCCGGTGTGATGTACGCCTCTAATTACGGAACGGCACAGCACGCGATGGGCTTTTTGCCAGGTTTAAAAGCTTTTACTGCTGCTGTGTTTGGCGGCATTGGAAACTTAGCCGGTGCGGTGGTCGGTGCTATTTTGTTGGGACTCATTGAGTCTATTGGTGCGGGCTATATCGGACAACTTACCGGTGGAGTTTTAGGAAGCCATTACTCTGATATTTTTGCGTTCATTGTGCTTATCGTCGTTCTTACTTTGCGCCCCTCTGGCTTGCTAGGTGAGCGCGTAGCAGACCGCGCTTAAGGAGGCCATCACTATGAAACAACAACAAAAATTCTTAGTCATTGTTTTGGCTGCACTGGCATTGCTGGTTTTACCGATGATCTTGCAAGGTTTCGGTAACGCATGGGTGCGTATCGCTGACATGGCGCTTCTGTATGTTCTGCTTGCCGTGGGCTTGAATATTGTGGTCGGTTATGCCGGTTTACTAGACTTGGGCTATGTCGCTTTTTTTGCGATAGGCGCTTACATGTTTGGCCTGCTGAATTCCCCGCATTTGATAGAAACCTTCCCAGCCATTGCGGCTATGTTCCCGCAAGGATTGCATTCTCCACTTTGGGTTGTGATCCCCTTGGCTGCGGGAATTGCAGGCGCATTCGGCGTTTTGTTGGGTGCTCCCACCCTGCGTTTGCGCGGCGATTATCTTGCGATCGTTACTTTAGGTTTTGGTGAAATTATTCGTGTGTTTTTGAATAATTTGGATAACCCTGTCAACATCACCAATGGCCCTAAAGGGATTAACCAGATTGATTCGTTGCACTTTTTTGGGTTCGACTTAGGAAAGAAGTTGGTGGTTGGCGGCTTTGAATTCGCGTCCGTGTCGCTTTATTACTATCTGTTCCTTGCTTTGGTTTTGATTAGCATCTTGATCTCCCACCGTTTACAACTGTCCCGCGTTGGTCGGGCTTGGATGGCGATTCGAGAAGATGAAGTGGCCGCTAAAGCCATGGGCATCAACACGCGTAACTTGAAACTTGCCGCATTCGGCATGGGAGCCACCTTTGGTGGTGTTTCTGGCGCGATGTTTGCATCCTTCCAAGGCTTTATTTCACCCGAGTCTTTCAGTTTGATGGAGTCGGTGATGATTGTTGCGATGGTTGTTCTTGGCGGTGTGGGGCATCTCCCAGGTGTGATTTTGGGCGCGGTGCTACTTTCTGCTTTGCCGGAGGTTCTGCGCTATGTGGCGGGACCTTTGCAATCGCTGACTGGTGGTCGTTTAGACGCTTCCATCTTGCGCCAATTGCTGATTGCCTTGGCGATGGTCAGCGTCATGCTGCTGCGTCCCCGTGGTTTATGGCCAACGCCAGAACACGGTAAATCTTTGCAACCAGCCGCCAAAGCTTGAACGGACTCACCATGACGACAACAGTAAAAAACTCGGTGAAAGATACCGTTCTCCAAGTCTCTGGCGTATCCAAACGCTTCGGAGGTTTGCAGGCCTTAAGCGACGTTGGCATCACCATTGAACGCGGCCAAGTCTACGGATTGATTGGGCCCAATGGCGCAGGAAAAACCACATTTTTCAACGTGCTGACCGGTTTGTACACGCCCGACATGGGTTCTTTTGAATTAGCCGGAAAGGCGTATCAGCCCACAGCGGTTCATACCGTTGCAAAGGCGGGCATTGCGCGTACGTTTCAAAATATCCGTTTGTTCGCGGAGATGACTGCCTTGGAAAACGTGATGGTCGGACGCCACGTTCGCACCCATTCTGGGTTACTGGGCGCGATGTTTCGAACCGCCTCGTTTAAAGCCGAAGAGGCAGCCATTACGCAGCGAGCGCATGAGCTCCTAGAGTACGTTGGTATCGGTAAATTTGCCGATTACCGCGCACGAACTTTAAGTTATGGCGATCAACGTCGCTTAGAAATAGCCAGGGCACTGGCTACCGATCCTCAGTTGATTGCATTGGACGAACCTGCTGCTGGTATGAATGCCACTGAAAAAATCATGCTACGTGAGTTGATTGACCGTATTCGCAATGACAACCGCACTATCTTGTTGATCGAACACGATGTGAAGCTTGTCATGGGCTTGTGTGACCGTGTCACTGTGCTCGATTACGGAAAACAGATCGCTGAAGGCACACCGGCTGACGTTCAGAAAAATGAAAAAGTCATTGAAGCTTACTTAGGCACCAGCGGACACTGACACCACGTAACAAAGTGCTTTGCGTTCACGCCGAGCCTGACAAGGAAAAAATATGACTGGTAAAACATTGCTTAAGGTAACGGGACTGAAGGTGTCCTATGGCGGGATTCAAGCCGTCAAAGGCGTTGATTTTGAGGTGCATGAGGGCGAACTGGTTTCCTTGATTGGATCGAACGGCGCCGGTAAAACCACCACCATGAAGGCAATTACGGGCACCTTGCCGATCGCTGCTGGCGACATTGAGTATTTGGGCCAAAGTATTCGCGGCCAAGGCCCCTGGGATTTGGTAAAGCAGGGACTGGCGATGGTTCCAGAAGGTCGCGGCGTATTCACACGGATGTCGATCATTGAGAATTTGCAAATGGGTGCGTACATCCGCGATGACAAAGAAGAAATTGAAGCCGACATTGAAAAAATGTTTGCGATTTTCCCTCGCCTTAAAGAGCGCAAAGACCAACTCGCCGGAACGATGTCTGGCGGCGAGCAACAGATGCTGGCCATGGGCCGGGCTTTAATGAGCCGCCCCAAAGTCTTGTTGATGGACGAACCTTCTATGGGTTTGTCACCCATCATGGTGGATAAAATTTTTGAAGTGGTTCGCGATGTGTTCGCCCAAGGCGTCACTGTCTTGCTGGTTGAACAAAACGCAAGCCGCGCCTTGTCCATCGCCAACCGTGGTTATGTGATGGAGTCAGGCATCATCACCATGACGGGTGATGCCAAGCAAATGCTCAATGACCCCAAGGTACGTGCAGCGTATTTAGGAGAATAGTTTGCGCGTTGTCGGATCGCCTGTGCGGCTCGATCGCTACGTTCTTGCGCTCCTGTTTGCCACTTTGGTATGGGGTTTAACGTTTCCAGTCTTGAAGGTGGCAACTGCATCTTTGACTGGGATTGAAGTTTCCGCGCTTCGGTTTTTAATTGCAGCCGTTTGTATGGCGCCATTTGCCTTGCGCGTTCCTGCCCACACTTGGCGCGCCGGTTGTATTTTGGGCGCTTTGGTACTTATCACCTATGTGGCCCAAGCCTTCGGCTTGGAATTTATTTCCTCTAATCGAAGCGCGTTTCTTACCAGTTTGAATGTTTTGATGGTGCCACTGTTGGGCATCGCACTCGGCGCACGTCCCTCGTGGTTGGTGGTGATTGCCGCGGTGCTAGCGTGTGCTGGCATCGGGCTAATGTCTTACGATGGTGGAGCGCATCTATTGGCTGACGCAGCCACTGTTTTAGGCGCTTTAGGCTACGCCATCTACGTGATTTTGCTATCCGCTCGGGCTAAAGCCCACGTCCCATCCCAATTGGCGACCGCTCAGATGTTTTGGATGGCATTGATGGGTTGTCTCTGGATGGTTTGGAGCAGTGGGATTGAAGGTATTCGCACACTGCCTTCCCGTGTGGACGGGGAAATTTTTGTGGGACTCCTTTACCTTGGTGTCGTGGCTTCTGCCGGCATGTTTTTTCTTCAAGCCCTCGCACAACGCCACGTTTCAGCCGAGAAGGCCGCGGTGATTTATGCAATGGAGCCCGTGTTTGCCGCCTTTTTTGGGTGGCTGTGGCTCTCCGAAGTATTAACGATGCGGGCCGCTTTAGGCGCTGTTATCGTTGTCTTTGCGGTTGTCTTGAGTGAGCTCAAGCCTGCTTCTTATCCGCCTCCGACGTAAACGAGTCAGCAAAGAACGCATCTTCTGGGAGATGGGCTTTGTCACAAAACGTTTTCCTTGCCGAGTCCACCACAATTG
>Ga0247844_1004504_pt1 | contig 18835 bp, 12 predicted proteins | sample LaCtaG_FD_192421 | JGI IMG/M metagenome (GOLD analysis project Ga0247844, IMG submission 192421) | Freshwater microbial communities from meromictic Lake La Cruz, Castile-La Mancha, Spain - LaCruzMarch201714.5m_1 | ecosystem: Environmental > Aquatic > Freshwater > Lake | place: Spain: Castile-La... | reverse complement strand
TGGCTAAGCCCGCTGGGCTCAACCGCCGGATGCGGAAAACCGCATGTCCGGTGGTGTGGGAGGGGTGACGGGCGCAATCCCGTCACCCCGACCCGATCGGTAAGGCCGCGATCCGGAGGATCCGCCGTGCGGACCGACGACCATGCAGAGCGCGCGGTTGTGGGGTTTATGACCAAGGCCGATCCGGTCCCGGGTGGTACGGTTGGTCCCGGCCTAAGCGGTCAGGTCGTTGAGCCTGGGGGTGCAACACAGGTCCGCGCGCAGGGGATCACGGGTGCGACTGAGGATGCGCAGTTCGGCGGTCGGGGTCTTCGGCGACACCGCCAGGGGCCGCGGCGACACGCGATCGTGGTGTCGAACCGTCAGGTGCCCCGTTTCGGGTCTGGCCCGGTCGGGGCCGGGAGGAGCGCGGGGGGCGCGTCCGCGGGGGACTTGGGCGCGCTGGGGTCGAGGGTCCGCAGGTAGACCCGATAGGCGGTGAGGTGGCTCAGATTCGGCCCGTTGCCGAGCCCTTGAACGATGTTGACCAGCAGGTCCGCGGTCATCTGGGGCTGGGCGCCGCCGCTGTCTTCAGACCTGGCCGGGGCGGCGTTGGCGAGGGAGCGCAGCAGGCCCTCGACTCCAGTGCCAGTGCTCCGGGGGCCTACCAGAGCGATGAGGTCGGTGGCCGTATAGACGTGGGCGCGCCTGAAATTGTCCAGGTCGTCCCCGACCTGCTTGCAGAGCAGTGCCCGGTCCACCCAGTCGAGCAGCAGGGCGGGGTCGAAACGGGTCTGGATGATCAGGGTGGGGATCTCCTTCATGGCCAGGTCGTGGACGCTCTCGATCCCTTCCTCGGCAAGGCGTCCGACCTGCCAGTAGCTCATGCCGTCGATCTTGGTCTGCAGGTCCGAGGGGCTGAAGAGCCGCCCGTCCTGGTCCACATCGATGCCGCCCACCCGCTTGAGCTGTTGCGCGACCCAGCGCAGGAAAACGTCCGGGACGATGCCCATCAGGAAGGCGAACGCCGCGAGCCAGGGGCCGAAAACCTGGGTGGCGCCCGCCTCCCCGGAGGCGAGACCCATGAGGAGCATGCCGAGGACGAAGGTGGTGACCAGCCGCACGTCGATCTGCCACAGGACGTTGGTGGTGAGGTCGTAAAGCGTCCAGCGCCGGACGGTGAGGGTAACAATGTAAAAATAGGCTCCGAGCAGCGCCCAGGTGAGGGGGGTGAGGCTGCCCGCGGCGGCGGGGAAGAGCTCGGCGAGTCCGATCCATGGGTTGGGTCCGTTCATCAACTGGACCAGGAGTCCGTCCGTCCCCTTTGGCAGCAGGGCGTTGTCCCACACCAGATAGAGCAACAGCAGATTCACCAGGGCCGGCAGGACGAAGGCGGAGACGCTGTTGCGCTGTTCGAACTCGGCCAGCCGTTGGTGGATCTGCAGGTCGTTCAGGGCGCACATGGACAGGGTCTCCAGCACCCTCGCCTTAAGGATGTCCGCCTGGAGCCCGCGGTAGGCGATGATCAGCAGCAGCGGCAGGGTGCTCAGCAGCAGGAACAGCAGCATCACGGAGAACGCGAAACGGTACGCCAGATCCGGGTCGGCCCCCGGAACCCGCGCCAGGACCCGTTGCGCCTGGGTCTGCGCCTCCTGATCCGTCACCCAGCCGATCATCCCCATGAAGGCGACGAGCGCGATGATCATCAGGAGGCGAGCGCCGAGCTTCTTCATCGCCTGCATGAGTTTCGTCTCCGTGCCCGACCCCGTGTTTCGCCGACCATGAATTTAGCAGGCGTGGGCCGGTTCCCGCGACCGGACGGATGCAACGACAGGTCGGTTGGATGCAATGTTTGCGACCGCCGTGGGCAGCGAGCGCCGGACGCCCCAGAGGAATTGCAGCGCGCCGATTAATCATTGCATCCGGCCGGTCGCGGGGTGGGCACCATGCGCCTAGGGGAGATTGTGTAGGTATTGGTTGTCGGCAAGGCTGGTGGGGCAACGTGGCACCCGTTACGGAGAACCAGGGTGGAGCGCGATCCCTGTGGTCACCCTAGATCGCCGATGCCTGCACGGTCTGCGGGCCCCGCCCAGCGGGATCCGACCACCCACGTCCAGCCGCTACGCCCGGAGCGCCATCGTGACCGAACCGACCCGCAACGCCGACACCGCATCCCAGGCCCCCAACCCCGCCCAGTCCGCCCATCCGGCAGGGACAGACGCCGCGCCGACCGCCGCCGCCCCGGTGGCCGCCGCGCTCGGCGACAGCGACGACGAGTCCCCGTATCTCGGCACCACCCTGAACAGCTTGGCCGCCAGCGCCTCGGTGAACAACATCACCGGCGAGGTGTCGCTGACGGTGGCGCTGGTGGATCGGCCGACTTCCCTGGGCTTGGGGCCGCACCTGACCATCAACCTGGTCTACAACAGCAGCAGCGCGACCGGCAGCGCCCTGGTGAGCCCCTATTTGGGCACCTTCGCCGTGGTCGCCTTCAAGGCCGGGACCGGCGGTGAGATTCCGATCCCCTTCGCCGATGACTGGGATCTGGACTTGCCGTCCATTGTCCAGAACGGCAAGAGCTGGAGCCTGCGCTTCAAGGGCCAGAGCTGGCAGGCCAACCTCAACGCCGACGACGACTCTCCCGGCAAGACCGCCTTCTACTACGCCAAGGCCCTGGAAAACGGCAACAAGCTCAAGCTGTCCTACGTCAACGGCAAGGACCTCACCGGCGGGGCCACCGTCACTACCCCGGACGGCATCCAGTACGCGATCACCCAACCCGGTGCCCACGGCTGGCTCCTCAGCACCATGACCTCCCCCAACGGGACGCGGTTGAGCTTCAGCTATGTCCTGCCATCCTGGCCCGGCGGGATCCTGGATCCCCATACCGATGGCAGCCTGAGTGTCCAGGACCAGGACGGCAATCTGGTCTACCGCTTGGTGGCCTGTTCCGAGTGGGTGCAGAACAGCGTCGATGACTATGTAAACACTAACACCCTTTATGGCAGCTTCACTAACCCGAGCCAGGCCGGGTCCGCGGTCTACGACACCTTCGCGACCCTGAATGCGACCGGCGGCGTCAGCCAGACCGGGTTCGGCCTGTATCCGAACAACCCCACCGTCTACCAGTACGCGAGCGTCGGCGTCGGCGGCGCCACGCTCACCAAGCTCAGCCTGATCACCGACCCGACCGGGGCCTACAGCCAGTTCAACTGGCTGTCCGGCGGCTTCGTGGTGAAGTACGGTGTGGTCCATGTGACCAGTTCCAGCACCAGCGACATCTCGCACGTTTTCAGCTACTTCTTCGCCCCGGTCGACTCCCAGGTGCTCTGCGACGCGGGCGGCAACCAGGTATGGAAGAAACTCTTCTGCTACAGCGAGGACCAGTACCAGGGCCTGACCCACAACTCCGCCACCGGCTCGGCCACCTACCAATGCCCCAACCTGTGCGAGTTCGATACCAACGAGCTGGCCCATGGCGTGGCCCCGTCCAACAACTGGTTCGATCCGCTCTTCAACAGCAGCGAGCATCGCCACGGCAACAACGAGCCGGTGGGCCAGAACTACACCACCGGTAACGTCTCGCCGCTGATTCGCACGCAAACCTTCAGCGTCTATGCGATCACGACCTATCCGGACGACACCAGTGTCCAGGTGCAACAGGTCTACGATTGCCTCCAGCGCCTGTCCCAGGTCACGACCACGACCTCTTGGCCATCCTCCTTCGCCGCGGTCGCCGGGACCACCACCTATACGTATCCGGTGGCGCCCTCTCAGCCAACAGCACCGTCTACACCCTGGCCGACGGCTGCATCCGCCCCAGCAGCATGACCACCACGGCCAGCGGCAACCCCGGGCCCCTGACCCGGACCTACGGCTATGACACCAACGGGCGGGTGACGACCATTACCGAGAGCGGCAGCGGCTTCTCCACCACCCAGACCACCGCCTATGCGACGGACGCCCAGGGCAACCAGGTCATCACCACCAGCACCAGCTATGGCGACGGCGGCAGCGGCCCGTCATTGCCGACCTCCCAGACCATCGACCCCCTGGGGCGCACCCTGTCCCAGACCGACGCCCAGGGGCGGGTGACCCTCTACCAGTACGACAGCCTGGGGCGGGTGACCCGGCAGACGGAACTGGCCAACCTGCCCCAAGCCCAGCAATTGGTCACCAGCTACAGCTACGGCCTTGCCCTGGGCGGGACCAGCGTTACCATGACCACCCCCATGGGGTCGCAGGTCCTCTACACCTTCGACAGCCTGGGCCGGCAGACCAGCAACGCCATCCAGGCCCTGGGCGACACCAGCCCGCGCACGGTGCGCAGCTTCAGTTACGACACCCTGAGCGTCGACCGCGGGCCCGCCTTCGGCCAGTTGGTGAGCGCGACCACCAGCATCGCCCCCGGCGCCGCCCGCCACCACCTATTACTACAACGCCGTGGGCGACCAGGTGGCGGCGATCCCGTCGGTGGGGCTCGGCCAGGTGACCCTGCCGTTCAACGCCGGCAATGTCAGCTATGTGCTGAGCTTCAACTGCACCTGGTCCGAGGCCGCCGGCATCGCCCTCTACGGGCGCGCCTCGCTGGTGCAGAACTGCGCCATCACCGGGGTGACCATCGCCAGCTTCGTGTTCGATTCCGCACTGCTGCAACTGAGCGTCGGCAGCGGCGCGAACGCGGCGCTGAACAACCTGCTCAGCAACCCCGCCATCGTCGCCAACCTGATCAACACCGACGGCAGCCTCAATACCGCGAACCTCACCCCGGCCAACTACGCCGTCACCACCAGCCACAGCTATGACAGCCTGTACCGGTTGATCGGCGATACCCTGAGCGGCAACGGCACCAGCCACACCATCGGCCGCGTCTACGACAGCAACGGGCGCCTGGCCCGGATGACGGACCCGACCGGCGGCCAGTACGCCATGACCTACAGCCCCCAGGGCTTCGCCACCGAGCTGCGCCTGACACCCGTCCCCGCCGGCAGCACCTACTCGCTCGCGCGCACCACCTGCAATGCCGCCGGCTTGCCGAGCGCCTACTCCAACCTGGCCTGCGTCGCCGGGGCCACGTCGCCCCCCGCCACCAGCTACAGCTACGATCCGGCGAGCGGCCAGATCCGGAGCGAGACCGACGGCCTGGGCAATACGGTCTATTACCTCTGGTATCCCACCGGGGCCTTGGCCGCCCTTTACAGCCCGCTGGGCACGGGTTGGTACCTCTGGAGCGCGCTCACCTACGACAACTACGGGACCGTCCTCAGCCACCAGTGCGGGCCGATCGCCAGCCAGCCGAGCCTGACCAACCTCACCCCCGAGAGCCCCGATGCCCGGTACAGCTACGCCTACGACGCCAATGGGCGCATGACCGGGAAGACGGTGCAGTACAAGGGCCAGAACCCCCAGACCACCAGCTACAGCTACGACGCCTACGGCAACAACACGGGCTTCGTCAACCCCTGGGGCCAGAGCGTCACCGTCACCCTGGACCAGTACGCACGCAAGTCCAAGCTCAGTTCGGGGCCCCAATCACTGACCTATGCCTACGACGCCGCGGGCAACCCGCAAACCGTGGCGCGCGCCTACCAATATGAGGGGGTTACGGTCACCAGCACCCTGACCTACAGCTACGACGCGCTGTTGCGAACCACGGGCCTGACCGAATCCATCCATGCGTCGCAGCCCAGCGTAACGGTGCAGTTCGACGCTAACCTCCTCAACGGCTTCGCCCAAACCTTAAGCTACGACTTCTGGGACAACATCGTCGGCAACACGATCAGCATCACCACGGCCGGCGGGGGGAGCGACAGCCTCACCCAGACCTACGGCTACGATGCCTGGGACCGGCTGGTGACCTACAGCGTGGGCAGCGGCTCGACCCTGGCCCCGCTGGGGGCGGACGGCGCGGCCATCGCGTCCCAGGCATTCCAATACGACCTGCTCGACAACCTCACCCAGACGGTGGAGACGCCCCAGACCGGCAGCGCCTTCACGGCCGAGTACGGGTACGCCGCCGCCAGCCCCTTCCTGCTCACGAGCCTGACCCCGAGGCCGCCGCAGACTGCCTCGGAGATCGGCTATGACGCCCTGCAGCGTGCCATCTTCGACGCCCAGGGTACCCAAATCGACTATGACCCGCTCGGTCGGGTGGCGTCCATGACCGTGGCGGCAGGGTTTACCTTCCGCTACCTCTACGGGCCTGGTGGGGAGGCAATCGCCCAGAGCGCGAATGACGGCTCCGCCCTCTACACCTACTACGAGGGCGGCAGCCCGGTGGCCCGGGTGGATGCGACGGGTGCCGTGCAGGCGCGCACCCTGTTCGGTTTCGGGTCGGCCTCGACCCTGCCCTTGACCACCCATGACCTGCTGGGTAACCCCGTCCTGGTGCGCAATCTCGCGATCACGCCTGGTCGGTGGGCGCCGCCCACCCCGCCGGTTCCGGGCGAGGTCAGCAACCAGGTACTCGCCAAGAACCTGTTCACCGCCGCCGGCGTCCAGACCAACCTGGTCGCGAGCGCTCCCCAGGCCGGCTACCCGCAGAACCTCCAGCCCGCCGTCGGCGCGCTGCTCACGACCACCGAACTACCCGACGGCTGGCTGGGCTACAACGACGCCATCACCGACATCTGAACGGGCTACCAGCTCTTGGGCAGCTACCGCCCCTACGACCCGACCCTGGGGCGCTTCCACCGCCCGGACGGCGAGTCCCCGGGGGCCGGACTCAACCCCTACGCCTATACCGGCAACCAGTTCGTCGGGGCCAGCGACCCGACCGGCCACTACACCTACACCTACAAGAGCTACCACAAGGCGATCAAGGCCATCGAGACGAACTACGCCAAACACTACGGCGGCAGCTTCTGGAAACAGTTGGCGTCCAACTACTCACACGTCATCACCAACATGTTCAAGCACCCCGGGAACGTCAGCACCTGGGTGGCCGCGGCGACCACCTACGCCAACCCCATGGGGCCACTCTATGCCGCGGTCAGTGACCAACTGCGCAAGGCCGGCCCGGCCGGGGAGGTCTTCTCGGGCGTCTACGACGGCATCCAATCGTTTTCGATGGGCACCGAGTCCCTGGGGTTCGCCTCCTACAACCCCCAGACCGGCACCGGCGCCTTTGCGTCGGCGGGCGTCGGCAACATGCTCGGGATGATCACCATGGGCTACCTCAATATGGCCCCCAACGGTCACTTCGAGGTCACCGCCGGGGGCAGCCCCAGCACCCACGCTGAGCGCTGGGGCAAGGGGTTTGGCGACATCGCGGAGAACATGGTCAGCAGCATCGCCGCGGTGCCCATCGGGCTGTGCTACGACATGCCGATGGACTTTGCGAGCGGGCAGTATTACATGGCCGGCTACAACACCGCCGCCCTGGTGGGCATGATCGCGGCCCCGGAGGATGCGGGTGCGGCCGGCGAGGCCGAGGCCGCGGCCGCGGCGGAGCCCGATGTCCTCGGGCTCGACGAGCCTGCCGAGGGGGAGGCCGCGGCGAAGGCCGCGGCGAAGCCCGAGGCGCCCAAGCCCGGGTTCTTGAAATCCTTCAAGGAGGGCTTCAAGGGGTCGATCAAAGGGCGTCCCAAGTCGGGGGTGAAGACCCTGGAAGCCACCGGTCGGGGACTGGAGGGGAAGTTCGGGCTGAAGTCGGTCCGCGAGGCGCGCGCCGGGCGTTTCCGCTCCTATTGCGGAGAGTATATGGGCAAGAAGATCGGCGGCGGCCTGATCAGCCCCGGCACCTACAGTAACCTCAACATGCAGGACCCGCGCAGCCCCTGGTCCACCGCCGCCTGGCAGAACATGGTCTACCGGCAGGGGCCATATAAACCGAAGGCGAAGTGAAACCGCGAAGTCGGCCCTGCGCCGGAATGCACGCGCCGGCCCCGATCAGGGTTCCGGCCGGGCCCCTGACCAGTGCCGACATTGCTTGACGGCACCGCCGGCTTGCCTGCAAAGTCGCGGCTAACCATGGTCTGTTCCCGGTTTCACGATGAACCGCCCGCGTCTTTTCGTCTCCGCCGTCAGCACCGAACTGCGCGGTGCCCGCCGCCTGGTCGCCGACACCCTGCGCCGGCTGGGCTTCGACCCCGTGACCCAAGACGACTTCCCCACCGGCCACGGCGAACTGCGCGCCTGGCTGGAGCAGCAGATCGATGGCTGCGAGGGCGTCTTCCAATTGGTCGGCCTGGCCTACGGCGCCGAGCCGCCGCCTTGTGATGATCCCGCGCGCCCCTGGCCGGACCCCGAATGGGGACCCTGTTCCTACACCCAGTTCGAGCTTCTCTACGCGCTCCGCCGCGGCAAGCGCACCTGGGTCATCGAGGTCGAGCCGGGCTGCACGCGCGACCAGCAACCGGACACACTCGACCTGCCGCGTACCCGCGAAGGCGCCCCCGCGCACCCGGACCCCGCCGCCTACCAGGCCGAGCGCCGCGCCCGGCAACGCGCCTATGTCGAGCGCCTGCGCGCCGCCAACCACCTGCGCCACAAGGCGGCGAGTGACGAGCGGATCGAGATCCTGGTGTATGAACTCAAGGACGAACTGGCCGCACTGCGCCAACGCCAGGCACGCGACTGGCGCCGGCTCGGTTGGGGCATCGGCGGGCTCTTCGCGGCCTTGCTACTGGTTGGGGCCGGCATCCTGGGTTACATGCACTGGAACACGCGGGTCATCGTCGCACAGACCGCCGCCCAGCAACAGGTGACCACCGAGCGCATCCGCGCCCACCTGCTCACCGCGGTCGAAGACGCCTACCAGCGCGATCTCGCGACGGCCGCGGCCGCCGCCGACTGGGAAACCCGCGAGCGCCAACGCGAGGCCGCCGCCGCCCAACGCGCCCAGCAACGCGCCCGCATCGACGATCTGGCCGCCTCCTTCGCCGCCATTGAGGCACGCGGCGAGGCCGGCAGCGTCTTCACCGAACTCACCCGCATTTTGCAGGAACAGGGCGTCGACCCGGCACTCGCCTATGTCGCCGCCAAGCGCCCGGCCATCCTCGACCAGGTCCGCGCCCGCCAGGCCGCCGCCCGGCAACGCAACCGCGACGACCTGCAACCACTGCTCACCAGCGCCGGCCTCTACGCCGCCAAGGGCGACCCCGCGTCCGCCGCCGCGCGCTATCAAGAGGTCCTGGACCTGGAACCGGACTGGCCCGAGGCACTGGCAGCCGCCGCCTGGTTCTATCAGGATCGCGCCATTTTCGAGAGGGACCACGGCACCCTCACCGCCGCCCTGCCCCTGGCCCGGCAGGCACTGGACGCCGCCGGGCGCCTGACCGCCCGCCCGCCGGTCACCCCCGCTCAGGAGCGGATCCTGGCGGTCGCGCAATCGCAAGTGGCCGACTGCCTGGTGCTGCGCGGCCAGGCGGGCGACGCCGACCAGGCGCTTGGATTCTATCGGCAGGCATTGGAAGTCTTCGAGCGCCTGCTGGCCGCCGCCCCGGACTCCGGCCCCCAGTTCGATCAAGCCGCGCGCGATGTCTCGGTGAGCCTGAACAAGCTCGGCGACTTCCTCGCCGCCCGCGGCCTGCCGGGCGACGCCGACCAGGCGCTGGCCCACTTCCAACGCGGACTGACGCTCCGCGAGCGCTTGCTGGCCGCCACCCCGGACTCGGCCCAGGCGGCGCGCGATGTGTCGATCAGCCTGGAGCGGCTCGGCGACTTCCTCGCCGCCCGCGGCCTGCCAGGCGACGCCGACCAGGCGCTGGCCCACTACCAACGCGGTCTGACGCTCCGCGAGCGCCTGCTGGCCGCCACCCCGGACTCGGCCCAGGCGGCGCGCGATGTCTCGGTGAGCCTGAACAAGCTCGGCGACTTCCTCGCCGCCCGCGGCCTGCCGGGCGACGCCGACCAGGCCCTGGCCCACTACCAACGCGGTCTGACGCTCCGCGAGCGCCTGCTGGCCGCCACCCCGGACTCGGCCCAGGCGGCGCGCGATGTGTCGGTGAGCCTGAACAAGCTCGGCGACTTCCTGGCCGCCCGCGGCCTGCCGGGCGACGCCGACCAGGCCCTGGCCCACTTCCAACGCGGTCTGACGCTCGGCGAGCGCCTGCTGGCCGCCACCCCGGACTCGGCCCAGGCGGCGCGCGATGTCATGGTGTCTCTGGAACGGATGAGTGCCGCAACCGCCGGGATGAGCGAGGAGGGGGCGAGCGGCAGGGCGCTTGAACATCAGATGGCCGCACTGGAAATCGCCAAACGGCTGTATGCGCAGAACGCTGAGTCCGCGTTCTTCGCGCGGACCTTGGCCGTTTCGTATTTTCTGACCTACCAACGTGCCCAAGCGGCCGGGGATGCGATCCAGTCCGAGCAGGCCCTCGTCGGCTGCCGCGCGGTGCTGGGCGAGGCGATCACGGCCGGCATCACCTTCGACCCGCCGGTCATGCGGCTGTATGAGCAACTGCGGTCGGCGGGGGGCGACACGCGCTGATCTCGCCAGCCGCATGGAGCGGTCGTCCTTTACGGTGAGGACCGAAGCCCGACCGGCCTTGGTCATCAATCCGGCCGACGCGTCGGTCCGCTGTTCATCGCGTGCCGCGCGTATCGCGTTATTTGGGCGCCATTCCATACCTGGCCGAGAAAGCGCGGGAAAGCCTCGTCATCTGCTCCACTTCCTTCCTCATCGATTCGGTGAACATCGCAGGATTGGCGCGGCGGCTGACGAGTTTGAACGGAAGTCCTTCGAGTTGGAGGGCGTACATCGCGTTGACCGGGTACAGCTGGTACTCGATCACCGAGGCCAGGCAGATGAAATCCTGGAGTTCCTGCGCCTGGACCGCGTCCTTGGACCAGTTGGAACAGAGCCACGTGTAGAGGTCGGCGTGGAAGTTCGTCATGATACCTGAGTAGCCGGCGGCGCCGGCTTGCAGCGATTCGAGCAGGGTCGCGGTGTTGGCGTTGAACAGCTTGAAATTGGAATCCTTGGCGATTTCGAGCTTGGCCTTGATGTCGCCAATCCGACAGCTCGTGTCCTTGAGGAAGCCGAAGCGTCCCGATTCGACGCCGTACTTCATCATGGCGGGCGAAAGCAGGCGCTTGTACGGCGTGGGGCACTCGTAGAATCCGAGCATGACATCCTCGGGGAACACCTCGATGAACCGGTCGAGGTTTTTCCTGAAGACATCGTCGCCCTCGTGGTCACGCGCGAAGCGGTTGGTCAGCAGGACAACCGCGTCGACGCCGGTGGCGGCCATCATTTTCGCCTCGTCTGCCTGGTCGGCGCGATCGTCCGCGACGTGCCCCGAGGCGATCACGCCGACCCTGCCGGCGGCATACTTCACGCAGGCCCTGGCCAACGCGAGCCGCTCTTTCAGGCTCAGAAAGAACATCTCGCTCGACTGGCAAACGGCGAACAAGCCAGTCACGCCTCGCGCGATGTACCACTCGATCAGTGTTTCGAGCGTACCGTAGTCGATCGACCCGTCGGAACTGAATGGCGTGATCATGGTCGGCCATACGCCACCCGCAATGGTTCTTGCGCTCATCATGGTCTCCTTGCAAGCGGTCGGCACTCGTGCTTCGCGGCGTTGCCGGCCGCGTATCCTTCGAATGCATTCGCCGGACGGTTACGGCTCGGAAATTCCACTATGCGAGACCGGTTTTGGCCCGTATCTTAGCCGCGCGGAAGGTGCCGGGCAAGGCGGTTGAGAGCTCAGGCAGGCGCACCGAGGGCGGCCGGACCGGGCCCGCAAAGGTGGCCGCCGGACTAGCCTGTTTGACGCTTCGTGTTCGATGCGGGTCCGGCACGACCGGGACGGTCCCCGCCGCGGTGTGCCGCGGCCGGAGGGTAAAGGGGCCAGGCGGCTCAATTGAATCTCTCCCTCTGCGTGCTGGATGTCAATGAGCCTGGCCCCTTATCCCTCTAGGTACGCGCCCCAACACGCCGCGCCACCGATCTCGCGTTGGGCGACACGAACGAAGCCAAGCCCGTAAATCGACGATGCGGCTACTCTCGAGCCTCGCCCCGCAGCGTGATCGCTACTCCGGCAACCGGCTCGCGCAGGGCTTGTTCTATGCTCGGCACCAGCGCCAGGAGATCCGCCAAGCGATTGGTCCGCGCCTGGAGCACCAGCACGGCGATGGTGAACGCCGGCAAGTGCTGCTGAAAGGCCAGGTTGCGATCGACCGTGATGAAGACGTCGAACTGCCGTGCCGCCGCCGCCAACAAGGCACCGTCCTTGAGGCCGGACCAGTGCATCTGCGGGACGGTCTTGACCGCGTGGCCCGGCAGGCTGCGCGCCAGGCGCCGATCGATGCACTCATCCAGCAGCACCTTAAGCGGCGGCGGCAAGGGCCCTCTCCTTCGCTTCTTCAAGGAAGTCGATCACCTGTTCGCGGCGCACGCTGGGGAAACCTTCGAGAAAATCGTTGATCGAGTCACCACCCTCCAGGTAGTCGATCAGCGTGGCGATCGGGACTCGGGTACCCGCGAATACCGGTGTTCCGCCCATCACCTGGGGATCGATTTGGATGACCGTGGCGACCATAGGGATTCTCTTGGATGAGGATGGTTGAAGCTCAACACCCGCTCGCGAGCCTGCCCAACAGGGCTCGGGTTCCGATAGGGAACAGGCGATAAAAGAGCGCGTCGGTTTGCCTGGACCGTATCTTAAACCGCGTCCAGAACGAGATGCGTAGTTTCGGAGGCACCGGTCTCGGTAAAATTACGTTTCCCTATGTGCTCGTGGTTTAGTCCAACCGAGGATCGAGACCGACCCCTCGGCCGAGACGTTGGCGGATTGGGCGACGGGAGATCCAGTCGCGTAAGGTGGGGATGCGGCGGTCGGTGGAACGTGGCGACTCTCTTCCGTGAGCGACAGCGAATCTCTGCGGTCTTCTGACAGGCCGCTTAGGCGCCCTTTCCGGGCGTTCTGGAGCGATGGCTGAATGATCGCAACTGGCCGATTGCTGACGGCCAGTCAACTCCTGATCGATGCCGATCGGCGTCCATTCCGAGCAGCCATCATCAGCGGCTCCCCGCCTTCCCTGGCCGCAACCGCCCTTTCGCGGCTAACACTAGGTGTGCTTGGGGAGCGCCACGGCTCCGCACCTTGACGGCATGTCCGCCATCCCGGACTACGAGAGCGCGATCTTCGACACCCTGTTCAGCCACGCCAACTTCCGCGGCAACCTGCGGGATCGACAAGATGCCGACAAGGGCATCGAGGACAGCGATCACATCGCCTTCTGGCGCGCGTTAACCGAGAGGAAACAGGTTCGGTTCCCCACGAAATGCTGATCCCGATAGGGCTGCGCTTGGGCCGGTTCCTGGGGCTGGACCGGACTGGGGCCTGAGCACGGCGTTCGGGAAGCCCTTCCCCCTCCTGAGCCAGCGTGGCGCCACAGCGAGGCCCATACTGTCAGCACGTCCAACGCGGCGAGCGCTATCCCATGCAGTTGACTGACCCCACACTTCTGCGCAACCAGACGCTGATCGAAGGTCTCTGGACCCAGGCTGACGATGGCGGCACCTTCCCCGTGACCGATCCCGCCACCGGCGCGACCATCGGCCAGGTCCCCGCCATGGGCGCCGCCGAGACCCGGCGCGCCATCGCGGCAGCGGACCGGGCTTGGCCGGCCTGGCGGGCGCTGACGGCGGCGCAGCGTGCGGCCATCCTGCGGCGTTGGCATGACCTGATGCTCGCCGCGCAGGACGATCTGGCGCAGATCATGACCGCTGAGCAGGGCAAGCCGCTCGCGGAAGCCCGTGGCGAGATCGCCTATGCGGCGTCGTACTTCGAGTGGTTCGCGGAGGAAGGCCGGCGGGCCTATGGTGAGTTGATTCCGCCCCACCAGGCGGACCGGCGGCTCCTGGTTATGCGCCAACCAGTCGGTGTCTGCGCGGCCATCACCCCCTGGAACTTCCCGGCAGCGATGATCGCGCGCAAAGCCGCCGCGGCGCTCGCCGCCGGCTGCACACTGGTGGTCAAGCCGGCGGAGGAGACGCCGCTGTCGGCCCTGGCGCTGGCGGTACTCGGGGAGCGCGCGGGGCTGCCGGCCGGCGTGTTCAATCTGGTCACCGGGGTACCCGCGGCCATTGGAGCCGAACTGACCGCCAATCCCACAGTCCGCAAGCTGAGCTTCACCGACTCCACCGAGGTCGGGCGACTGCTCATGCTCCAGTGCGCGGATACGGTGAAGCGCTTGTCACTGGAACTGGACGGCAACGCCCCCTTCATCGTCTTCGACGACACCGACCTGGAGGGTGCGGTGGCGGGCGCCATAGAGTCCAAGTTCCGCAACAGCGGTCAGACCTGCGTCTGTGCCAACCGACTGCTGGTGCAGTCCGGTATCCATGACGCCTTCGTCGAACGACTGGTCGAGCAGGTCGCGGGGCTCAAGGTAGGCGCCGGGGTGGAGACTGGCGTCGTCCAGGGTCCACTGATCAACGCGGCAGCACTCGCCAAGGTGGAGGCCCAGATCGCCGACGCCGTCGCCGGGGGTGCGCGGATATTGACCGGTGGGCGTCGCCACACCCTGGGTGGGATCTTCTTCGAGCCGACCGTGATGGTCGGGGTGCAGCCGGGGATGCGAGTGGCTCGCGAGGAGACCTTCGGTCCGCTGGCACCGATCTGTCGTTTTCACACCGAGGCTGAGGCCATCGCCCTGGCCAACGCGACCGAATTCGGCCTGGCCGCCTATTTCTACACGCGCGACCTGGGACGCGCCTTCCGCGTCGCGGAGGCCCTGGAGTACGGGATGGTGGGACTCAATACCGGGCTCATTTCCACCGCGGTTGCCTCGTTTGGCGGGATCAAACTCGGTGATCGCTGTCCGCAACACCGGCACACCGGACGGGCCTACGTTGGCCAGTGCCACGGCCCCACGGTACTGATGCGGGTCACCGGTGCGGCGTCATTACAAAATCGGGTCTACTCCAACGCGCAGTTGCGTTGTTGGTTGTCGATGTTGCTCCTCACATGGTCCGAGAAGGGCGTCGCGTACCACGCTGAGGCCGCCGGTCGCGGTCCCGGTTGCACGACTCGGTCCGACGCGAAGGCTGTCCACATCCGCTGTGGCCGATGCTATGGATAGCCTGTGTTCAAGGAGGATCGAAGCGCATCTGCTCAGTCGGTTGGCCTGGCCGGCTAACATTTTGCCGCACCTCCTCGGTCACCGACGCCAACATCGCAAAGCACCAGCAAGGTCTCGGTTACCTCCAAGCCCCTGGACACGCAGGGCCCGGCCTGGATGCAGCCACCGCGCCGCCGGGATGGAGACCCTGCAGCCAAAACGCTCCCAGGCGCAGCTGGGGACCCCCAATGACCGCCACAGCAAGCATCAGTGGGTCACTTGGGCGACCGTGTCAAGGCCGTGCGCCCACAGTTGGCGCAGCAGGTCCATCCGGCGCTCCAGAATCCGCACCAACACCGCTTCGACTGACTCCCCGCCCATCCCATCGCCGTTGAGGATCGATTCAATCGCCACATCATCGGGGCACTCCACCCCGGCGGCGCCGAACCCGGCGAGCCACTGCTGCGGTGGGTCGTCATCGTCCAGCGGCGGGTAAAAAAACGCGACCGTCGGTCGCGGTGCCAATCACGGCGTAACCCGCACCGAACCAGCCGAAATCAGCGATCTTGGCCGGGAGGATCACGCACTGCCCGCCCGTGCGGCGCCGGCCCGTGGACCTTGGTCATCGATGTCGTGATCGGATCGCGGGACCGTCGCGCAACGGCACCGACTCACGCTTTCGGCAAGCGGCCAGGCGTACTCGAACGCCACGCCATCAAGCGGGCGAAGTTGGTAACGGGCCGCGGAGAAGACCAACTCGCCATTTTTCCGCATGATCAGCCGGACCCGATAGAGCCGCTGCAGGGGCCTGGGGCGTCGTGAAGGCGTCAGCGACCCTCGCCACTGCTCGGGGGCGACGATTTCCGCCAGCGCGCCGTTGTACTCAGGGTGAAAGGCCAAGCATTGCAGGATGGCGAGATCGCCGAGGTTGAAGTCTGGAGACATGGACGCCTTGGATACCTCATCGTGCGTGTCGATTGGCAGTGTAGGTTACAGCTTACAGTCGGTCAGGTGGACGCGTTGTGGTGCTCACCGTCGCCGTCCTGGCGCGCCCGCGAGGATCGGACGACAGAGCACCTGCCTGACACCGGGTCTTCCTGCTGCTTCGCTTGCGTCGCACGGCGTTGCGCAAGCGCGGGTTTCGCTCGTACCAGGCCAAGGCGACGCGGCGCCGGGGCGGATCCGTCGATGCTCAGTCGCCCGCTCATCCTCCCCGGCACGACCCGCGTGAGCCGTTCAGATTCGATACCGAACGCCTCGGCCAGCCGTCAGGGTCGTGTCACCGCACGCGTGGCTGTTGGGTTGGGGACCAGTCCTGTATAGCTTGTTGTCACATGACACGCTGAACTGATCTCGGTTGCTTATCCTGTCCCCCTACCTCTACCCATGGCGCTTGCTGGGGGCCAGCGAGCGATTGCGTAGCCTATTCTTGACGATCCCGAAAGGGTTTCGTAACGCCGCTATGCAGACCTGGATGGCACATCGTATTCCCGGTGCCCGTCGCCGATGCGCCGATGACGCACCAGCGCGCAGGCCTTGGTTAACATTCCGGGTGGACAAGGGCTAGCGCAGTCCACGGAATCCCGCGCCGCTGCTGGTGGACTGCGCTGCGCTTGTCCACCCGATGTCCCGTGGCCGCGGAACCGTGATCAAGGCCAGCGCGCACATCCATGACCTGCAATGCACTCTCTCTTGGTCAATGACTTGTGTCTGCGAGTCGACTTGGTCTTCACCAAGGTCTACAGCTGCAACCTTACGTCCGTAGCGCTCAGATTTCTTCGACGGTTGCCCCGAACAGAAATGCGCTCCACCAGTCTGTCACCATAGATCATCGCCATAATCTACTTTTCAAGACCTTAGGATCGTTTCCGACGGTTGAGCGAGTTCACTGTGGTGACGCTGGATTTTATGGGACGTACTGCTGAAGGAGTTGGTCGATTCGGGTCAAATCTGGTTGTACGCACTCTGGAACCGCGATGGATTACTTGGTTGGCAGCGGATATTCCGTTCTCGCCCCTTGGAGCGTGATCGCCACAACACGGCACAGGTTGGCAAAGGCTTAGTACCCGGTACTGGGCTGCGTGCGAATCAATCGGGTGAGTTGTAAATAAGGTGAGAACAGATGCCTGGGTAATCTCTTGGAAAAATATATAAGAATCTGTGGCGGACGACAGCCGCCGGACAGAAAAATACTATTAAGATCTCTAAGAAATACTAGAGTGCGCTTAATCGCAAAAAATAAAATAAAAAACAATAGGATGCAACAGGAGATGGCGTGCCTTTGATGGGGAAAAGCACGGTTTTGGATGGGGAAAGGCACGGGTTTCTCTGGGGAAAGGCACGGGGAAACATGGGGAAAAGCACGGAGGTCGATGGGGAAAGGCACGGAGGGTTGTGGATAAGTAAGAAAGCAACATAAGTCCACGCTGCTGCAATGACGCGCCTTTGATGGGAAAAGATACGGTTGCGGCCAAGCCGTCCGACATAGGTGTTGCATTTCGCGATCTGAGGGGCAATTATCCGTTTAACGCCAACATGTTACACGGCTTTTCTCTTCGCAGAGATTTCTTGGCGGCGAAATCGACGTTAACAGACTGATACCTCGCGGATTTTGCAACCTAGCGCAACACCTTTGTCGGACGGCTTGGGTTACGGCAGAGATTTGTATGGTGGCATCTGACAAGGTGTCGATCGATGGGAGCTAGGGTCGGTTCGACCAGACGATGCTTCGTCTAGGGTAGACAGACAAGGATCGATTGGGTGTCAGCTGATCCTGCAGTTACGTTTTGTGGCGAGATTGGATGCCATTTGCTAAGCCGATTCTTAGGACGGCGCGAGAAATCATATCGATAAGACCCTGTTAAAAAAATAAAAAATGTCTGATGGGAAAAAGCACGGTGATATTTCTAGCGACCAAGTTTGGTTTTGACATTGGCATACACGTATAGCGCTTATCCGCGAGTCTGGGGGTTACGGCGGATGATAAAGGAAATGAAGATGGCTCAGATGTGCGTTCGCAAGTTGCCAGCGCCTAAGCAATTATTCGTCGTACGCGCCGCCTTGAGCGCGGGTCGCGCTAAGACTTGGGTCGAGCACGACGGATCACGCGACTTAGGGGAACTGTAGTGTCGAGGGGGCAAAATTCTGCGACTCGGCAAGGTCGTAGCTGCTGCCGATCCCGTTATTTGATGGGAAATGGCACGGTGAAATGTGCGGATCTGGATCTCGAATACCACCCATAACAACTTTTTGGATCTGCGCTACCACGTGGAAAAACAAAGGGGCAGAGAGTTGGGCCGTCTGACCATTCGCTGATGGGGAAAGGCACGGAGGTTGAGCGATCGTAACTAGGTCGTGCGAGCGCGCTTAAGACCATGTCTTAAAGAGAAAAAATGTTCGATGGCATGCTTCGATGGGGAAATGCCCGGTCGTAGGGGGGATGCTACTGGACTATGGGGTGAAGATGGTCATCGGATATCAAGGCGGGCTCATCGTTCGAGGGGTGGGTGTGCCTAGCAATCCTCCGATGGGAAAAGACACGGTGTCGTTTCGGATCTCGGTAACACTGTGGGCGGATAAATCGGCTCTTTCCTGCCCTGCCCCGTTGAGTCGTTAGTGGCGTTGGATTGCTGTGGAATCAATTGACGTCCATGGCTAAATATTATTTTTATCAGTGACTTGTGCTTACACGCATCATAAATTCGTGTCTGCGATAGTCGCTAACTTTGTGTCTGTTGTGGGAGGGCGTTTCGCGAAGACGACACGAAGCCGTGTGGCAACGCTGCGACCAGTGCCGGTGAAAGTGTACGAATCAAGAAAGCCAAGATCGCAGAGCTTATCC
>Ga0247844_1004496_pt1 | contig 18860 bp, 21 predicted proteins | sample LaCtaG_FD_192421 | JGI IMG/M metagenome (GOLD analysis project Ga0247844, IMG submission 192421) | Freshwater microbial communities from meromictic Lake La Cruz, Castile-La Mancha, Spain - LaCruzMarch201714.5m_1 | ecosystem: Environmental > Aquatic > Freshwater > Lake | place: Spain: Castile-La... | reverse complement strand
AATCAGAATTTGAAAAATACTTACCATTTCTTGCCACCACAAAAATATTGATGGCAGCTGTTAAAAAAGGTGTCGGAAGAGAAGTTGCACACGAAGCAATCAAAAAACATGCAATTGCTTCAGCTTTGAATATGCGTGAAGGTCAACCTCAAGATTTAATTTCACGCCTAGCTAGTGAAAAAGTATTAAATTTAACAGAAGCAGAATTAAACAGTTTGTTAACTGAACCATTAAGTTTTGTGGGATCAGCTCAACAGCAAGTTAGTGATATTGCTGAAAAAGTTGCTGTAATTGTTAAGAAATATCCTCAGGCAGCAAGTTATACGCCTTCGCCAATTCTTTAAATTTAGGAACAAAATTGAGCACATGGTTAGTCACCGGTGGAGCCGGTTACATAGGTGCTCACGTAGTTAATTCACTTATCAATAAAGATTTTAAGGTGATAGTTGTTGATGATCTCTCAACTGGTTTAGAAAGAAAAATCCCAAAGTCAGCAATTTTTGAAAAGCTAGATATTGCAAATACCAAGGAATTAACAGCAGTTTTAACTAAACACCAGGTTGAAGGTGTTATTCATTTGGCTGCCAAAAAAGCAGTGGGTGAATCAATGATTAATCCGAGTCTTTATTATCAAGAAAATATTGGCGGTTTGATTTCTTTGCTTGAGGCAATGAGTAAATCAAATGTAAAAAAGATTGTTTATTCATCTAGTGCAGCTGTTTATGGCACACCAAAAGAAGACAAAGTCTCTGAAAATTCTGAAACCCTGCCGCAATCTCCATACGGTGAAACAAAGTTAGTTGGAGAATGGCTTTTAAAAGCAGACGAAAAGGCTCGACAAATAAAATGGATCGCATTGAGATATTTCAATGTTGTAGGTGCAGCCAATCCTGAATTGGGCGACACTGGTGTAAATAATTTAGTTCCGATGGTATTTAGAGCACTACAAAATAATGAGCGACCTAAAGTATTTGGTGATGATTACCCAACAAAAGATGGGTCTTGTATTCGCGACTACATACATGTTTCAGACTTAGCAGATTCTCATGTTATTGCTGCTCAAAAATTAGCAACAGAAATTTACTGCGGAATAATCAACATCGGTCGAGGCGAAGGATTCAGCGTTAAAGAAGTCATGAACACAATTTCAGAAGTTATTGGGAAAGATGTTAATTATGAAATATCTCCGCGACGTGCAGGAGACCCCGCCCAAACTATTGCTGATGTCACCAAATCGAGTAAAGATTTAAATTGGAATGCTCAAAGTGATTTAAAATCAATGATTAATTCTGCCTGGCAGGCTTGGCAGTTAATGCCACCCTCAACTAAATAATGTCTCCCAAACAAGGGGTAAGAAATCCTCCAAGTAATAAAGAAGGCCTTCAGGCATTAAAAGATCTACTAAATAGTTATGAAACTAATCAAGAAGTAAACAAGACAATTGAACAAACCGCAGTTAAGTTCTGTCTGCAATTACTGTATGAAAAAGCTCCAGGAAATAGCGTTGAAGTAAGGATCCCTCCTTATGCTGCAGTACAAGTAATTTCAGGAATATCTCACAAAAGAGGAACACCACCAGCAGTCATTGAAATGACTGCTCGAATCTGGATTGATTTGGCAATTGGCAAAATCGATTGGATTACAACCAAAAACAATGGCTCTATTTCAGCATCTGGAGAAAGAGCAGATTTGAGCGCATTTTTACCCCTAATTAGTGCTCAGGATTTAGCGAATTAAGCAATCCCAGTAAGGTTTTTTCAGTGAAGAGAATTCTGTTTGTTCCAATACTTTTATCTACTGCTTTATTAGTGGCTGCTTGTGGATCAAGTGAAAATAATTCAAGTATGCAAAGCAATCCAACAGATCCAAATCAAGGAATGTATGCAGGACCAGTTGGAGATAGTGAAAATAATTTAAATGTTTTAGTTTGGCCAGGTTATGCCGAAGATGGTAATACTGATCCAGTTATTGATTGGGTTAAACCTTTCGAGAAAAATACAGGTTGTGAAGTTTCTGTTAGAACTTTTAATACTCCACAAGAAGCAATTAATTTAATGCAAGCAGGTGGTTATGACATTATTTCTGCACCAAGTGAAATAACTTACAACTTGATTGAAAACACAACAGTTCAACCAATTAACACATACCTATTAGAAAATTACTCAAGTATTTTTGATGACTTAAAAGAAAGATCTTGGAATAAAGTTGAAGAAAACATTTATGGAGTTGCTCAAGGTAGAGGTGCAAATTTACTTACCTACAACATCAGTAAATTTAATCAGCAAGCAATTAATTGGGAATTAACATTTAATTCAAATAGTGATTTTGCTGGCAAAATTTCTGTGCATGATTCGCCAATGACAATTGCAATAGCTGCACTTTATTTGATGAAAGCAAACCCTGATTTACAAATAACAAACCCCTACGCACTTGATAAAAACCAATTTGATGCAGTTATGGAGTTATTAACTACTCAAAAATCAATTGTAGGAAATTACTGGCCTGATTACACTTCAGATATAAATGCAATCAAAAACAATAAAGTCGACATTGGTTTGAGTTGGCAATCAACTATTAATGCAATTAATTCAACCGAAACTTTAGTAAGAGGAATTAAGCCAATTGAGGGCACCACAGGCTGGGTTAATAACTGGATGATTGCCAGTGCCACTAAAAGTATTAATTGTTCTTACAAATGGATTGATTGGATGATAAGTCCTCAAACAAATGCGTTAACTGCGGAATGGTTTGGCGAAACACCATCTAATAGAGATGCTTGTGCACTAACAGCAGACAAAAGACATTGTGCACTTTTTAACGCACAAGATAAAAAATTCTGGTCCGATATTTACTATTGGGAATACCCTCAGACCAAATGTTTAGATGGACGAACCGAAATTCAATGTGTGGGCTACGAGGATTGGTTCTTAACTTGGACAAATTTTCGAAACTCTTAAATTAAAACATTATGGAATAAAACTATCAGTCTAGTTACATATTTTGTTTGGATATGAGAGAATAAGAATATGGCCCAATTAAAAGATCAACTAAAAAAAGACTTAACCGATGCAATAAAGTCTCACAACCAAGTTATTTCTGGCACTCTGCGCATGGCGCTCACTGCTATTACAAATGAAGAAGTTTCAGGTAAAGAGTCTAGAGAATTATCAGATGCAGAAGTTTTATCAGTTTTAACTAAAGAAGCAAAGAAGCGTCGTGAATCAGTAGATGCCTACATGCAAGCTAATCGAAAAGATTTAGCTGACAAAGAATCTGCTGAATTATCAGTTTTAGAAAAGTATTTGCCAGCAGCCTTATCTGAGCAAGAATTAGAAGGCATAATTGCCAAAGCCATTACCGAAGCAACTAGTCAAGGTGCAACTGGGATGAAAGCTATGGGAATAGTTATGAAATTAATTCAGCCTCAAACAGTTGGTCGAGTTGATGGAACTTTATTAGCAAATAAGGTTAAAGAAAAACTCAGCTAGTGTTTGTGCTTTAAAACTTCAAGTAGGGCTTGGACTTCATCCATTAAATATCGACGGTGTCCACCCACGGTTTTGATGCAATGAAGTTTCCCTTTTTGACTCCAACGAGTGACTGTTTTTGGATCAACTCTAAATAGGGCAGCCACCTCACTTGGGGTGAGCAAAATTGTGTGGGTAGGTATTTCCACGAGTGCTCCTTTGCTTCGTTGACCCATCCTCCACCCGAAAAGGGCGATTTTTCGCATATTTTTTTTATTGACCAGGCATACACCTGGTCAATAAAGTCTGTTTTTACCCTGCACAGAGGAACCCCGAGTCACAGAAATTCCCAAAATGGGGGGGGTAAAAATGAAAGACTTGGAAATCATTTCTGATTTCACAATATTTTTACAAAATAAAGGTTTAACAATTCAAGATATATGTCAATACTTAGTAACAGTTAGTTTAAAAGATTACGGATTTTATTGTGCAGTGTTTGCTGAAATTCAAAAGAATGGTCAAGTACGTGTAACTTCTCATTTTGGCGCTGACCCAAAAGATGTAGAAGCTTGGCAGGATATGGATTTTGAGATCAAAACTCCTGTTAATGATTGCCTAAGAGAAAACAGAATTGTGTGGATAAATACTTTGCCTAATTATTCACAAGATTATGAATTATTGAATTCACTACCCACAGATACTCGACTTAAAACCTTAGTAGCCTTTCCCTTAAGAGGCTCTTCCCATCTCTTGGGTGCAATTTCTATTTTAAGTTCTGAAAAAATTGAACTTGATACTGAAATTGAATTGCTTATCAAAAGTTTATGTCACATGACGGCTTTGAGAATGGAGATTGGGTCAAACTTAAAAACTAAATTAACGGATTCACAGAATGGGAAAAGTCCTATTAATAATGGTAATTTAACGACATTAACCCCAAGGCAAAAAAAGATTCTCGAAATGTTAATTGAAAAGAAGACTAATAAAGAAATTGCAGACGTTTTGATCTATAGTGTGTCAACAATTAAACAAGAGACTATTGCAATTTATGAAAAGTTAGGACTAAGAGGCCGCGAAGACTCTTATTTACTACACGAATATTTAGATGCAATCAAAGAATAAATAAAATATTTATTTTTCTTCTTCTAATTGCGCCCAAGCAGCTTCCATCTCTTCTTCTTTAGTTCTATTAGTTTTTAATTCTTGAGCAAGTGCATTTAAATCAGTTTCGCCATTGCCATATTTCAAATCGCGAGCAACTTTTGTTTGTTTTGCTTTTGCGCGTCCTCTACCCATGTTGATTTATCAACACCTTTCATGAACTAAATATCGTGATTAAGCAGGATCAACCTGCGCCTTGGTTTTATCGCTTCCTTGCAAAATTTGTCAAAGCTTTTAATTGACTAGCTAGCCAATTAAAAATCTTGGTGAACCTAGCCTACAACTTTTTCCTAAATCCATTTGTGAGGGAAAAGTAACTTAAGTCCGAAATGCCTGGAATCGCCGTTGATTAGTCCCCCCTGAGGAATTCTTGGAGAATTTTGTTTTGTGGTGTTCGTGAGGGCGAATTAAGGAGAGGTTTTTAATGCCTAACGAGGCAAATGAGACTCCGAATTTGCTGTCTCCTGGGGAAGTTGCAGAACTTTTCCGAGTAGATCCAAAGACTGTGACCCGTTGGGCTAAAGCTGGCAAGCTTTCCCCGGTCAAAACCTTGGGTGGCCATAGGCGCTATCACGCTCACGAGGTCCTCGAGCTGCTTCGCAAAATTCAAGAAAAGTAAACAATCTTCTTAATGCCCTGATGCCCTTTTGAAGGACTTGGCGTACTCTTAAATCATCTAACCTACGCTTCGGTAAGTTACCAAACCGAAGGTTAGACCCTTAATCCCAAAGGAAAAATCATGGCAGCTCTAGGTCTTCCCTCCATCATTCAAGGTGGAATGGGCGCTGCAGTTTCATCATGGGGTTTAGCTAAAGAAGTTGCAAAGTGCGGACAACTTGGTGTTGTTTCTGGCACTGCTCTGGAATCAGTTGTAGCCAGACGTTTGCAAGATGGTGATGTTGGCGGACATATGAGAGAAGCCTTAAAACATTTTCCATACCCTGCAGTTACTGATCACATTTTAGAAAAATGGTTTTTACCTGAAGGAAGAAATGGTCAACCGTATAGACCAATGAGACGCATTAGTTTAAATGCACATACTGAACATGATCAATTAGTAGTGGCAGCAAACTTTGTGGAAGTTTGGTTAGCTAAACAAGCAAACAATGGCAAAGTTGGAATTAACTTCTTAGAAAAATTACAAACCGCAACCCCAGCTGCACTTTATGGTGCAATGCTCGCAGGGGTAGATGCAGTATTAATGGGTGCTGGAATTCCTAGAGAAATTCCCCAAATAATTAGAGACTTTGCCGATGGCAAAGCTGGAACATTAAGTGTTGACAGTGAAAGACCAAGTGGTATGGCAGCTCCTACTTTAACTTTTGATCCGCAAGAATCTTTTGGTACTGCTCCTAAATTAATTCGCCCAATGTTTTTAGCAATTATTACTGCAGAAGTTTTAGCGTCTTATTTAGCAAGAAATGATGTTACAAAACCTGATGGTTTCATTGTGGAACATTGGAAAGCTGGTGGACACAATGCACCACCAAGAAGAAAAGTTGAAACTGAATCTGGATTTGGTCCATTAGATGAAGTTAATTTTGAAAAGATGAAAGCAGTTGGTTTGCCCTTCTGGTTAGCAGGTGGAAGATCAACTCCAGATTCTGTTAAAGAAGCTTTTGCATTAGGGGCTGAAGGAGTGCAAGTTGGAACTTTGTTTGCTTTAAGTAATGATTCAGGATTATTGCCAAAATACAGAGAACAAATGTTAGATGCAGCACGCAAAGGAAACTTAAAAGTAAGAACAGATCACAGAGCGTCTCCTACTGGTTTTCCTTTTAAAGTTGTGGAGTTACCTGGAACTGTTGGTGAAGATTCCACTTATAAAGCACGACCAAGATTGTGTGATCTTGGATATTTAAGAACTTCAAAATTAGATGAAGCAGGCAAAGCAACTTATACCTGTGCTGCTGAACCAGATGCTGCGTTTTTGAAAAAACGTGGTGATGAAAAAGAATTAGCCGGCAGAATGTGTTTGTGTAATGGACTTCTTGCAGCAGTTGGGTTAGGTCAAGAAAGACCAGATGGCTACAAAGAAGCACCACTATTAACTTTAGGCTCCACCACAAGTGATGTTGAAAATATGTTAAAAACTCATCCCCAAGGTTGGTCAGCTAAAGAAGTTGTGGATCGCTTGTTAAGTGGTGTTCCACAGAACGCCAAAGTGTGATAGAAATAAATTATGGGAAGTAGAAGAAGTCTCCTAAAAATTGGCGCAATTAGTGCCATATCTTTTGTAATCACTGCCTGTACAAAAGCTGTAAGTGGTTCCAGTGCACCAACTAGTGAACCTGCTGTTGAAGATACCCAAACTCCAAGTACTCCTGAGCAAACTCCGTCACAAGGTGGCGAAGTAGTAATTGCTCAAGTTTCAGCACTTGTTGCTGGTGAAGGTTTTAACTTCACTGCAAATGATGGAACAGATGCAATTTTGTTTAAAACAAAAGATGAAAAAGTTTATGCCCTTTCAAGAATTTGTACTCACGAAGGGTGTTCTGTTAATTTCGACATGAGTAAAAATAAATTAATTTGTCCCTGCCATGGTGCCGAATATGAAAGTGGCGAGGGAAATGTAATTAGTGGTCCAACTCAAAGAAATTTGAAGAAGCTAAATGTAAAAATTGATGGCGATAATGTTTTGGAAGTTGTCTAACTAAATAAATAACGTGGCCAGGACCGGGATCGAACCGGTGACCTACCGCTTTTCAGGCGGTCGCTCGTACCGACTGAGCTACCTGGCCGTAAATGCGGCAAACAAATTTAAAAAATAAATCTGCCGAATTTAAGCGACCCAGACGGGACTTGAACCCGCGACCTCCGCCGTGACAGGGCGGCGCGCTAACCAACTGCGCTACTGGGCCTTGCTATTTCTTTAGTGCTTTTTATTGCGTACCCCCGACGGGATTCGAACCCGCGTTACCGCCGTGAAAGGGCGGCGTCCTAGGCCACTGGACGACAGGGGCCTGATCTAGTTAGGCCGCTTTTTCACTTAAAAAATATTTTTAGGTGAGCACTTAAGTGTACGCAAACCCATTCCCACCAATCACAAGTGCATCTAGTAACAAGGACTAGCTAGGTGCTATCTTGATATATCTATTCGATATATCAAGTAAGGGGAAAGTGTTTAAATGGCCAAGAAAAATACTTCTCTGGAAGTAGTGGTTTTGGGACTTTTGTCTCAAGGACCAATGCATGGTTATGAATTACGCAAAAGAGTATCTCTGACCCTTGGACCACTTTCTGCTATTTCATATGGATCTTTGTATCCAGAATTAAGAAGATTGCAATCACTTGGCTTTATTGATGAAGACACTCAAGAATCAGAAATTGGTTTAACCAGAAGAGCTCGTATTGCCTACAAAATAACCAAAACTGGAAAAGATAAATTTGCCACTCTCTTAAAAGAAGCAGGTCCTGAGTCTTGGGATGATGAAAACTTCTTAACTTATTTTGCTTTCTTTGCCAAAACTGCTTCAGCTGTGAGATTACAAATTTTGCAAGGTCGACGTGCCCGTTTACAAGAACGAGTATCACTTCTGGAATCACAAATTGAAAGAACAGAAAAACAGATGGATCAATACACCATAAAACTTCAGAACCACAACTTGGATTCTGTTGAAAGTGAATTGAAATGGATTGACGAAATGATCTCTAGTGAGAGGAAGCAAGCATGAGTAAAATAAAGGTAGCAATAGTTGGTTTAGGAAACTGTGCTAATTCATTAATCCAAGGTGTTGAGTATTACAGAGGCGCCGATGTAAATGCCGAAGTTCCAGGTTTAATGCATGTGCAACTTGGTGACTATCACATTAAAGATATTGAATTTGTGGCTGCATTTGATGTTGACGGTAAAAAAGTTGGTTTAGATTTAGCAGATGCCATGTGGGCAAGTGAAAATAACACAATCAAATTTGCTGAAGTAAAACCTTTAGGAATAAAGGTTTCTAGAGGCCATACTCTTGATGGACTTGGTCGTTATTACAAAGAAATGATTCAAGAATCAACTGAAAGTCCAGTTGATGTCGTTAAAGTTTTGAAAGATACCAATGCTGATGTTTTGATTTGTTATTTGCCAGTTGGATCAGAACAAGCAGCAAAATTTTATGCTCAATGCGCAATTGATGCCCAAGTTGCATTCGTTAATGCATTGCCGGTATTTATTGCATCTGATCCTGTTTGGGAAAAGAAATTCAAAGATGCAGGAGTACCAATCATTGGTGATGACATTAAATCTCAAGTTGGAGCAACCATTACTCACCGCGTGCTAGCCAAATTATTTGGTGATCGAGGTGTGCAATTAGATCGAACTATGCAATTAAACGTTGGTGGCAACATGGACTTTATGAACATGTTGGAAAGAGATCGTTTGGAATCAAAAAAGATTTCTAAAACCCAAGCTGTTACTTCTCAAGTTGATCACGACATGGGCAAAGGCAATGTTCACATTGGACCAAGTGATTATGTTTCATGGCTAGATGATCGCAAATGGGCTTATGTTCGCCTAGAAGGTCGTGCATTTGGTGATGTGCCATTAAACTTGGAATACAAACTAGAAGTTTGGGATTCACCAAACTCAGCAGGAGTCATTATTGATGCACTTCGTTGCGCCAAGATTGCCAAGGATAGAAAAATTGGTGGAGCACTAATTTCTCCATCAAGTTACCTGATGAAATCTCCTCCTGTGCAATTTGACGATTCTGAAGCAAGAGATAACACCGAACTATTTATCTCAGGCAAACTAGAACGTTAAGCCGTTTCTAGTCAGGATTTGTAATCTGACTAGCATTAGTCCAGCGGGCCTTTAGCTCAGTCGGTAGAGCAACAGACTTTTAATCTGTGGGTCGTCGGTTCGATCCCGACAGGGCCCACTTTTGGTTTAATGAATCCGAGGCATCAAATGAAAATTGACTTGAGTGGATTACCCATCGGATCAAAAATATTGGTATTTATATTTCTTTTAAGCGGAACAGTTCACTTAGTAAACCCAGGTGTTTTTAAAGCTTTGATTCCTCCATTTTTAGGAAATGAATCATTATGGATTCTAGGAAGTGGAATCACAGAAATAATTGCAGCTCTTGGAATATTAACAAAGCAAAAATGGGCTCCAAAATTTACCGCTTTAGTTCTATTTGTTATCTGGGTTGGCAATTGGTGGTATGCAATTGATGTGACATTTAATCTTGAATCAAGTTGGTTTTTAATCCTTGGTTCATGGTTACGTTTACCTTTGCAAATACCATTAATTCAATGGGCTTTGCGAACTCCTGTTAAATAAATTATGAAAACAATCAGAACTCGAATCACTATTTCTGCAATAGTAATTTCGATTATTGCTGTGCTGTTAGGTGCTTTCTTCTTAAGACCAAGTGGAGATTTTATAAAAATCTCTGGTGGTTTAGATGCAATATCAGGATCTGAATATGTCAAAGGTGAAGTTTTAGAAATAACTGATCAAAAATGCCAAGGATATGAAGAGGGTGCTGATCCTGAACAAGTAGCCGGTGGAAAATGTGATGTGTTACGCGTTTTAATAACCAGTGGAGAAAGAAAAGGTTCTGAAGGTTTAGTTGAATTTGATTACGCAAATGCAGGTGTTGATATAAGCACTGGAACTAAAATGCAACTTTTGCGAATTCCCGAAGCAGAATTAGCTGAAGATACATATTTATATATGGATTTAAACAGATCTAATTTATTAATTTGGATCTCTATAGTTTTTGCAGTTGTGACGATATTTATTGGTCGCTGGCGAGGAATCGGTGCCATTGTTGGGCTAGTACTAACTTTTGTGGTGTTGCTCTACTTTATGTTCCCAGCATTACTTGAAGGAAGAGATCCTTTATCGGTAGCTGTGGTGTCTGCATCCGGATTAGTTCTTATTTTGCTTTATACCGCGCATGGTTTATCAATAAGAACTTCTGTAGCAGTTTTAGGAACACTATTTGGCATTGCTTTAACTGCTTTAATTTCATATTTAGTAGTAGGAGTAGGGAACTTTTCAGGCATTTCCGATGATGATGATTTTCTCTTAGCAGGGGTTACTCAAATAAGACTTGATGGATTATTACTAGCAGGAATTATTTTTGCATCAGTTGGGGTATTAAATGATGTGACCGTTACTCAAGCAAGTTCGGTTTGGGAATTAAAAGAATCTCAACCAAATTATTCTGCTAAAGAACTATTTGTTTCAGGAATGAGAATTGGTAGAGATCACATTGCTTCCACGGTCTACACGCTTCTTTTCACCTATGCAGGGGCTGCATTACCAACTTTGTTACTAATTGTTTTAGCGGATAGACCAACTGGTTTTATTTTAAGTAGTGAAGCAATTTCCCAGGAAATTGTGAGAACATTAGTTGGTTCAATTGGATTAGTTTTAGCTGTTCCAATTACCACAATTTTAGCTGCTGTATTAGCTGAAAAAAAGAATTAACCTTTACCTAAATCTTTTAAGGCCTGACCTTGCATGCGATGCATAGTCCATTCAGTCATGGGAATTGATCCTTTAGCTAAATAGAAATCCCAAGCAGGTGTATTCCAATCAAGTACCCACCACTCAAATCTGGCGTAACCTTTCTTCACACAAATTTGTGCTAAATGTTCTAATAAAGCTTTGCCCATTCCAAGACCACGTTTTGATTCTCTGACATATAAATCTTCTAAATAGATTCCATATTGGCCAGTCCAAGTTGAGAAATGCAACATATAAAGAGCAAAGCCTGATAATTGTCCAGGATTTTCTTGATCATCAATTACAACGGCGAAACAGGCAGGTTGATTATTAAAAGTATTAGAACCTACAAATAATGCTTCTTCTAAATCTTTAACTGTTGTTTCAACTGCATCTGGTTCTTTTTCATACAGTGCTAATTCCTTGATTAAATCAAGAATTTGAGCACAATCAGTTATTTGTGCTGGTCGAATTTCAAATTGTTTTGGCATCGATTACGAAACGATATTTAACATCGCTATTTACTACTCGATCATATGCTTTGTTGATTTCATCAGCTTTGATGATTTCAACATCACTCACAATGTTGTGTTTACCAGCAAAATCAAGCATTTCTTGAGTTTGTTTCATGCCACCAATCATGGAACCAGCAATTCTTCTTCTTTGGTTCAACATGGTGAAAGCATCAATTGGATATGGCTCGCCACTTAAACCAACCATGACTAAAGATCCATTTAGTTTCAACATATTGGCGTACTTGTTTAAATCCATTGGAGCAGAAACTGAGTTAATTAGTAGATCAAAATGATTTTTGTATTTCTCAAACACAGCCTCATCTTTAGTTAAAATGAAGTGATCTGCACCCATGTTTTTGGCATCTGCTTCTTTATTTGCTGAATGAGAAAGAACTGTAACTTCAGCACCTAAAGCGTGAGCAAATTTAACGCCCATATGTCCAAGGCCACCTAAACCAATGATGCCAACTTTTTTACCAGGACCAGCACCCCAATGTTTAAGGGGTGAATACAAAGTAATTCCTGCACAAAGAAGTGGTGCAATTCCTGCCATTTCTAAATTCTCTGGCAGATGTAACACATAATCTTCGTTAACAACAATGGCGCTTGCATATCCACCTTGAGCTACAGTTTTGCCATCTCTTTCATAACCGTTATAAGTTCCAGTCATTCCTTCTAAACAATATTGATTTTCTCCACCTAAACAGTTTTCACATTTTCTACAAGAATCAATAAATACTCCAACACCAGCTCTCATGCCTGGTTTAAATTTGGTAACACTTGATCCAACTTCTTTAACGATTCCAGCAATTTCATGACCTGGAACCATAGGAAAAATTGCCTCGCCCCACTCTTCTCTTACTTGATGAATATCTGAATGACAAATTCCGGAATAAACAATTTCAACTAAAACATCATTTGGACCTAGATCTCTTCTATTAAATTTCCAAGGGGCTAAATCAGCTTTGGCTTTTTGGGCGGCATAGGCGCGAACTTCAATCACAGGATTCTCCTTGGAGTTAATTAGTCTTAAGGCTAAAACATAGTTAAATCAGCGGCAACTGCAGGTAAATCTTCAAGCACACTTTAGGCTAAAGCTTATGACAACTGGGGATTATTCAACTAAACAATTATTACAACAAGAAGAAGAGTTAGCGCTTTCATCATTTACAAACGAAGACGCAATCGGGTTAGGTCAAGAATTATTAAAGTTAGCATTGTCTCAAAAAGCTCCAGTAATTGTGCAAGTAAGAATTGGTGAGCAAATAATTTTCCACTCTGCATTAACTGGCAGTTCAAGTGAAAACGATTGGTGGATTAATCGAAAATATAGAGTTGTTGAAAAATTTAAACATTCCAGTATGTATGTCAGAGTTTCATATGAGGAAAAGAATCAAAGTTTTGAAGAAGATTCAGGTTTAGATAATGAACTCTATGCAGCTCATGGGGGAGGATTTCCGATAACTGTTTCAGGTAGCGGGATGGTGGGCGTGGCTTTAGTGAGTGGTTTGCCTCAGGTAGAAGACCACAAAATGATTATTCAAGGTTTAATTAACTTTAAACAGGCTAAAAACTAATTCATAGATTAAAATTAGAGCACCTTAAACAAAAGTAGGTGTTGAATGGCATCAAAAGCAAGAGCTAAAGCTAATAATTCAAATGAGAGATCAATTCTCCCTGAACACTTTGTCGATATTTTAGAAGATGCTTTTCACGGCCTTCTGGGCATAATCCTATTCCTAGTTGCCATAGGAGCACTATTTTTTACCGTTGAAAGATTGTTAACTACAAATCCGTTTTTTCCAACTGGAATGATTCAGGGTGTTAATGACATTTTATTTATTGTAATTATTTTAGAAATCTTAAGAACAGTAATTGCGCGTTTCACAGATGGTGTTTATCAATTAGATAAGTTTTTAATAATTGGAGTAATTGCTGCGGTGCGACATATTTTAACTGTTGGCGCATCTTTAACTCTGGGTTCTTATAAAGACAACGAAGCTTTCCAAAGATCTTTGTTAGAACTTGGCGTTAATGCGGGAATTGTGGTGGCTCTAGTTTTGGCTATTTACATGTCCAAAAAAGCCCACACTAATCGTGCTAGATAATTGTTTTTGTAGAAATTTCAGTGATTGACGTCACTTAACTGAGTGTCAGTCTCTTAGTCCCACTAGTAACTCGTGTTACCTTGAAAAGAGAACAAATAAGGAGTTTTTGCGTTGGGAATTCTTAAGTATCTGGTCACTATATTTTCTTCACTATTTCTTATTACAGGTTTTATAAATCCTGCAGCTGCAGAAGAAGCAGCACCGCCAGTTTTACTTGCTAGCCAACCAGGTTTAGTTGTAAATCAACCACCAGCTGAAGTTTCACTAGGTGCAAAGTTTTCTATAAATGGAACTATTGATCCAGTTAAAGAGGGAGTCACAATTCTTCGCCAAACCAAAAAGGGTGAGAAATGGTCCACTATTGGTTCAACTAAATCAAAAGCTGATGGTTCATGGAATATGTCCACAACTGCACCCGTTAAAAAAGCAAAAACAACTTATCGAATTGTTGTTGACAGAGGCGACAAACCAAAAAGTGATCCTTTCACAATAGTTTTCAAAAAAGCTCAAGTGAATTTAACTGCCCAAAGTGCAGCGGTGAATCCAGCCAATCCAATTGGTTTTGTGGGAACTCTAAATCCTCCGGCAAATAAAGTTGGAATGCAACTACAAGTTTTTGATGCCAAGAAAAAGAAGTGGGTTAAAAAAGCTTCATCAAAAACTGCAGCAGATGGAACATTTAATTTCACAATTAATGCGTCTCGAAAAACTGCTAAATATAAATATCGTGTGGTGACAACTTCAGGAATAACTGTTGCTACAGCAAGTAGTGAACAAGAAGTTGCAGTGGTACCAAGAATTGAAGGCCTAGGACCTAACGGTCGAATTTTAGGAACAGATATTTCTCGTTATCAAGGAAATGTTAATTTTGCAAAAATGTATGCAGCAGGAGCAAGATTTGTTTTCTTTAAATCTTCTGATGGCGGACCAAATGCGCATGCTCGCGCAGTTGCATATGCCGATCAATGGATCCCTCAAGCTAAAGCTGCTGGATTATTAGTTGGTCAATATCATTTTGCACAAATTCCAAACACAGATGATATGAATACAGTACTTGCGGCAGCAAATGCACAAGCTGATCAAATGATTGCTAGATGGAATGCTCACGGTGGTTATTCTCAAGGAACTTTGCCACTCGTTTTAGATATTGAACAAGCAGGAGTTCCAAGAAATGTTACTGATGCTGAAGCGGTGGCATTTGTTAAAACTTGGTTAGAAAAAGTTGCTAACGCAACAGGAAAATTACCAATACTTTATTCCAATCCCACATTCTTAAAAAATCATTTAAGTGGGGACCCATCACTTGCAAATTACCCATTATGGGCAGCCAATTATTTTGATGTATCTAACCCTGGAGTTTCTCCTAAAGTTGGTTGCTTAAATACAGTTTGGACAGGGGAAGGTTGTAATTTACGTTGGACCTTTTGGCAATATTCCCAAACTGGCCCGGGCGGAACCTTTGGGGTTTCTTCAAGAGGAATTGATTTAAACGTTTTTGCAGGATCTGCTGAAGAATTACTTGCCCTAGCTGGTTACCCAGCTGCAACGTAATAAAGAAAAAGCGCAAATGAAAACAAAAAATCATAAGCGCAGTGTGTTAATTAGTGGTGCAATTTTCTCCCTTATTTCATCAAGTTTATTTACACCTCCGGCAAATGCTGTGCCCAATGAATGGATCATTGTTGGTTCAGGTTGGGGACATGGTGTTGGTTTAAGTCAATACGGAGCACTAGGCCAAGCCTTAGAAGGTAGAAGTTGGCAAGATATTTTAAATCATTTTTATCCCGGAACTAACCTTGGCGATTCTCCAAGTGATAAACAAATTGTGGTGGGCTTAAGTCAAGATAAAACTGCTGTGTTTGTCCGTCTAGATAAAATCAGCGATGATGCTCAATTAGAAATGTCAATTGATGGAAATCCTGTTGCAACTCTTGGTAGTGGCACTGTAATTCGAATTGAAGCTAATGGAAGTTCAGTTGTCACAAGTGGTGGCGATGATGGCAGAGCCGAATCTAGAGGATCAGGTAAAAAAATATCTTTTCGAATAAGTGCTGGTAGTGGATTAATTAATACCAATAGTGGAACTCCTGAAACAAACGCACTTTCTGCTTTATCTTCACCAGGACACAGATATAAATACGGAACGCTAAATGTTGTTTATGGTGGCGATAATGATGGCAGAGCAGATCTTTATACATCTATTTCTTTGAGGTTGGCAGATGAATATCCATTAGGCATTGCGGAAATGAGTTCTTCTTGGCCCAAAGCTGCTTTAGTTGCACAAGTTGTAGCTTCTCGATCTTATGGATTAGGTAAAGCAAATAGCGGCTTAAGAGGAAATTGTGGTTGTCATATTTATAACAACGCAACTGATCAAGTTTATGTTGGTTACTCCAAGGAAAGCGATTCTTGGCGAGATGCAGTTAGTTCAGCAGTTAATGGTGCAGGACAACCTGCTGTATTAACTTTTGGCGGCAAAGCAATAACTGCATATTTTGCATCTTCAACTGGTGGCAGAACCATGAGCACACTTGATGCTTGGGGTGGAAATGTGGCATGGAGTCAATCAGTTGACGACAATTGGTCGCTCAATGCTCGTAATCCCAATGCACGTTGGGGAGTTCGTATGTCACAAAGTGCAATGGCTGGCGCCCTTGGTTTATCAAATGTGCAATCAATTGATGTTGTTGAAAGATATTCCAGCGGTGCTGCAAAAACTTTAGTTGCTAAAGATTCAAGTGGTGGTTCTGTAACTTTATCGGGCAGAACTTTTCAAGCAAGAATGAAATTAAAATCAACTTATGTTGTAGGCGCAGTTGATATTGCTTTAGCCGACACGCTCGGTGGAATTCCAACTCAAAGTGGTTTTGATGAATTTGCCTATCGCGCTCAACAAGCAGCAGCTGATATTGCTGCCTTAACACCGCAATACAAAGCAGCAAGTGAAAAAGCAGATCAAGCTGCTGCTCAAGCTTCTGAATCTAGAAAGAAATACTTAAATATAAAAACCGAAATTGAAAAAGCACAAAATGAATTAGCAGAATTGATCAAAGATATTGAACTCCGAGAAGCAGAAGCAAGAAATGCTCAATCACAAGTTACTGATTCCATCAGGATTCTTTACATGCAAGGATCCCTTGATACTTTGACTGTGTTGTTAGATTCAGCATCCCCAACTGAATTCACAGAGAATTTAGTGAATTTGAGTTTGTTTGCTGAATCTCAAGATCGAATAATGAAGAAATCAATTGAGTTAATAAAACTCTTAGAAACTCAAAAAGAAGAAGCAACGAGGCGAAAAGGTGAATTGGAACTATTACTCAAAGAGGCAAATGCTGCCCTTTCTAATGCTAAATCTGCCCTCAAGGATGCTCAAATTGCTGAGGATAAACTGAAGAAACTTATTGAAGAAAAGCAAAAAATAATAGATGCTTATAACAAGAGTAAAAAGTAACTAAGGAGAATTCCTTAAATTGTTAGTTGCTCAACCTATTAAATTACCTGCTAATCAATTTGACCACTTCTATAAAGGTGGCAACAGAATTGGCAAACTCAGAAATGGTCCTGGTGGTCCTATGAGACCAGAAGAGTGGTTGGGATCAACTACAACAAGATTTGGTTCAGCTAATCAAGGTTTAACTCTTTTAGAAGATGGCACAACGTTAAAGGAAAGTGTTTCAACCAATCCTGAATCTTGGTTAGGCAAAGCTCATGTAAATAGATTTGGTGCAAGTATTGAAATATTAGTTAAGTTATTAGATCCAGATCAAAGACTTCCAGTTCATTATCATCCGAAAAGAAATTTTGCTAAACAACATCTTGGTGTTCCACATGGAAAAACTGAAGCTTGGATTGTTTTAGAAGCACCAAAAGATGCATGGGTTGGAATTGGTTTTGAATCAAATATGACCATGTCAAATGTTAAGAACATGGTTGAAAAAGAAGACACAAAAGGTTTAATTCATTCATTAAATAAAAGAAAAGTTAAAGCAGGTGAAGGAATACTAGTTCCAGCAGGAATTCCTCATGCTATTGCTGAAGGAATATTTATTTTGGAATTGCAAGAGCCAACAGATTTCTCCATTCTTTTGGAATGGGAAGGATTCGCAGTTGATGGCTTAAAAGATGGTCATTTAAATCTTGGTTTTGATCTTGCTTTGCAAGCACTAAATCTTGATGCCTTAAAAAGCGAAGACGTTGAGAAATTAGTTGTTTCTACCGAGAATGATTCATCTCTTATGACTTCAATGTTGCCAGTCCAAGCAGAACCTTATTTCAGATCACATTTATTAAGACCAAAGAATGCTTCCCTTGAGTTTGCTCCAGGATTTTCAATCCTGTTAGCTACCCAAGGAAATGGCCAAATCAACACAGAAAAACAAGGAAATTTCCCAATAAATAAAGGGGATGCATTCATTATTCCTTTTGAATCTGGCTCTTGGTCGCTAACAGGAAATATAGAAGTTTTGTTATCTAGACCACCTGCACCCGATGCACCTATGTCTTCGCTGTAATTAAAATATATCTTTGCTAAGTTATATTAAATGACTTCAGTTCACGCACCATTAAAATTAAATAATTTATCGATTAATTCAGGCATTTCCATATTTGCCGTAATGGGTGGGTTCACCTCGTCTTATGGTGTGATGGTTCCTTATTTCAGAGAAAAATTCTCACTCAATCTTGCTGAAAGTGGATTCATTTTCTTTGCACACGGCGTCACAGCACTCATTGGTGTTGTCATTGGCACAATTACTGTTTCTAAATTTAAAGCTGCATATGTTGGCGGATTAGGTGCACCGCTAATGGGAGTGGGCGCAATTCTTATTGGGGTTGCTCCAAGTTGGAATATTACTTTGTTAGGTGTAACAGTTGTTGGAGTTGGATTCGGTGCCTGTGATGCAACTATTAGCCAATTTTTATCAAGAGGTGGAAGTGAGAAGGCAGTTAGATTAGTTAATATTTTAAATGCTGGTTTTGCAATTGGTGCAGTTATTGGACCTATTTTAATTGCAGGTGCAGTACCAGATTTGTTTGGTCAATTGTTATTTGCTTGGGCAGCAGTATTTTTCGTTGTTGGATATATGTTTATCTCCAATACTTCAGGTTATTTAAAACGAGATCACTCAACAGCAAAACCTGAAGGTCACAAGTTTGT
>Ga0247844_1004495_pt1 | contig 18864 bp, 17 predicted proteins | sample LaCtaG_FD_192421 | JGI IMG/M metagenome (GOLD analysis project Ga0247844, IMG submission 192421) | Freshwater microbial communities from meromictic Lake La Cruz, Castile-La Mancha, Spain - LaCruzMarch201714.5m_1 | ecosystem: Environmental > Aquatic > Freshwater > Lake | place: Spain: Castile-La... | reverse complement strand
AAATTTACCCAGCATGTGTAAGTTCAAAACTGTAAAAAATGAATTCTGTAAATGAAAACTATTCAAAAAAAAATGGATTAATAAAATCAAGCAAAAAATATAGGACTTTATAAACAGACTCTATTTATAACAAAAAACCATGTCACCGCAACGTATTTCTTATATAGCTATTACTTGCCTATTTTTGATTTTCTTCACCCAGGCATATTTGGTTTTTGACCACTTCCAAAATACACGTGCATCCTTGTCAAGGGAATCAAACGCCATTATTGAAGATGCTTTTCGGAAAGAATTAAATCAAAGAAACACTTTGTTTAAACACTTGGCTAAAGAAGATACTATTACGGTATCTGCTCATCCAAAGTCTGAAAACACTTATAAGTTTAAGACAAACCAAGAGACCGAGAAATCTGAAAATGGAATTGGTTTTCTAGATTTAGCCATTAATAGTTATATAGGTAAAACCTTACCACTAAATTTACACAATTTAGATAGCGTAACTAAAACCATACTTGAATCGAGAAATATAAAGTCTGAGTTTATTATCAAAATTGTTGACCCATCAACAGGAAAAGTGTTGGAACATTCATATAAAAAAATTGAGTCGACCTTGCTGATGGTACCATCAAAATTACTGAAAATAGATTTGGATAACCAAAAAGCTTTGCAACTGGTGTTGGTCAATCCTTTTGGACTTATCATCAAGCGAATGGGGCTAATGCTCATCAGTTCACTCATTTTTTCCATTATATGTTTGCTGGCATTTCGGTTTCTACTCCGCATATTGGCAGGTCAAAAACAATTGGTAAGCTTTAAAAATGAATTTTTGGCTACCATTGCCCACGAACTGAAACGCCCGGTGGCGAGCTTGTCGTTTAACCTGGATTGCTTGTCGATGCCCTCCATTATAGCAAATACTGTGCAACGGGAAGTATTGGTACAAAAATCGATGCATGCCACCATGGAACTGAATGCTACTATTAATATGATAGTGGCATTGGCCAAAATGGAAGAAGGATTGTTGGTGCTGAACAAGGAACCAATTGACCTGAAAGATTTATTTGAAGATTTGAAAGCCCGGTTTATGACTGATTCGGGCAAAAGGGTGGTGATACAGACGGTGTATGAATTGGAGGAATGTACCGTTACTGGAGATGCCCAATTGTTATCGCAGTGTTTTGCCAATTTGATTGACAATGCCATTAAGTATTCCAACAAGGAAGTACTGATAATTATTAGCCTACAAAAAACAGGGAAGTGGATAATTGTTTCCATCAAAGACAATGGATATGGTATAGCGGAAGAAAAAATGCCCGTTATCTTTGATAAATACACCCGTGCCAACCCCAATGACATGAAGATAAACGGCTACGGAATAGGACTGAACTACGTGAAAACAATAGTGGAAAAGCACAAAGGCGAAGTGGAAGTAAAAAGCCAGCTGGGCGAAGGAAGTGAATTTAGCGTGCTGCTGCCGGAGTGAAAATAGTTAACAGTTATCAGTTGATAGTTAATTCTACTTTGCCAAATTAGAGAGTAAACCATCCCGCCCGCGATAGCTATCGGGGGCTATCGGGATGGTTAATAATATTTTCATGTTTTATTTTAGTAAAGTAGAATTAATAATTATAATGATCAAAGTAACCACTCTCTACTCCCCCTTTTGGGGGTTGGGAGGCAAATTATAAAGCCATGAAAAAAGTACTGATAATAGAAGATGATGTCAACTTGGGTGTACCGCTCATGGGCGTTTTGGAAATGCAAGGTTTTGAGGTGATGCATCTCATCGATGGCGATAATATACTGCACGATTTTTCGCAATTTGCGCCCGACATTGTGATACTGGATGTGATGCTGAATGCCAAATTGGATGGATTTGAAATCGGAAACCTTATCCGATCCAAATATATAGCACCAATCCTTTTCACCACTTCGCGTGACGGTAATGAAGATTTTGAAAAAGGTTTTAGTATTTCCAATACCGACTATGTGCGCAAACCCTATCGGTTAGCAGAAGTTTTGGTAAGGTTAAATGGTCTGTTGTCCCGCCTAGAAGAATCTACTAATATGGATATTAGCTACAGATTAGGCAATTTCAACTTTTTTCCAGATGAACAATCGTTAAAGTATGAGTATGAAAAAATTCATCTCAACAATTACGAAACTGCTGTACTTACATTACTTTGTACACATATAGGAAAGTTTATCAGCAGACAAGTAATAATTGAATCAGTTTGGAATGAAAAGAACACAAAAATAAAAGAAGGTTCGCTTAACAATACACTCACCATTCTAAGAAAATATCTCAATAAGGAGCAACGGATAGTATTGGAAAGCAAAATTGGTTTAGGTGTGAAATTGTCCATTAAATAGGTTGAAGAACCAGAGGATGCAAATTCCTAGCTTTATGTTTTTTTACAAATGGAAATTTGACGAATACTTCAATTTGCAATCATGAGACATTGAACTACTTAATAACAGAAGATGGTGAGCTTACGCCCACCATCTTTCTATTACCCAATTCATTTTATTCTTGATCTTGTATATCAATATCTACTAAAGACTAAATAATCACTTTGGTTACTCGATTCCCTACTTTTACAATTAATACTCCATGTGCAGGTACTTCAATTGTATTTACTCCATCAACTGCTTTCTTTCTCAATAATTGTTGTCCAATAGAATTGTAGATAGCAACTGATTCACCAGCTGAAGCAGAGAACATAATTTCACCATTTACTACAGTTAGTTCTAATGGATTGTATACGTTTGAAATTCCCGAGAGAAGTGTTGAAGTTCCTTTTAATGCAAGAATGGTATCGTAGGCTCCAGCACTGGTTAAAGTTAATGTGGCAGTATGAGTACCTGCCGCAATTGGATTATAAGTTATAGTCACTTCGGTACTCGGGGCAGTTCCATCAGTTTGGGTTATTGCCACTTGCGAAACTTTAAACAAACTCTCATTCGTTCCTGTAATCGACAATCCTATACCAGCAGTTAAATTCACACCACCTACCAATAGTATTTCTGAAGTAATTCTTCCAACTTCAGTAGCCATGTCTGGGATTTTTACCTCAGTGATGGCAATGGTTGGATCTTTTGCTACAACATTCAATGTGTATTTTGCATTATTGGCACAATAACCATCGCTCGATATTTGATTGGCTGATATATCTGTTGAGCCACTGGTTAATATAGTAACTTCACCTGTACTTGCATTAACTGTTGCAACTGTAGGTGCCGAACTTGAATATGTTATTGGAGTAATTGCATTGGTTGAAGCAGCCATCTCTGTAAAGTTTGCATTTCCAACAGTTTTATTTACTGACGCTGTAGAAAATGTAAGACTTGAAGCAACACATGCCACAGTTCCATTACATGCTACAGTTTTGGAAGTAGCTCCGGTAGAGCTTACTGTAATACTTTCGGAATAACTACCTGCAGCCAAACCAGATTTTAAACGAACATAAATAGGTGTATCGGTTAAAACACCTGCTGTTTGAGTTAAAGTTATTGGATTTGTAGCTACAAATAAATCTCCTGTTGCCAACGATATTTCATAATTTGGAGATGGAGCAACGCTAACATCATTGGTCAGAAGAGTTCCACCGACCTTGAAACTTTGTTCGGCTGACGGGGTTACACTACCATATTGATAAGCAAAACCAGTTAATGTGGCTGGAGCTACTGTTATTGTTGGAGAAGCATTGACATAATATACAGACACGTCATCTATATATGCTCTTTTTGCGGTAGTCTCAATTTTAACTGTAGATCCTGCTGTTCCACCTGTAAATGTTAGTTCTTTTTGTTCAAAGGTACCAGCCATAACAGATGTATAAGTAACAGTTTGAGCAGTTAACCCGGTTACAGTTACTTTAATACTACCTTCAACAGTAGTCCATCCTTTTACGCTGAATCTGATTGTAAAAGCTCCGCCATTTACGCTCAAATCAAGATCTTTCGATGTTAAAGAGCCTACTGCTGAACTAGATCCAAGCTTAACTGCACCGCCAGCTTTGTATACTGATGCAATTGTGGGAAAATTAGTGTTTCCTCCAGTCCAGGCAGTTCCCGCACCAGAAGAGGTTGTGTTATCACCTGTAGTAATAGAAGAAAAATCTTCGGTAAGAATGTTAACTTGTTCGGCTGCATTTGTACTTCCCACCATCATCACGAAAGCAAGAAGCATTGTTTTTAATAAAGTAATTCTTCTCATGTATATATCTTTTGAGAGTTGTAAAATAGTTTTGTTTGTTTAATTTGGTTCATTCCGCAGCAGTATAACATATAGAATTTCCATTATTTGGGGAAGGATGAAAATGCGAATTGTTACAAAAATGTTTTGTGTATCAAAAAAAGTAGGCAAAGATAGAAATCTTTTTTGAAGAAATGCATATTCATCAAATAAAAATCAATTTAGTGAAGTGATTTTTGCAAAACCCTTTAAAATGGGAGAATTTGAAGGGGAAACATGTTACAAAAACATGAATTTCAAGAAAAAAGGCTCACAATTCAAGAGGTCGAGGCTCACATGGGTACATATTTAAAAACGAATAGGTCGATTCTCACGAACCGACCTACTCTTAACCTAAACCTTAACTATGAAAAATTTATCTGTATGACTGAGCCATTTAACAGGCAAAACCAATTCGGTGCAAATATAATTCTTTTTTTTATATTCAAGCATAAAAAGTGTTTTTATTTTTATTTTGCCTTATTTTCACATCGAAATGGTTGTTATTCTCAACGATAAACAGGAATTCATCACATGCTAGGTTTGTTGTGTGCTTTTATATATTCAATGAAAATAGTAATTTTATCTGCTATAATTAATCTCTTGTTTTAAAAGACCATGTGGGGCTAAAACCTACTTTTGTTCCTTCATATTTAGCTACAACATACCAAAAGTATGTAGTGGACGATTTCAGGCCGCTGGTTGTAACTTCAAGGAGGTCCACATTTTCGCCCAACAAATTCTGAACTGTGGAATTAGACTCGAATATGTAAATACTATAAGACAACAGCATGTTTGACTTGTTACCTTCCATTTTCCATTTCAGTGTAAGTGCCAATGTTTGATCTACTGCACCATTGCCAGGAACTGGGTCATAAAGTGATAATGTTCCAACATTTTTATCATCTTTAAAAATCAGAAAATTCATCAATATACTGTCATTCTGGTAAATTGCCACCGTCATTGAATTAGTTAGATAATTCTTCTTTTTGATATTTACGGCAATATCACCTTCTTTTACTTTCTGTATACTAAAGTTCCCGTTTATGTCGGATAGAATGGAAACACTGGCAGGCGTGGTAGTAATGAGTGCTCCTTGTATGGGCAAATAGGTTTCTCCATCAAGTACTTGACCACTTATTTTTCCATAACTAGTAATGTCCAATTTGTCTGATTCGCAAGAAATAAAGGATGCTAGAAATAGCAAACTGATATAAAATAGACTCTTTTTCATGATTTGTAATTTATTTTTGTTTCTTTTTCATCAAATACACTTTCATTCCGAGCGAAATACCCCAGCTAAAATCGTTGTATTTACCGGCTTTTGTTCCATCAAAGTAATCGTTTAAATAATAATTTGTTCCGCAGGAAACAGATAATCCCAATCTATTATTTACCATATATTCCAATCCAAATACACCATTGATTTTGGGCAACAAATCTCTTTCTGATAAACCCACTCCCGACAGTTTTTGATTGAAACCCAATCCGAATCGATTGACATCAAATCCAGCTCCCAGACTACAGAATGGTGTTAATTTCTCGAATGGTAGAAATACATATCGCAATGAGACATCTCCAAAATACACGTAATCATCAACCTTTTGCAGCACCATTAATCCACGATATCCTAATTCCAAATCGAGATGAAGATAAGGATTGAGTGCTGTGCCAACTAACAAAGAGCCTTTGGGACGTAAATAACTAGTAGCAAAATCGCCAGAATACAAGTTTGAACCAGCATTGAAACCTAAAGTCAGTTTGCCACGATTATTCTTGTCGATTTTTCGGCCCAATGGATCAGTTTCGTAATTAATTCTTTTTTCAGCTTCATAGTTGGTAAATGCCACCGAAGCGGTATCTTTTGGATTTTGAAGTCCCCAAAGTTTATCATTTACACCTTCAATAATCATGCTCTCTACCGCTTTTTCGATGGCCTCGGTTACGCAAATTTCCGAGGGTTCATTAAATGTAAATCCAGTTTCGGCTTCCAATAATCTTTTGGTTTGCACGTATCTAAATAAACCGGCAGACACCTCTTGAGAAAGTATAGATTTAGTAGTATAAACAGTTTTCAGTACTTTCCCATTGGCAGTAGAGACAGCTCTAATATAGATACTTATGCGATCTTCGCGATATTGCCCCGACAAATCGGCACCAAAATAACGAATGCCTGCACCACCTGTCAAGATATTTGTTTCATAGGAAATAATGCCACCTTCGAGTATAATACCGGCAAATAAAAGTGGCGGTAAAAGTGCTTCCGTGTTCTGGTCTTTTCCTTCGTACTGCGCTCTACTGGTTCTAATTATCTTTCGTTCGTTCAGCAAATTGGCCATATTTTCGCGCTCAATTGGAATAAACCAGCCCGACTCTTCCAAAGTGCGAATAAGAATGGTGGTTGCACCTTGCGTTACGGCAGTAGACCAACTAGCACCTGTTTCTGAGGGTTTGTATTGCCCTGTCTGGTCACGAAATTTATAAACAGCGGTAACAATTTTCTCTTGCGGTTTGGGAAGATCAAGCAGCAACCGTTTTGCGGGCGATTCTTGACCAAGTACTGCTCTTCGGGGCTGTAAGGGTTGATGCATATATGAACTACATGCCATAAAAAAAAGCACAAGTACCAACACAACAACAGAACTTAACAAATTTGGTTTCTGCAACATAATGAGGAATCTAAATAAATAAATAATTAAAAATAGGGAACAGAAACCGTCGTGGTACTTCCAGTTTTACTATCCAAAATGGTAATGCTCAACCCATTGCTTTGATCACCAACTTCAATCTGATAATCGCCCAAAACATAAGTCCCTGACGTCAAAGCATTTTCACCAAATTGTCGCGAAACGATTTGCCTTGAGAGCTGACTCAAAATCTGTTGATTCAAACTTTCAGCAAAATTTTTCAATGGATCGGTACTGTAAGCACTAGACGCTGAGGTAGAAGTTGGTTCCTTAATGTCATTTTGTGCTTGAGCCGAGCTCATTAACCAGCTGTAATTGTATGGATTACCACCGAATGCGGGATTTTTGGGTGTATAAGTAAAATCTTGTCCATAGATTTTTCCTACCGAAAGAAAAAACAAAAAGATGAGCATTTTCAGACTGATTTTCATGGCTTTTAGTTTATAAATGATATTCTATAAAAACATATTCACAATTGGCTAATTCGACTAATAAATACCTGATCCATTCATATCATCTCCGTTCAGTTGCTTCGTAATCTCCTCATAATTTGCCAGATAATCTTGTGTTATATAAATGGCTTCTTCCGTCTGCGATTCAATTATATCTTGTCGTGGTTGAAGAATAGTCTGATACACCAAATTCTCGTTTATCGACACAGCTATCATTGTAGAAGTTAACCGAAATGGTTTTTCGGAAATAGTAATGGTATAGTTTTTTGCAGATGTAGGAGCCGTCCAACTATTGTAAAACAAATCATAAAACTCTTTTCCTGATTTTGTTTTCGTATCGTCCACCAATAATCCATCCACTTCTATCTCTATATCATTGGCCTTAACCCGTTGCTGTTGTGTCACTTCCTCCATTAATCGTTTAAGGTCGGCAGGAATTGGTTTTGTCTTAATAGAATCTTCCATAGCTGCCGGAATGCCATATTTTTTCAGTTCTTCGGTTGATAGCAACATAAGTTCCACTCGTCTATTTGCAGCTCTGCCATCCTCAGTAGAATTATCCGCCACAGGTTCTGTAAAGTTTTTTCCTGCAATTTCTTTTATTTGAGCGGCATTTACATTCTTGGAAATTAAAAAATCAGCTACTACTTGAGCCCGAATTTTAGATAATTTCTGATTTATTTCTAATATACTTACGTTATCGGTATGACCTGTGATTGAAATTTTGGTCAAGGGATTGTTAATCAGAAATTCAGAAAACTTTGTCAATGTTTCTTTCGAAACATCATTGAGCGTACTTAAGCCTGAACCAAAGTGAATACCAATGTCAACTTTTCTATTACCTAATTTATTTAAGTTCGTATTGTTATTAATATCATTAATTGCAAGCATTTCAGTCATTTTTCCTAATCGTTCTACATCTGCACTTTTGGAAGTATGATTGATTTTTAGGGAGTCAATTGACATTCCTGAAGCATTCATAAATAATGCAGTAATAATAGCGTTGGCAAATAAAATCATAATAATCTATGTTTTTAAACTAGTAGAACCCTATGATTTGGTTAACGATTAGAATACAAAATTACAGTTGAAATAGAGTTGTTTTAATAGAGCGAACCCTAAAAAGCAAATGGTGTAAACCCTATTAAACCTCTTTCTGCCTTGAGGGTTTAACCTCAAAGTACTGAAAAAAAATAGGTATAAACACCAATTCAAAATGGGTCTAAAAAAATTTGATTAGCACTGAAACTAAAAACTGGAACTCGTAATTGACAACTTTGCTTGCCAGCCAATCATCGATATAACTATCGCAACGGTAATGAAAAATAAGACTGGTCAATGACAACTTTCATTTCGGAGCCTTTCTGGTTGACTTCAATGCCACCTGCCGAATTGGACAGTTCATTATTAACCTGTATGGATAAGTTTGAGCCCGATTGTATATAAATATTTCCTTTTAATGCCGAATTTGCATTTCCAGCAGTTTGCAGACTTATGTTTTCACCCATCTGTATTATTTTGTCAGACAAAACATGGTCTGTACTATTCTCTTGCTTATAAGCAATTACCTTATTATTGGTTCCTTTTTGGAACGCCTGCAAATTATTGTTTTTTCCTATTTGCTCAGCCGATAAATAATTGTCATTACCTTGTTGCATGACCATTATTCCATTGTTTTTTCCATTTTGAAAAATACTCATTTTGTTTCGTTCACCTTCAATCAAAAACATATTACCATTATCAGTATTTTCAACTGAATTGACATTTTTGTTTTCTGCGTTTGAATGGATATCCTGTTTATTGCCATTTGGGGATGTGATATATCCCAACTGAAAACCCAGTAAATGATTTCCACTTCCGATTTGCTGAATATTAAATTCGTTGGAATTTCCGGATTGTAAACTATATGACTGATTGGACATTTCTGAATTGGCTGTATTTTGTTGATTGACAACCGTTTTATTCTGATTACCGGTTTGTAAAGTCAACACGTAATTATTCAATGGTTGATTCAAAGGTTGAAATTTCATTATATTATCCATCCCGGTATTGTGAATTTGCTGTATCGCTTCATTGGTTTGCGAACCTAAATAGTTGATTATCTGTTGAGCATGCAATAACTGGCCAAACAACATCAAGAAAGCGATATATAGTATTGAATTTTTCATAATTATATTACTTTAAATAAATTACCCCGACCCGAAATGGGTCGGGGATTTTAAGTTCTAGTCTCTCAATTTCAAAAAAATTAAATAGTAACAGTGGATATTTAAGTTTATACAGAACCGATATTAAAATTTGCAGTTAAAGTGGTCATTGCCATTATTTACTTCTACTTTATATTTTTTCATAATTTCAGTAACAATACAAAACTACTATTTCAACTTGCCTAAACTTATTACACCCACTGCTATACTAATTAACCATTTGTATATCAAGGCATTTGAACTATTGCTGCATTGTTATCAACACCAATCTGAGTAGTTGAGGCAAAATCATTTGTACCAAATTGGGTAATAATTGATGTGTTACAGTTACCTTCTTGCAATTGAATGGCTGCATTGTCCAAACCTGGTTGAATTACTGTTGCCAAATTGTGATCACCATATTGTTTTTGAGAAGTCTCATTCCAACTGCCAGACTGCGAAATACTAGCAGTATTCCACGATCCTTCTTGCACTTGGTCAATACTATTCTCATCTCCCATTTGGTTAATCATTGCATTATTAATAGCTCCAACTTGATTTTGATATGCACTATTGAATTTCCCAATTTGATTAATTACGCCAACATTCGAAGTACCTTCTTGATATTGAATACCATCATTGCCTTTTCCAGTTTGAAGAATGGTTGCAACGTTTAACAAACCAGTTTGAGTTTGTAAGGCATAACCGTAATCTCCACTTTGTGTTATTAACGCCAAATTAGTTCCAGTCTGAAATTGTTCTGACTTATTTTCATCTCCAATTTGGAATGCACTTGCATTGTTTGCAACACCATTCTGCACTTGAGTAGCTTTATTTTTATCGCCAGATTGAAAAATCATTGCAGTGTTATTACTACCTGGAGCTGTTGGTGCCAAATCAAGATCTTGTTCTTGTGTTGCAACATTCAAATCACCAGTTTGCTTAATTTTTGCAGTATTGCCGTATTTTAACTGCTCTTGAGAAGCTTTGTTGTCACTTCCAGGTTGTAAAATTTCAGCATAAGATTTACCTTGTTTTAAATCTGGTCCTTGCATTTGAAATGCTTCGTTTCTATTACCTGTTTGGTCAATAAATGCTTTCAATACACCATTACCTGCTCCATTTAATACTCCGCTTCCAACTTGCTTAACCGTTGCAAAATTGTTTTGGCCAGACTGTTCTACCTCAGACAATGTGCTATTCAACACATTCTCATTGATTTGAGTTACAATAGCGGAATTCTTTTTGTTAGATTGATTCACGCTCGATTCATTACGAATACCTTGCTGTAGTACATTTGCATAATGGTTTTCGCCAGTTTCAACTACAGTTGCAACATTGTTTTGTGCAAAAAAAGCTCCAGATACTAGGAGGCTTGCGATCATTAAATTTAACTTTTTCATGATTTTTTGTTTTTAAATTGTTGTTGATTTTTTGTTTTTATTTTTTGTAATATCGGTTTTTTATTTTTGAATAATGCTAATGCTATTATTTCTACCTTTCTGAGAGATACTCACTTTTGATTGCTGTTCATTCTGAACTATTGAAATTGTATTTCCTTCTCCGTCTACAAGTATTTTATTTTTTCTATTTGTCGAATCAGAATTTGAAACCATCAATTGATCATTAATACTTATTGTATTTGTAGAACCATTAACCATTACTGAATATCTTGCGGTATCAGCAGGTGAACCTCTAGTAGATTCATTTTTTTCTATTTTACAATTTGAATGTCCTTGTCTTTCGTGCTTTTCGTTGGCAAAACAAAAAGTGGTGTTATCCGAAAGAAGCATTAAAATAAAAAATGCTTTATAAAATATCTTTTCCATTGTTTATTCAATTTTATTTGAGTTCAACCTTATTATTTGCCAAATCAATTTCAGTGTTTTGATCTGTTGCAAAAATATAGGATTATCAAAGGCGGTTTAATAGTAAAATCACTGAAAAAGCACAAGTGAAAACCATATTAAAGTATCATAATACAACCTATTAGCCCTAGTGTGACCACTTAAATTATTGAGTGTAAAAACTTGTTTTGGCGATAAAGAAAAGGGATTTATTATCAATTAAGAGGTTTATTACCATAACGGAAAGTCTAATATTCAGCATGATATGCTTAATTGGTGATAAGGGTTTTCTCTACAGTAGTTTTTTTAAGCTCCCAAACTGGACATTCAATTGATTCGCTGAAATTTCAGATTGTGAAATCAGTTTTATGTAATCATAAAATATTCATTTCTACTCAAATACTCTGTTTGTGATTTCCATTTAATTGAAGAACAGAAACCCTACTTCAAACTAGAGTTTAAAGTAGGGTTTCACACCGCGTTGTTATACAAAAATGTCCGTAGGGAGTTTGACTTCTCTGCGGACAAATATACTTGCAATTGAAATCGGAATTTTCTTTTGATTATTAACTGGTTATATCAATGGCGAGACTATTTTAATGGAAATGAGAAAAAGGACTGGTCAATAACCACTTTCATATCTGTTCCTTTTTGATCAATCTTAACTCCTCCAATTGAGTTCAATAAATCGTTGTTGATTTCTAATGCTAAATTAGTGCCTGTTTGAATAATCGTATTTCCAATGGCAGTTGCAATGGACGCATTTTCTGAAGTAACACTTAGTTTATCACCCACTTGAATGATTCTGTCAAACAGATTTTTATCAGAAGTATTTGCTTGTTTATATTCATTTATCTCATTGTTCGACCCTTTTTGCATTGCCAACAAATAATTATTGTTGCCCAATTGTTCAGCCGAAATAAAATTGCCAGTACCTTGCTGAACAGCCATAACGCCATTGTTTTTCCCCTTTTGCATAATGCTCATTTTGTTGTTCTTGCCCACTATCAATGTTGCATTCCCAACATTATTGGCAGTAAAATCAAATACAAAATTAGCTGGAGCTTCTAGTTGATTATTTGTATTAGTCGCTGCTAACGTAGCCAAATATCCCAACTGAAAACCAAGCAACAAATTCCCGCTCCCAATCTGACCAATGGTTAGCACGTTTGAATTTCCAGCCTGTACTGTGTATGATTGATTAGTCATATCCGAACTCGTACCATTATTCTGATTGACATTTACAGCATTCTGATTTCCAATCTGCTGTGCTGATACATAATTATTTACGCCAGGGTTCAATTTCTGGAAATTCACTATATCTTCGATGCCTGGAACGTTAATCTGCTGAATAACTCCATTGGTTGAAGATCCAGTATTGTTGATTATATCTTGAGAATAAACTAAGAAATAATTGAAAAATAGGATTGCTAAGTATATTATGAACTTTTTCATGGGTTTTTAAATTTACCCCGACCTTTTATAAGGTCGGGGAAGTTAGAAACTTGATATCAATTTAGTTTTGTATTACTACTGAAGTATTTGTAAGCCCATCTTGTAATACCTTAGCTGATGCTCCATTTGTTTGCTGCAGACTTAGTATATTTTCAGCACCAATCTGGTCAAGGTCTAATTTACTTCCATTTAAAGAAGTAGCCATGACCTCTAACCCAATTCCTTTCAAGGTATTATAGGCTCCATCCTGCAATATATCTGCCTGTGCTCCACCATTTTGAGTTAAATTAGAAACATTGCCATTGCCCGTTTGTTGTAATACAATTGCAGAGTTTCCATCACCATTTTGGATCAGATTTGATATATTTGAATTTGTTAACTGCTGCGTTTTTGCTGTATTTAAAGATCCATATTGGTACTGAGTTGATATATTATCGTTTCCTTTTTGAGTAGTTTCAGCAAGATTATTGTGAGTATATCCAAATAATACATTTCCTTGGAATATTAAAGCATTATTTCTAACGCCATCCTGCCAAATACTTGCATTTTGAGCATAACCACCCTCTTGATCAGTTTGAGCAATATTTCTGACAGTCGTTAAAGCATCTCCAGACTGGGCAAGACTTCTACCTTGTTGCCATATATGGCTCTGAAATCCATAAGTAAAATCCTGATTTTGAGTACTTCTATTTCCATCGCCTGATTGTTTTGCCCAAGCATATTCCTGATCCCATGCAGTATTATGCGTTTGTGAAATAACTGCTGAATTCCAGTTACCTGATTGATTTAAACCAGCAATAGGTCCTGCCTGAGATAGATGTCCTGGAGTTTCAACATAAGGATTATGTTGAATAATCGTTCCATCATTATGATTCCCAATTTGAGTTACACCTTTTGTGTCAGTTAATATGCCAAAAAGTGAACTTGCATAATTATCACTTGTGCTTGCATTATTTAAATTACCAATTTGATCAATTACTGCTGTATTGGAAACACCTAGCTGATTAACGTAACCTGTATTGTTATTACCAGTTTCAGTTACAGTTGCCGTATTTACTTGTGCCATTGCCATTCCAGTACCAAGCACCATTGCTAAAATAAAACTTAACTTTTTCATGACTTGTAGTTTTTAAGTAAATTAAAAATTATTGTTTTTGAGTGATAGAAATTTTATTGTTATTTCCTTTTTGTGTCACTCTCACTTCTGATTTTTGGTCGGTCTGAATTATTGTAATTGCATTCCCTTCGCCTTCCACGTAAATTTTATTTTGGTTATTGGTCGTGTCGGGGTTTACTGGCAGTATTTTGCCGTTTATCGTTACAATATTCTCTTTGCCATTTATCAGAACTGAAAAGTTTGCTGTGTCCCCGGGAGATGCCCTGGTGGGCTGGTTAGCTGCGGTTATGTACTTGGCATGCCCTTTTCGTTTCTGCATTTCGTAGGCCGCACAATCAATTATTGAGCTGGCACTGAGCAGTAAGGAGAGGATACCAGTGATATGAATCATTTTCATTGTGTCGATTTTTAGATGTAAAAGTCCTATCAGCTCAAAGCTATGAGCTACACACTAAATCTGAGAAATTAACGGCATTGTAAATTGTCTAACTCAAATCTAGAAATGAAAAAGAAAATTGTCTATTAGAAATAAATATCTGACGAGATATCGGCTGATCGATTTGTTTAAATCTTAGCCTTTAACGGAAGAGGTGTCACTTTGATAAAACCCATTTTTCTTGAACTAGCATTCATTATGGATCTTGTGCTGGGTGACTGAAATTGATATTGCAAAAATATAAGTTTGGTTGAATCCCCACAATAGAAAAAACACTGAAAAATGGAACGAAAAACCATATTCTTTTCTCGTAAAAATCCTCCATCATTTGTCGCTTACACTCTCTGTACTAAGGAGTAGAACAGCTGAAGAGTTAGTAGGCATTTTTGCCCTTTCGAAAAAAAATTGGTAGGCTGAAAAGAGCACTTAGCAATTAATTAGTTGTGGAAATAGGACTAGGAGATATTATCTATTCTACTGATTTGCTGCAGAATATCGTTGTATTATATTTTGTGGTTTTAATAGGTTATGATAGGATGATACAACAATACGAGACCAATTCAATGTTTTGAATTGGTCTCGTATTGTTGTATTTAATGTAAATTACCAATAATCTCGCTAAATTTTCGTTGCCAAGTATTTTTCTAATTTCAATAAATCCTCAGTGAACTTACGAATCCCTTCTGCTAATTTTTCGGTAGCCATGGCATCTTCGTTCATCATCCATCTGAATATTTTTTCATTCATAACCATGGGTTCAATATCCATTAGTTTGGCATTTTCTGCATCTAACTTTTTGTTTAAAACTCCTTCGGTTTGCTCTAATTCCTTCAGCAAGTTTGGTGAAATGGTCAATGCATCACAACCAGCAATTTCTATTATTTCGCCTATGTTTCTAAAGCTTGCACCCATCACGATGGTTGGGTAATCAAATTTTTTATAATAATTATAGATTTCAGTAACCGACAGAACACCTGGATCTGCCGCAGCAGGAATATCCGAAACACCGCGGTCTTTTTTGTGCCAGTCAAGAATCCGTCCCACAAAAGGTGAGATTAGTTTCACACCGGCTTCAGCGCAACGAACAGCCTGTGCCATTGAAAACAGCAAAGTCAGATTGCCGTGAATATCCTCTTTTTCAAGAACTTCAGCGGCCAAAATCCCTTCCCAGGTAGCTGCCATCTTAATCAAAACCCTTTCTCGGCTGATTCCGTTCGCTTCATAGAGCGCTATCAATTCACGTGCTTTGGCAATTGTTCCTTCTGTATCAAACGACAAACGTGCATCCACCTCTGTAGAAACGCGTCCGGGAACAATTTCCAGTATTTTCAGTCCAAAATTCACAGCCAGTTTGTCCATCGCTATTTTCAACTGAATGGATTTGTCATTTGACTTACTTTTTGCATACAATATGGCTTCTTGTATCAGCACATGGTATTTGGGATCCATGGCTGCAGCATAAATTAACGACGGATTGGTAGTGGCATCTATCGGTTCAAAAACCATTATGGATTCAAAATCACCAGTATCGGCAACCACCTTGGTGTACGATTTCAATTGTTCAAGTAGATTCATAATATTCTTTTTTTGAGTGGGTTAACTTACTACAAATACTAACTTCGTTTTATGAAATAATGTTCGGAAAGGATTGATATTTATAATGTATTACATTGTCTTTTCTTGAAACCGATGTGAATAATAACAAAAAAACCGCTCAATTGAGCGGTTTTTTATATAATTGTAAATAATCAATTAAATAATTGACATTTAGATTTTTTCCTCTGTTAATTGTGGAGTAATCAATTTGTAACCTTTACCATGGATATTGATAATGGCAACATTTGGATCTAATTTCAACAATTTACGCAATTTGGTGATATACACGTCCATGCTACGAGCATTGAAATAGTTATCGTCAACCCAAATAGTTTTTAACGCAAAGTTACGTTCTAAAATGTTATTCGCATTGGCAGCCAATAAATTCAACAATTCAGATTCTTTGGTAGTCAACTTTTTAGTTTCGTTGCCAAATGTAAGTAATTGTTTTTGAGCATCAAAAGCAAACCCACCCAAAGTGTAATTGATAACATCCTTGGCTTTTTTGCCTTTTACGCGACGTAAAATAGATTCGATGCGATAAAGCAATTCTTCCATGCTGAAAGGTTTTGACAAATAATCATCAGCTCCCAATTTGAATCCTTGCAAAATATCTTCCTTCATCGATTTAGCGGTAAGGAAAATAATTGGCACTTCGGTATTCATTGATCTAATGTCAGCTGCCAAAGCAAATCCGTCTTTTTTAGGCATCATTACATCAAGCACACACAAGTCGTATTTATTACGCGAAAATGCTTTGTAACCAGCTTCGCCATCGGGTTGCAAATCTGCATCATACCCTTTTGTAATTAAATACTCTCTTAAAAGCATGCCAAGATTTTCGTCATCTTCGCATAACAAGATTTTTACTTTTTCGTCTGTCATAATTCGTAATTTTTTAAAGTTGGTATTGTAATAGTGAATTTTGTTCCGATATTTAGTTCGCTTTCTACTTTAATAGTTCCTTTGTGTTCAGTTACGATTTTTTTAACGTAAGCCAAACCCAAGCCAAACCCTTTTACATTGTGGAGATTTCCTGTTGAAACTCTGAAGAATTTCTCGAAAATCTGTTTTCGGTCATCTTTGTGAATACCTATTCCGTTGTCTTCTATGCTTATAAGTAAATTGTCTTTCTCATTCCAAGTTTCAATATTCATCAACAATGGTTTATCACAGTATTTCAGTGCGTTGTCCATCAAGTTGAAAATAACGTTGGTAAAATGAACTTCATCAATTAAAGCTGCATCGTTAACGGCTTCTAGTTTAGAAAATATTTTGCCACCCTTACTGGTTACTTTGAGCGAAAAATTACCTATAATGTCGGTAATCAGTGAATTAATTCTTATTTCGTTGAGCTTTAAAGTCGATTTGTCTTTTTCGAAAATTGCCATTTGCAGCACTTTCTCAACCTGAAGGCTCAACCGTTTGGTTTCATCTCTTATCACGTTCGATATTTGCCGCAAAGATTCTGGTGTTTTTCCTACGCCAGGGTCTTGCAACATTTGCGATGCCAACGAAATTGTAGATATGGGAGTTTTGAACTCATGCGTCATATTGTTTACAAAATCGTTTTTCATATTGTTCAGTTGCTTCTGTCTGAAAATGATAATGATAGCAACTATAAATATCCCTAAAATAAGCGAAACCAAGGCTATAGAAGACAAAAGCAAGTTCATGGAATTTAATATGAAATTTTGCTTTGTCGGAAAAATAACTTGCAAATAAGCTGGCTTACTAGAATCTTCAAATGGGAAGAATCTCTGCGTATAAACATTATTCTCAGTGTTTTCAATGTCCTGATGAATGTTCTTATGACATTTATAGATTATTTTTCCTTGTTTATCTACAATTGAATAATAAAAAGGAAGTTGTACGCCGTTATTTACAAAAACTGTTGACAAGATTCCATCCAGTTCTTCAAAATTAACTCGCTCGCTAATTTCTTTACTATCCGTTTCTTTTAACCACCTAAATACCGCTTGATCGAGAATCGTTTTTGATCTTGAAAAATTTTGTTGGAATTTTTCTTGCAAATAATGAGATGTTTCCTCTATTGTCGCTTTTCCGTGTCTCGTTGATAATCTGATACTTGGCCTATTAAGTTGTTCAGATGATAGTTTCTGGTCACTGGCCATACTATCAATATTTTTCTTTAGCCTAATATTCTGAGCATCCATGCTCAATAATTTGTCATTGTTTCTAGAATAGTCGGCTTCTTCAAGCGTCTGTCCCAAATACTCAAGGGCTTCATTTTCCTCAACCAAGCTAACTGTCTGAAATAAACTTCTTTGAACGTTTTCATTGAAGTGGCTTTCAATCATTTCTGCATTAATTCTTACATAACGAGCTTGTAAAGCAATCAGCCCTACAAATGTCAATAACATAGAGACAATAAGTCCCCAAATAGTTGTTTTCTTCATATAACGCTACAAACTTACAATAAAATAAAACATTAACTTCACTAATTACAATATTTAACTCGAAATATTTTTAAAAATCACACTTAAGTACATTTTAAAGTTAATTACAGCACTTGTGATACAAAATTTCTTCTAATTGGAGATTAAAACGTAGAATCTAGCAAAATAATATAAGTAAGTCAAAAAAAAATCAAAAAAAAATGTCCTACAATCACTTAATCTGGTCGTTATGACAAAATAAGGTGATTGTAGGACAACTATTTTTTTTGGTATTAGAAGTTAATTTCAGATTTGTCTCTACATCGTGTCAGAAAGAAAACACCCTATTTTTTTCAACAATCTTATTGATCCAAAATGATTCAATTTCATTTCGGTCTTATTTTGATTTATTTCGTTGTGTTTTGTGAACAAATTATCAATCATGAAGCTCG